>Ga0209367_1007738_pt1 | contig 14765 bp, 5 predicted proteins | sample WorMetLIZISLAND2_FD_187412 | JGI IMG/M metagenome (GOLD analysis project Ga0209367, IMG submission 187412) | Marine gutless worms symbiont microbial communities from Max Planck institute for Marine Microbiology, Germany - Olavius geniculatus... ... | reverse complement strand
ACTATCACTAAGTAAGTAGCAGATGGTGACATACAACTTAAACACAATTGCGCCAATAATCATACAATGGTGACCAAGCGGCGGAAAACACGCCAGTCTCGGTCTACGGATTAAAAAGTACGGACGGCAGTCTTTATTTTGACAGGAAGGAAGGCGGACATGGAGGCGGCGCGCCACGTCACGGTGCTATGGACGAATAGGGACTGCAGCAGCGAGAATGCTAATAGGCTCACGTGCTCATATCGACCGCGGGAGACATCGAGCCAACCAATCTGACCGTGACGCTCGTCAAAGTGTTTATGACTGACAATGACACTGATGCAGGCCCACTCGTTAAGGACTATCGTCGTGTGTGGTTTTAAAAAAGTCGACGGGAAAGCAGCAGGTTTAATTATCTCACAGACAGCTACCATTTTCAAACAACAACATCAACATTAAACGTACCAATAACTTACATTATAAATTTTTACATTGCACGTGTAGAAAAATACTCTAAAATTCACTTATACAGTGCGTGTGCCTGCGTAAAAAAACTGCACTTCAGAATGCAATCAGGTAATAAATCGCATCAACAAAACAATGTAAAATGAAAATAATGCATTTTCCTACAAAAAGAAAACTTCCCAACAGGATAAAATTCAGGGGAGTAGGCACAGTTTGTTCCATTATACGGCACCCACACCCACTACAAGTCTATTGCATAGGAGTCGTTACTTTGCTGCTGCTGCTGCTGATCACGTTGTTGTTATTGACGGTTTAGCTCAAGTGCGCGCGGCGGTGTGACGTCACTCTGCACGTGATCGAATCGTCAACAAAAACTGACAGCAGCGGCAGCAGCAGCAGCAGGTTGACAGCAAAGTGACAGGGAGTACCATTAAACGGCCTCACTCTAAATCCCTAAAGCGTGGTTTACGTCCAACGCAACGCACGCAACGTACGCAGTAAACGCAACTAATACCCCGTTTACACGATCAAAGCTGGCTCGACGAGCTGCTATATGTTAGCTGGACGAGCCAGCTCGATGTTTGCTCGACGTTTGCTCGACGTTCGTTCGATACCTGGTCGACGTTTGCTCGATCGTGTAAACGGGGTATAACGCAACGACCGCTTTTATCCTTGCGTTTTGGCCGTTGAGTCAGCTGTGTTTGTTGCGTACTTTTTTGCGTTCGCTGCTTACGTTGCGTGCGTTGCGTTGGACGAAAGCCACGCTTAACACACAACTAGCATAAAACTGATTGACGGATTGACTGAGGGCTAAATCGTTTTGCTGCGTAATGTACGTAGGCCTACTGTAATGCAGAGTTCGGTAATGCCATTGTTAGTTGTCTGTCCGTCCGTGTGACTGCTCGTCTGTCCGTCTGTAACGCTGCTGTATCACGGCTGTATAGATTGAGTTGTTTGGAAAGTGATAACGCACGAATAATCAGCTTATATATAGGTCTTCGTTCATTGCAGCCACGGCATCGGCGACCTAGTCACTAATTTCACTTCGTGCAATTTATCTGAATTTAGAGAGTTTCTGTTATTTGCTGCTGCAACTGTATTAAATACAGTATTGCAGGCCGGTATACAGTATACTAAATTTTCTTTTTAAAGTACAGTGTATTACAGCAATAACATTTGTTAACAAACGATGTACTTACTTTTGGTACCTTGTGCTTTTTATTCAATAGTTTCTTAACGCTATGCGTCTTATAGGGTGTTCACACGATCCAGCAAACGTCCAGCATTAGCACGTGTGTTTTGAATACATTTGCTGGAAGTTTGCTGAACGTTTGCTGGATCGTGTAAACACCCCATTGTGCCTTATTGTTACCAGTAGTTTTTTCCGTATTAACAAACACAATAATATTACACAATTATGCCTGGTTCGTTTTAATCCGGCATATAGACTTCTGTCGTATTTGCAAATAATTTTATAATCGTCGTGAAGAACAAAAAAAGTAAAATCAAACCATCGCAAGCTGTAAGCTTGAGCAAACAATACATTTGTTTGCTGAAATCCAAGCTGATTTATAAGTACATTTGCTCTTCGCTAGAGACTTGTGAGATGCAACACGACGTGATGTCATAAGCTAACATGCGTTGGTACTATAGTCGCCAACAGAAATTCTTTTCATGCTGTCAGAACTATACAAGAGATGGACAGATGTTTTGTCCCATGAGTGTGCAGTCGACATCTTTAGTGTTCCCGTCATTCTGTTGCAACTCAGTTATATGCGGCGTCTTGAGTTAAGAAAAATGGGGGTAACAAGTTGCATTTTTTCGACGAATTGCTGCAAATTCCTGATAAAATAGATTAAGCTACAGCTGCTAAAAGTTACAATTTCGCCCACTGCATTTATTCAAAACGGTCGATTTTCAGCCACAAATTATGTACTTCGAAAAAAATTGTCGACAGGTTAAAATTTATGGAGTAGCAGTAGACCCTGCTCCGACACCATGGTTGGCACCCTTCCTCCGCCATCAGCTGACAGTCATTCAGTCAAACTGTTTTATTCGCCAGGTGGCATTAGGCCTAAAGTCTCGACGGGGATTTGAGCTCGCCCAGCCCTTCCAGCTATTTTTGTCATTATGTACTCAGCTCCCGTTATATTAAAGATACGGTTGTGTTGTCGGCCAAGTCGTAAGTCGGTTTGTACGAGCTCTCATTTACATAAGCGAGCGAACTAGCTAGGCCTATACAAGCTGGCCCAAAATAAACCGCATCGTTAGAGAAAATCTCAGAAAAATGTTGGTCAAAACCATTTTCAAATTTGGTAATTGACTTATACGTTAGTTGCACCCTCAGCCAAAATAGGGATATTGCTACACCATTTCTCCGTAGCGTTTGACAATAAGATAACATTTTGTGTAATAGTGGATTTTCAGCTATTCGCTGTATGGAAAATAAAATCTGTTGAATCGCAATTATTAGTCTTCGACCAACGCGCAAACAACACTATTATGTATTTGCACTGTATTTACCAGTACTTAGACCAAAGCTCTTTCCACACGGTCGGCTCGTACGCGTGTAGTGCGTACCTGAACATGAGTCATTTGACGAAAACGTGACTGATTTTACGCAAGGGAGTCAAGCTGACCTGCGTGTAACAAAGTCATGAGTAGCAGGAACACCAATAGAACGGCTTGGCGACACAGCATCACCCAGTAGCACGCAACCTCGGTCAGTGGTGTCATTGTGACGTCATCCGTTACCACGGCAACGCAACAGCAGCAGCAGCAGCAGAAACTCTGAACGATCCGTCATCTACAACGCCCAGCAACATATCTATGATATACATGTGATTACAACTACCGTACAGGATAGTGCAAAAAGTAAAACATTTCATTCTTAGGCGGAATCGCTCTAGCGCAAACGATTCCGTTTATTTCTGCACATTTCTGCGTAACGTGGTCTGTTCGTCTGTTTGTCGTCTGTCTGTCTGTCACATTCCCTGCTTAAACCGTTCGAAGAATTAAGATGTCATTAGGCAGATATGCACTCGCAGTGGCGTAGCCAAGGGGAGGAGAGGCAGGGGGCCCAGCCCTTCTCCCTAATCCTCCAGACAAAACATTAGCATACGTATAAAATGCACGAAATTTGCCAATTTGGTCAGTTTATTTTTGGAAAAATAATTAATATTGTTGCCACCCGATCTCATCTTTTAACGCTAAAATGCACCAAATTTGGTTTTGGCTGGGGCTCCGCCCCCGGACCTCGCCAGGGAGCTCTCAGCGCTCCCCCGGACCCACTAGCTGGATTTTAGGGGGTCCTACTTCTAAGGAAAGGAGGAGGAAAATAGGGAAAGATAGAAGAAGAAAAAGAAAAGGTAAAAGGGGGAAAGGGCAGGGAGGGCAAAAACAAAAAGGGAAAGCAAGGAGAGGGAGGGAGACGAAACCCCCCCCCAATTGAAATTTCTGGCTACGCCACTGTACACTCGTGGGGTATCAAATTGCACACTGCGTTAGATCGCGGTCCTTGGCTCCCAAAAGAAAAGGGAGATTTAAAGATCAAACCCCGCAGCCAAAACACGCAACTGCAAATTGTTGCTGACACCTGGCGAATACAAATAAAGCCATTCCGCCTATTGTCAAATTACTCTGGTGCTTATCATCCTTTAATCATTGTACATCACCGACGCGCGAAAAGCTAACGTAACATAGGCTTATCGACAGTAGCCATTAAGCCTATATAATTAATCAAACAAAAAAACCAGCTGTCGTTAGGGTAAACCGACCGTACTACCTATATCAGAAGGCCAGCGTCCGACTTCCGGTTCGAAAAGAATGCGATTTCACCGTAACGATGCTATATCGAACGCTAGGCCTACAATTAACGCTATAGGATACGATACAGTAATTCGGCGCACGTTGGTGACGATTGCAAGCAGCAACCTGACATTGAAAATTGCGGCCAAACCGCTGCAGACTGAGACATGGTTAGTATTGAGTATTGACAGTCTATAAAAAACTCGTCATCGCCTTATCCAAGGGTATTATCGCCGACTCTTTACAACGTACCTTTTAGCCACAATACATGCGTTAGAAACGAAGGACAGAAAAACAGACAGACAAATGATATATCGTACCCAAGGCTCGACCTAACAAAAACCCAAAAACCCGCGCGAAAAACGCAATAGTCTTACGTGTATAAGCTGTAGTCTCTGACTCAGAGCAGGTGAGTATACGCAGATAAGCCAATAGCTATTGTGACGATGACGAGGCGTGAGCTATAGGCTATTGATACGAATGCAATCAATGCTTCATCAATACACCGCAGCCTCAGTGTGTAGCCTATGTGGCTTCAAGTATACGGGCCGCTCGCTGCAGTACGATATCGGGGACGCTGAAAATGCAAAACTAAAATCTGCGAGACTGGAAATTGCGGCACAAACTAGCTCAAAAATGCAGGACTAAAAATGCACGAGAAACAAATTATGTGTGTGGTTGATAAAGTTAACTTCAGCCGTCAACACTTTTATATTATGAAGATGCTTAAGTTATAACTGCATGCAAAAAAATTACGAAAAACTGCAGAATAGGTCAGATATAGGCTGCAGTTATCCAAATAGATCTATCACTGTCCGTATTCGTAAATGTTTTTTTCTCTGAGACTTACCGCTTAACCACAGTGCATTCGTTACAAACGACAGATGACAGATAGACAGACAGACGACAAGTCGTACCAAAGGGCTAGACGGTTAAGCTTATGGCTTAACGGTCAGCCCAAAACGGAACTAAAACATTTGAGTACAATGCCATATGCATATCATCAACCATGCAGTAACGCCATCCATCCCAAGTTTTCTTATTTCAGTCTCGCATTTTCAGTCGCCTCGCTATATCCATGCAGCTGGCGGCTGTTGCATGCGTTACTGCAGCCTGCAGAGTGCAGTGAGCATCATGTCTCCCCCACTTTATTGTTTGACTGACGTCGCTAGAAATCGATTTTTATTATAAAACCAAACATAGCAGAACGAAAGTGTTAGTATGGTCGTTGAAATAAGCAGCCGTACAAAGAACGTCATACTATGATAATACTGAATTTGGGTTATATGGGCCTTGCTGCCTGAAATAAATTAATGAATGAATAAACCGTCGAGGGCGCCGAATTTGTAGGACCAGAAAATGACGAACTATAAAATAACAATAGCTGAAAAATGCAAAACCTGCTAATTGACAGACTTGATCACATCAAGTGTTGCAAAAGTGTAAGGTAAATATTGTTTTAGGATAATATTAGGAAACGCAACGACCAGAGTACCGTGGTAGGCCTAACATTCGAGACTGGTTCAGTTGAGTTTACTTCAGTTGTCGACATCAATATGATGATGATGATGATAACACAGGCTGTTGGCATTATTTTATGACGAGTGAAAAATTTATGCCATTTGAAAGTTTTTTATTGTCGTGTTATTTTTTACGCATTTTAACCCTCATTTTCTTAACATATTAATTGCTAAATGATGTAATCTGGTACGACCGTCCGAATAACGATTTTTAACGGCTCGCCGAAGATTTGACCGTATATAGGCCTACAGTGTAAGCCTACAGTATCGTTAGTTCAAATTTTTATCACATAGGTATATAGACATAATCGGTAATTTGACTAGTCGATTCTGACGCTGAACTTCAAGAGAAAAAAGCGAAATCCGAACGCCTGTCGCTGAATCAAGCATAGCTTGGCTGCTGAGTTAGGTAAGATATGAATCACTTTTAATTGCGCCCCGTATAGACCTATCGTCACAGTCAAAAATTGTCAGTCAAAAGTGAGCGCTTGGGTTGGACGATGTTACTGCATGGTTGATGTGCATAATTATGGCATAGGCCTATGGCGTAGACAGAAATGTGAACTTGAGGTGTCCTCGCCTCCCTTCTGCAGTTCTCCTCCTGTTTTCTCTCCCATTTCGTTCTTACTCGTTTTTCCTCTTTTTTCTCTCTTTTTACCACTTCCTTCCATTTCTTCTTTTCCTCTTTTTCTTTTCGTTTTCTCCTTGGAAGTAAAACTCTTAAAATCCAGCCAGAAGATCTAGAAAAACTGTGAGTTGGGACAAAGTTCCAGTCAAAATTAAATTTCGTGCATAAAAGCTTCAAAATGTGAAAACTGGTGCAACAATTTTAATTAGTTTTCTGGGAATCAACTGACCAAGTTGGCAAATTCAGTGCAGTTTAAACGCTGGCTTATGTCTTGTCTGCGATAACGGGTCTGGGCAGTGGGCAACCGCCTGAACCTCTTACCCCCCTTGTCTACGCCACTGGCGTATACTCGTAGTGCGCATCATATAGGTTTAAGCTATATATAGGCCTAGCACCAGCACATGCAGTCACTGTCATTCAGTAGCAAATCTGTATGAATGACACAATCGATTCAGTGATCGATATTCGCCTTCTGTGCCAGATAATATCTGCGTGTTCACTTTCATAGCGTAGATTGCCAATACTCTGAACGGCCTATCTTCAAAACGGTTTTTTTCGGAAATCGGAGGCCAGCTGAAGAATGTGTTAAGGGGCGAGTGACAGACCCGTAACTACGGGGGGAATTCCTAGCTATTCCAGACTGAAGATGTTATCTGGTAATTAAGAAACAATGCTCACGTGACGTGCGACAGCATAGGTGTTGTCATCTGTGGGATCATTGTGCAACGTGCAAGTGCATTAAAATAATGATGCGATTTAAACGGGGTAGAGGATTTCTTGAACGTAAGGGGTCGAAACTTAATCTAGCCTACGTTTAATGCTAAAAAAATTTGTGTGCAGGTTATGTTGGTCTATCTACAGTAATTTTGGTGCATTTTACTGATGAAGTACACATCGCAATTTGCAATCGCGAAAAAATCACTAAAATTTCGCTTTTGAAACGCAACGACGTTCAAGGTCATCGATGTCGCCTTCGGTACCCCTGGAAAGTTCATCAGCAGTGTTTGTTGCCATTATAGCAGCAACAGCAAGTATGTAGGCCTATCTATCAGCAACCGTTTTCACGCTATAAGTACATGTAAGTGGATAGTAAGAGAAATCGCGCATTCAGAAACGATACCCAAACTCTGGACCTAAAAATTCGAAACTTATACAACTTTCAGTGCTGAAAATTTCATATGCAAGTTTCCTTGGTCTATCTACGGCCGTTTTGGTGCAGTTTATTTTTAAAACGTGCGCCGCAACGGAAAATCGCAAAAATCAACATAATTTCTATTTTGGAGTTCAATGTCGTTTAAGGTCATCGATGTTGCTAGTACCCCTAAAAACTGGTCAGTAGTATTTGCTGCTTCTTATGACAAGCAAGAAGTCTGTGTCTATGCAACCGTTTTCACGCTAAACGAGTCGATAACGGTAAAATAACAACTTCAATTCCCTGACATGAAATTTCACAAACAGCGCAGCTGTCGCTAGGGTGGGTCGACCGTACAGCCTAGATATCCGAAGACCGGCGTCAGACTGACTTTCGGTGGCGGAAAGAAAGTAATTTCCAAGAGTGACTACATGCAGTTACATACACGCTATGGTGACGCTGCTATATCAAACGCTACAATCAACGCTAAAATAGGCCTACGATAGGCTTACGGTAATTCGGCGCACGTGGCTGTTGGCTGCAAGCAGCAACGTTTGCATTCGAAATTGCGGCCGAATCGCCGCGTGGTTACTATTGACGGCCTATAGGAACTTTTTATCGCCTTATCCAACGGTAACATCGTCGATCAACTAGAAGACATAGGGGACCGTTTAACCATACATGCGTTACAGATGACAGACACATCATACGGTTCCCAATTAGGCTCGACTTTAAGATCGGCCATATTGCATGCAGTACGTGCATGTGTAAAGCGGCTTCTGTGGAAAATTATAAGTCGGTTTCTGTAGAATTTTCCTAAATTTTATTACAGCATTATTATCCGAACAAAACTCAGAAATCGAAGTCCGTCAATCAACTGTCAGAAAACCAGTAGCCTAGAGTGACATCAAAAGGCGTGGATTTCTCGGGCCTAACTGAACTTAGGTCATAACGATTTCCTGGCTACAGACTGTAGCCCCAAAAATGTAAACACACTCTTAGGCTTTATTTCCAGACTAACACGAGACTCAGAGGAAGCCTTTTAAGGAGCTACGACGATACCCTTTCGTAGCCTTAGCCTACTGCTACTAAATATTCAATTTCTTCCCCAGGCTACCACTCAGGAATTAAGTTTAGCCATGACCTTCACCTTAGCAAAGCTCAGATAGCTAGGGAAAGTCCAATGTTTATATTTTTATAAGTAGCTGACGTCCCAACAGCCAGGACGCCTCGCTATAGGCCTACCGAACATCCAGGACCAAACGACCTTTGAGAATACTTTTCCTACAATAACAGCAACCGATTAGCTATTCGTTAAATTAGCTTCCCTCCACATGGACTAAACAGAAAAGCCCCTTAATATTTTTTGGCAATGTTTATTGCTATGTCTATGTAGGCCTACAAGACGTCGTGTCAGAAACTTCAGCCAGTAGCGCATCGTTGTCATTTGCTTACTTATCATCATTAAAAATCACGACTCATTACATTAACTATTCTATGTGAATCTAGTTCTGAAAGTAAACATAAAGTGGTCTATAAATTCACTTTTTAGATACAGGATGTAAGTTCATAGTATGGTCGTCATGTAGAATGGTTGCTTGAAGTTGTAGAATTTGTTTACAATCGGTTTATACATAAGGGAATGTCTATGATCGATTGCGATCTTCCGGCAGATCTCACAGTCATTGGAATATCCAATCAAATCAAACGTTTTTTTCATTAAAACAGTTGTCATACCGCAATTATACAGTGTAAAAAAGACAAGTGAAGGATTCCGAAGTCGCCTGGTGTAGACTGCTTATGAATTGTCATGTTGGGGAGACTGGATTAAGTGCATTGCTTGTGCTTGTTTTAGATTTGTGGCTATGGGTAATAAACGGATGTGCGGATGTGGCAACGGGTAAAAGGCGGGTAAAATCTGCGGATGCTGAGTGCGGATGTGTGGGTAAAAGACGGATGTGTGGATAATAGTTGTCACGTACATTACCAGTCAGGAAAGTTGTTGAGTTTTTCAATCATTCGCTCCGTAATTAATTGCTTAGCAGACGCGTTCGTCTGAAGTCTGCCGCTGTGAATTTCTTCACAGTTCACACTCTGCATAGGCCTAGACATTAGCCTAATTTCTGATCGCAAATTCGTCTAGGTATTTACTCAGAAAACAATGATGTGCTTTGTCACTTGACGACGACAACGTACAGCAGCAAGATATAACGATGACGACACGCAACAACACACGAGGAAGTGCGACGTTGACGTACATGTAAGTAGATGACGCAACGTGTGACAAGATGCGCAGAGATGATACTGGTATACGACGACGACACGGGACGATGACGTATTGACGCATGACGACACACGATGATGCTCGTCAGCGCACAACGACGACGTAGACGTCACGCGATGACGAATGACAACGGAAGATGACGACGATGACTATTAAGTGCAGCAGGAAGTTACTATTGTAATTTTGTAAACCCAGATTCGCCAACTGAGGCCTACTTATTTTGCCAACTTACTTTGCCAAAGGCCCAAATTAATACACGGTTGTACAATGCTTATTGGTCCAGAGGCATGACTGAGTACGATGGGTAAAAGGTGGATGTACTCCACATCGACATCCGTCTTTTACCCATTGCCACCTTCGCAGATCCGCACATCCGCCTTTTACCATCATCCTAGATTTACTGAGGTGTGTTGATGCATGATAGCAACGTAGAAGACACAAAGACAATGAATGCTGACGTAGAGAGGCTGAAGATGCTGCTGGCAGAAACCATCGCATTGCTGTGCCAGAGAGGACTGACATATGAGCGAGAATTGCGTGTTCAGGGTCTGCTCGGGATAACTGTCGACGGCACCGTTTTTCTTATTCCTGTCGACGAAAGAACCTTTAGCAACTCCAAACCCGTGTCTGCATATGATAGTCGTGAAACAGAGATCAGCGCTAGTCCTAGTAATGTGAACCTGACACTTCAGCATCATTACTCTGTTGATCGGCAAGTGGCAAAGTCGGAAGTTCGTCGTAGCAAAGATGATGCCATCAAGAGTCAGCTGCTGCCTGCTCCAGTAGTGGATGCCAATAAAAGCCTGCCTGCACCTGTTCCATATCCAGTACTAAATAACAATCTCAGTTCTGTGCCACAATCTCCCCAGTATCCGGTAGTGGATAATCCCGGTGCACTGCCAGAGTGTAAGCAAGAAATTGTGGATATTGATGACGATGACAGCAACGTTGAGAATGAATTCCAGATCCCAGGCAGCGTCGTATCAAGTCAGTATTTTTCTACGTCTGAACCAGCAAGTCAGTTTCCATCGCCGCAGTTTCCGACGGGAAAAAATTTCAGTTTTGGAAACTCGATGTCGATGAGCCAGGCATACAATGTGTGTGGGGAGATGGGATCGGAAGGCAAGCGGAAGAGAAAGCGAAGTACATTCGGTGATGACATGCTGGTCTTGGACAATGATGAGTGGACAAACAACAGCCAGAAGGAAGCTAATGCACCGGTCGCCGGCTGCTCGTACTGGAGCGACTTTGGTGATGAACTTAACCGTAATGTTGCTGTAAGTATACAAGGAGATTGCTTTTTGTAATTTTGTTTTTCAATTTTTTCTGAGTCCATATGGTCAGGTTAAGGATTTTGTGAAAATGTGCATTTTGAGTCAAATTTGTACTCTGCTACTGACATCACGTTTATTACATCTGTGCCATCTTTCTTTGTTTTGTATTCATTATTGAGTTTTTGAAATATTGACTAATAATTATTTACTCTAAAGCTCACACAGAGAGATACTATTTTGACTGCAATTTTCTGTGTTAACTTACAGTTTGCTGATTTTTCTTCTGCATTTTTGTAACTCATAATACACAAAAATCTTTTGGTTGGTCACTGGTCATGTCTTTTCAGTGTTTACAGGCCTCAAGTATTTGGCCTGGCCAACTTATTTGTTAACCGTGTTTGGATAATATATGTAACTTGGATTTTCTTGCCCAACATGGTTTTTTTTGCTTGAATTCTAGGCCCAACCTGCTTTTATGTCTCTTTGCACCAACTGTATTTTTATTGCCATTTTTAGAATCAAGGCTTCCGCACCTAATGTTGCATGAAACTGGTCAGACAGCCACTGATTTGTTCAGGCTTAAATGTACCTTTTGGTCAAATTTCAATCAATCAGTATATAGCACCACATGTTGTCAACAGATCAGAGCTGCATAAACCTGAATATTTGAACTTTTTGGCTCAGTTTGGATCAATTCGGCCTTGTCTGTTGGTTTTTCAGCTCAGTCTGGCGTGTTGATTCTTTGCACCTGTATGCATGGACCTGGAATGGTCCTTTGAATTATCAGTGTGCAGTGCTAAGTTGCATTTTTGGTCAGTTTAAAAAAAATTTTGTTCTGCTTATTTTTGCAGTGGGAGGACCCTACAAAGTCAGCTAATCGGCGTCGTCATGCACGAGACTATGACAGTAAGAACTTTTTGTGCCAGTATGAGGACTGTAACAAAGCATTCTTCCGCAAAGATCATCTCGTTAGACATCAGCGACAGAAGCACGGCAAACCATTTGGTGTTGACAGTCAGCTGATCTACTACTGCTACAGCAGCGACTGTGACAAGACATTCTACAAAGTGGCGTCGCTGAACCGGCACATGATCATGGCACATAATTATTGTAAGTCTGGATACATATTTCTTCTTTTATTCATTTTTGTAATAAATATAGTTAGAAATATAATTATTAAATCATTACTGTTCGCATTTTTGTCAGCACAGTCATGCGAATGGATTTGCTTATTGTATGTTCCATAAACAATAGCATTATTAATATGTTGCATGTTGGTTAAAAAAAATTTAGCATACAAATGACTTGTGGTTTTTTTTTCAAACAGTGGTTGTAGTGGGACAGTATGGGCTGGTATGGTATGCCAGCACTTTCTTGGCCACCTGGAAAGCATAAGCCAGTTGTTTTTGGAGACAGTTTTAAAATAAAATACTACATGCATGATATTTGACCTGCAGTGCAGATATTATTTCAACAATCTTCATACCGGCTCTTATTTTCTCCATTTCGAACTCTGATTTCAATTTTAAAAAAGTATCTTCACGTGATGTGAACTTGATTCACATAGAGTATGTTAGGAAATATTTTTGTTAAACCAAACATCCAAAATATAAACTTTATGCTTTTAATTGTTAGCTGAATAATTTGAACAGTTTAAAAACTGGTAGAAATTTGCTAGTTGTCAGGCGGCCTAATGACTATGTAGTGACTTGCTGTAAATTTTAGTGCATAGCTAATGTGGATTGTGGCAGTGTATTGTGGTTCCATGTTTGCTTCCAGTAAGAGCTGTTTTGTTTGTCTTGTGTTTTAGCGGTGACAAAGCCTACTGATCAGCTTGATCAGTCTCTGGAAGCGCAGCCTGTTGAAGCATCCATGGCTCAGCCCCTTGACTATCTGAGTCAGCCTCTCGAACCAGCTGACACTAATGGATGACTATCGCGATAGCCATGACTCAAGACTGCTTTTCGTTTGACTGGTCTGTTTACTGAGCTGTGGAGTTCTTTTTATTGGTGCCGTTTTTTTTCAGATGAAGTTGGAAGCATCGTTAATGATTTGACCATGAAGTCAAAGAAAAACTGCATATTTTTTTCATTTTATTGCACTACGGAGAATCTGAACTGTCTGTTTGTAGTGTTCTCATCACGTGTGAAAGGACTGTACTCTGTATTAAACATTTTGACACTGGAGAATTTTATAATTAATCTTTCATATTATTGGAATTTTTATGTCGTTGGATCAGCATCGACACATCATACTCAGAAGCTGCCCAGTCCTTTGTGACCTGTTCCAGTTCTTGTCGTTTTGTTCCTTAAAACTCTTTTTTGGCTATGAATTTTTGTTTTTTTTCTGCATTTTCTGAGTATATTTATTCTGTGGCAATCCAAGTAGGCTGCACTGATGCTGTCTGTGCATCCAACAGCCTGTCTATCTAATCATCTCTAGGCAGCATGTTGTGAGTTTAAAAAAGTACTGAGGGCCGGAAGTTGCAATTTTCGAACAGATACTGGAAACTTTCGACGTAATTCTGAGTGACAGCTGCAAATTTCTGACAGATGAGATTATGGGTGCTAAAAATTCTAATTTTTTTCTCTAAATTTTTCTAAAATGTGGGTTTGGATGCAATTATATTTTGCATTTTTGGACGAAAAATTTTGGACGAAGATTTTTCCACAGCCCAAAATTTTGCAGGTGGGCAGCTGTCTTTTTTTGAATGCTACTCCTGTGGGCTTTTACACGAAGCTCAAAAAAGTAGAAAAATTTAAATTGATGTGAATGGTTTCCCAGAGCAAAGTAATCATTATCTAAATTTTTAGTGCAGAATGTCAGAATTATGGTTAATGTTAGATTTGTGTGGCTTTAGGCGGATGGCCATCCATAATATGTTTGAACTGGGCCAATGTAATATTCTAGTTTTATTCACTTGTCTGTTCGTATTTATATTTTTGTTTTATGCTGTTGTTTGGGTGATGTTTGGTACAAGTATGGCATCTGCTGAAACAATCAAAAGGGTTTTTTTCTTGGGGAACCCAGCCTGACGTAGATTGACTACATGTAACTAGGTCGGTTCAACATGAGCTATGTGTGTGTGTATGTATGTCCTTAAGTATTTGCTAAACTGTGGGGACTTAGACAGGTGTGTGACTGATGACTGATACTATGACATTGTGGGGATGGTCAAAATTGGTGTCCTGACAAAACCTGGACTGACAAAACTGGGAACAACAAAACCCGGACACAGTGATATGGGCTTAGGTTTAGGAAATAAGGTTAAGGATAGGGTTAGGGATAGGGCTGGGGATTGGTATTGGGTTAGGGTTAGGAATGAGATTAGGAATGGGAATGGTTAATTTTGGGGTTAGGGATTATGGATTAATAAGAGGGTTAGGATTATGGTTCATGTAGTAGGCTAGTTTTGACGGTCCATGTTTTGACGGGGAACCGTCAAAATTATGGGGCAGAAACCCATCCCAAAATTTTTTGGACTGGAAATAGTCTCACATCAGATGAATTTTACATATTTATCGTTTAGTTTTTAGAGTTGGGGTTTTAGAAAGTAGGCATGATTTTTTGTCAAATGCCTTCAAGAAGGCATTTGACAGCATAGATCAGACGGTGACCTGGGCTGTGCTAGAGTCATATGGAGTGGACCACCAGTTAGTCCGGTTGCTAAGAGACA
>Ga0209367_1007737_pt1 | contig 14766 bp, 9 predicted proteins | sample WorMetLIZISLAND2_FD_187412 | JGI IMG/M metagenome (GOLD analysis project Ga0209367, IMG submission 187412) | Marine gutless worms symbiont microbial communities from Max Planck institute for Marine Microbiology, Germany - Olavius geniculatus... ... | reverse complement strand
CACATCCTGTAAGTGCAAAGTAAGGGGGAGTTCATAGGGCGTCGTTCATAGTAGTCATACATGTAGGTGTTCAATTAGCACCAATTTGCACAGCTAGGTCTCACGTTGTCAGGTCTCGCGATGTCAGTTCTCGCGATTTCAGCGTCCCCCTTACAAAGACTGAGCCTCCATGCAACATATCCTCCATGCGGAAATCTTCTTAACGCGAATTGCAAAGTTGCGAGCTTGCATTTTTTTGGTTACGGCAATTTCAGTTGCATTTCCATAACTGGGAAATCCCGGCACACCGAGATCAGTGGTGTGGGTTTATTTAGAATTTAAAGAACGAGGGCCACGCAGAGAGTCTGAGCTACGAAGTATGATGCAAAGTTCCACATGCTACATGTATAATAATCATAGTAGGCTAGCAACATTTCTTGGTTATCGTTTTTTCCAGCTGACATTTTTGACCTGAATGGGAATGAGGAGAAATTGGGAATTGCTCGGTGGGAAAAAAAGCGAAAATAGGAATGCGATTTAAGTTTCAGATAGGAATAAGAATGACCGAATGAAGTCACTGAAGTAGTAAGTATTTGGTAGTTGGTACAAAAATGTGTTCCCGCACATTTCTACTGCTCGCTATGTCAGTCAGTTGAATGTCGACGGCGAGAAGCTGCAGTGGCGGGATAGGGCAGCAGTCGAGACGCCAGTCGCCGCGTACCCGTTGTTAGCCGGGCCTTGTCTGAGGGCTGTCTCGACGCCGACCGCCGTCTGGTACAGTCCACCACAACCAGTGGCATCAGTCAGTTTTGGGGTGCCAGGTACCTGCGCGGCTAATGGCAAGTTTCCGACGCGACTCAACTATATCCGACTGTCGTCGACAGTTGAGTCGCGTCGTCAGTTCTATTCACACTTACGACGCGACTCAACTCGACAGTTGATCGCGTTGGCGTCGTAGGTGCGAACAGGGCATAATAGCCTGGTCTGAGAACCGTCTCGACACCGACCGCCGTCTGGTACAGTCCACAGCCAGTGGCGTCAGTGAGTCCTGCTGCCGGGTAGCTGGGAGGCTCACTGCCCGCAGTCGTGTCATCGTCCATAGACTCATAGTCATGCTCTGAGTCCACGCCACGGCGCTGACATGCGTGCAGTCTACCAGCTGTCCAGCCGGGTGACGGACCTGCCGTCTGGAAGTGTAGTTCGTATCCAGGCGGCTGCAGGGCGTCCTTGATAACGCACGGCGTCGTCGCTGTGGTCGCGTAAACGTCTCGGTGACTGTGTTGTTGATCTATGTATCTGTCTGACTGTCTCAGGACGCGTGAAGACCGTGTGCCTGACTCGTGCAACCGGCGCGCGTAGTATCTACACCGCACAAAACCACACGCGCTGTAGGCCTATATAGTATAGGCTTTACATCTTCATTCGCGACAGAAGGGTAAAAAAGGTGGTTTATAACTCTTAATAGAAACCATCAGAGAGCTATGGAGCGTCACCTGCCATGTAAGATGACTAAGATCACACAGTTTTAGCTGACACCCGACACGGGTGAACGTGCCCGCCTTAACCCGAGCCAGATAGGCGTTACTCGATTTATTTAACGCGAAGCGACGGAAGGCTGAGTTGACCTTAGTTTTGGTTATATACCGAGCTAGTTTACTTGTTTACAGATCGGTGTAATGTATAATAATGACTCCCATATAACAATGAATCCCCAGTCATTATTATGTATATAATTTACACTCCCCCAATCAATATTTATACCTATTCAGCTATGAACATAATACTGAATAAGCCAAAACATAAGTTATACTGAATAAACAACAACAACGATTTTAAAGAAAAAACTTATTGGTCACCTTAATATTACACAAGAAGTCAATATTATAGGCCTACCAGGGGAGAGTAGGCTAAACTGCACATATAATAATGACTGAAGAAGAAGAAGAAGAAGAAGAAGAAGAAGAAGAAGATTCCGCAAGACAGCTAGGTCCATTGCGAGGGAGCTCATCCCCTTGACGGCACTTTGAGCCGGCGAGGGCGAAGCCCAATTAAGCTAGCATACAGCCCAAGTCGGCCGGGTTAACCGACTGGATCGATATACTTGCAGTCCTGGCCACAGGACCTACTGTTGCGCAGAACTCGCCGTTTCTTCCCTAGCGATGGCCTTGACCACCGCCAGTACTCATTTTACCATCCTGCGGAGGGTAGAAGGCTGAGTCGACCTAGTTGACTGGCTCCGTACTGTAGACAGTCACCCATCTAAGTACTAACCAGGCACGGCGTAAAGTAACTTCGTCTCATCGGATAAGGCGGATAAAAAAATCCGAACCGAACATAAGTTGAGTACTGTAACAATGTTCAAGTGTTCAATGACAACCATTATTCACTGCAATGATGCAGACTAATCGCTTTGAAAACTGTCCCACTGCTCAATATTTTCGTACAGAACGTATGTTTCACTTTTTATGCGCCATTTTGCACGTGTAAAAACTAGAAGCCGCTCGTGGGAATGCATGTGTTTGCTAAGTGAATTGTTACACAATACAAATTTAAACGCATTTTTTTGTAAATTTGTTAGTTAATAAAAGATAATTAACTAAAGTTACTTCTTTCTTAATGTAATTGCTATAGTACTGACAACAAGAGCGTTCGCTGCTCTCCTTGCAAGCGCTGCTGTTCATCTATCAGTAACACTAACGACCCTCGTATATAACGCGCAGGCTATACGAGGCTGCAGCTCTACTATTTTATTCATTTATTTTTTATTAGTTTACAAATTCGCACCCAATGCGTATAACAAATACGAAAAGTAATAGGCCTAACAAAAATACAATTAACTGCGATATAAATTTACAGATCATATTCACAGTTGCATATCAAAGAACGAAAAACGCGGTTCAGTTTCTGTGAAGATAGACTCTGTAACAACTCTCAGATTCAATACAATAAGAAGAAGAAGAAGAAGAAGATTCCGCAAGACAGCTAGGTCCATTGCGAGGGAGCTCATCCCCTTGACGGCACTTTGAGCCGGCGAGGGCGAAGCCCAATTAAGCTAGCATACAGCCCAAGTCGGCCGGGTTAACCGACTGGATCGATATACTTGCAGTCCTGGCCACAGGACCTACTGTTGCGCAGAACTCGCCGTTTCTTCCCTAGCGATGGCCTTGACCACCGCCAGTACTCATTTTACCATCCTGCGGAGGGTAGAAGGCTGAGTCGACCTAGTTGACTGGCTCCGTACTGTAGACAGTCACCCATCTAAGTACTAACCAGGCACGGCGTAAAGTAACTTCGTCTCATCGGATAAGGCGGATAAAAAAATCCGAACCGAACATAAGTTGAGTACTGTAACAATGTTCAAGTGTTCAATGACAACCATTATTCACTGCAATGATGCAGACTAATCGCTTTGAAAACTGTCCCACTGCTCAATATTTTCGTACAGAATGTATGTTTCACTTTTTATGCGCCATTTTGCACGTGTAAAAACTAGAAGCCGCTCGTGGGAATGCATGTGTTTGCTAAGTGAATTTTTACACAATACAAATTTAAACGCATTTTTTTGTAAATTTGTTAGTTAATAAAAGATAATTAACTAAAGTTATTTCTTTCTTAATGTAATTGCTATAGTACTGACAACAAGAGCGTTCGCTGCTCTCCTTGCAAGCGCTGCTGCTTGTGACGTCACAGTCAACACATAATCTGCTGGTGACGTAATGACGTCATTGTTATTATGACGTCACGCCGCTGCCCACAGACAGACAGACATACAGAACGACACACACACGGAAAGTGAAAACATTATCTCCGCCACTCTCTGCGTTCAACTGGCGGAGATAACAATAGCTACAAACAAGGAAGAGATGGTGCATCTAAGACGTGCCGGTGGAAAGCGAGATGTGCACGGTCAATGCTTGTGATGTTGGCCAGGCAGTAGGTCGGGTCAGTGAACATGTAGTACGGGTTGCGCACGAATGCAATGCTGATACCGTCCGTACAGTTGCTGTCATGCAGCGAGCTGATACGATTGAGACGAATGACGGACGATGACGTCACTGACAGCTGCTGCTGCTGCTGCGGACAGTCGTCGTCGCCGTCAGCGCTGGATGTCAGCATGCGCACAGCCGATGCACCGTGACCGCGAGTTCCTACGTCAAACCGACGTCTTTTAGTGCGACGCCGATACAGCACTGCAACAACACGCGGACACAGTGTCGTACCACTACCACACACCGCGCGATGCGTCTAGTAAATAGTCTTTATTCACCATTACGGCAGAAATAATGTTAAACGTACAACGATAGAAATAACACGTAACGCAAAGAATAGCAACAAGGGAAACCTAACAGTAAACTTACAATTTGCATCATAAAAATTAATCAAAAAGTTTTTAAAACGTTGAATGACCGTTAAAATTAGCACATTAATCAACAACGGTGCCTATCCACAAAGCTTATATAGGCTATTATGAGCTCCTATTAGTGATCTGTCTTTAATGTGCACTGCAGTTGATGCGTAAATGCACTTAAGGCGATCATTTTGGTTAACTAAGACTGACTGCGCCTTAAATGCAAATGACAGCTCGCGTATGACTAACTATAGAGTATACACTTTGTCCTCCTGCGTCCTGAAAGGCGCAATTCAGAAATCGTATATCTCGCAAAAGTCAGGAAATATATGATCGAAGGATGGGTGTAATATTAGAATAATCACCGACCGAATGCAAGCAGACATCCGAGCAAAACGAGACTTGTGATGCTAACTGTGGCGGCGACCAGCGCCGTCAATGCCGTCTTGTCCACGCCAGTGCCGTGTCCTGTCCATAAAAAAATCACCCACCATTAACGACAAAATTATTTCTGCTACCTGCGCTGAAGAAAAAAATATGTTTTTGTTTGTTTCTGTCTGCAAAATCGCTCAGAAAAAAATACGAAAGTGTTTTGATGATTTTTGCACGCCTGAAGCGTAAACAAAAAAAACAGTAAATTGGATTTTAATGGCGATCTGAATACGACCAAATCCAAATAATTTTACTTAAAATAATTGTTTAGCTTTTTGTAATATGTGGATTATCAGCACTTTATTATTAATTGCTAGATGCTTGAATTTACAAACGTCTCGCACTTTAACACTTAAAAAAATTTTTCCTGGCAATTATCGGATATATTGATATACTGTAATGTCATTCTATATTATTTCTATAAGTTCACAAAAGTAACGTATTCAAAAATAGTGCCTTTAGTTTAGAGCATTATTTTTTTCACAGTACTCACATTGTTGTATTTTACGACAACGAAAAGTAAGTTTGCCTAAAATTCGGAGTTACCTGTAATCTTATTTTGGTATATACTAAACAACGGCATGGCGTATTTTGTATTCGTAATCTATTAAGCCTAAATGCATAACGCAACTACGAGTACAAGTAGACATTGTCAAATATTGGCTGATGTGTCCGTAAAAACATTTGAAGGTCTCAAAAGTCGATCGACCTTTGGCAAAGTCGTGTCAAAAATCGTACGTCTATGAGTAGTAATGCATTGTTTCACTGGCGGTGTATTTAACTAACTTGTAGAGGTCGACACGGATGATATTCTCATCTGTGGCGTAGCGACGTCATCATTTGACGTATGTTGACCGGGTCCGTCTGCCATCTTTACACCTCGCAGTAATCCTACAAGACACATCTGTCAAACTTTGCATTACTTCGTAATATAATTGTCGTATTAAATAGAGAAACGCCCGTGACGGTAATAACTTTGTTATGTGGCCGTCTTACAGTCCGCATTAGGGGTCTTGTCTGTCCGCTTTTCTGTCCATAGCGGCTCACAACTTTAAAAAAAACATATTTCGCGTGATCGCGGCTTATGCGGTAGCAACAAGCGATTGTATTAAGTCACTGGCCTTGTCAGTAGGAGACATCACTTTGCCTGCACACGTGAAATACGTGTTTACTCACTCGAGCATATACTGCAAACTAAGCCTAACTATTGCTAGTCCCAATTTACTGTCAGCGCTTGAAACGCTCGACAACTGGACGGATGGCCGCATATCAAGTCGGCACTCGGCACCAACATGTTTTCTATTTATATATAGTGCACATTTACGCAACAGTTTAGCTATTATTCGTTATTTTCAATTCTACAATTTATGAAAATAAATGACACCGTGTGACGGCCAGTTACCGAGACCGAAGCATTCTGGAGTAAGTGAAAAATCATCGATTGCAATATCACCGCGTGGCGTCAGACCCCGTACAGCTTCAAATCGCACCACAAATCTACAGAGAAAACATTTTAGAAATATTTCTTAGTTTCGTTGTCGACGATTAAATTATACAAAAACAGACAACACTGCAGTTTTCTGACAGTGACTGATTTGGCGAACCAGAATTGCGCCATTCATCACACACCCACGTTATGACATTTAGGCTACCAGCCGCCATTCAACAACTGATCTTCTGCATACACCTAACTCATTCTAAATCTCGGTTTCCATCCATCGTAACGAACGCAGTATTGGACGAACGTAACGCACTGAGTAGGTGACGCAACTGACGCAAGGGACGTAACGCAACTGACGTAACAACGACCGCCTCTATTCTTGGCTTTTGGCCGTTGTCTCAGCTGCGTTTGTTGCGTAGGCTTATTTTGTTTGCATTTATTGCATTTATTGCATTTATTGCGTTTGTTGCGTATTTTCTTGCATTCAACGTACGTTGCGTACGTTGTGCGCGTTGCGTTGGACGGATACTGCGCTTTGGTGGGCATTTTTGTGCGGCAAAGTCGGCGCAAGTCAAGGTTGTCTGTTCCTGTGCTAAGCTGCATTTGTGTTTTGTCCAGTAGTCTGCCACAAACAGATCGTTCTGAGAACTGGAAGCATTTGACCCCAGCTCACGCGTTGTGGTCAGTGACTTGCGCAATGTTTCATAAATGTGAAGCTTATTATAGTTACAGTAGATGGTGTGTTAATCAGAGACGAGTATATGCCTGACAAATGCGATTTCGTGATTCTATGCTTAGCTGAGAACTTCTGCAATGTCAAGGCATATTGTTACCGGCATCGCAGCTGCGGTAGCGGCATGCTAACTGTTGTCCACCTGGCGGCCGTAGCTCGACTCGTCGATAACTTAACCTTGGACCAGTAGTTGGTGAAATTCTGCAGGTTTTTCTGTCCGCGGCACTCGGAGTGTCCAACATCAGACGAGACTGAGTTGCGATCCTGCGGTCGTTCCATGACATGTAGCGTCAGCTGGAAGACGTGGTGGCCGCGCATGTAGTACGCAAACCGCAGCTTCGTATGGTACAAACAATGCACACAGTGGCCGTGTAGTGGCCATATTCAAAACAAAAAAAACATTTCTAAAATGCAGATGTTTTGTGTTTTGTTCTACATGTAACAAAGTTTAAACATTAACAATTTTAGGCCAACATACTGGTACTTGCAAAACAGCACACTGTGAAAAAAACTAAATGTTCTGCTTTTTTGGCCTATAAGTTGATTTTATTACCCATTTGCAAAAGAATGTCATACAAAAATTATACTGTGATAAAAACCAGACGTTTCACTCGTAATTACGAATATTAGTATTACGTCTACGAGACCTATTATACAGCTATCATCGTCGTTCAAGTTAAAATTTTTAAAAGCCGAAAGTAAAACTTAACTATTTATTTCAATTTCGCTGTAGGTGTATCTGACTGCAAAAGACTACCTGACAGAGGTTGTAATACGGTGATGTTGAGTCCCAGTTTTGAAGTGGCGGCCGCGGTAGTACTTTTGTCTCGATAACCGCGCTGTCCAACATGACACGACCGTAACCAGCTTTAAACAACAGGTAGTGCCCTACAACGGTAAACATTAAATTATTACCCGGAAAAAAATGCATTTTATAGTATTAAATTACATGCCTCACTCCGCCGAAACTATTCCGAAAAAAATTATTGCATAAAATTAAATCATATTAACATGTCGACTTGATGTTCAGTTAACATTCATTTAAATTTTGAGATGTATCCAGTTTTTTATCAAATAAGTTTAAACCACAAAGATGTAGGAATAAAAAACAATTTGACTGAAGATACTTTTATCATAAAAACGAGACGAAGACCAACTTGACGCGAAAAGATCTCTTGTTTGCGAAAATGTGCATACCATTCGATATTCTTATATTACAATCGCAGTGAGACTGCTACGAAGGTTGTACAAATAAAAAGGCTAACTGCCACACTAGACAGCACTACGGCAGAACACAATGTGTCAACGAAATTGTTGCCAATCTTGAACAAATCTTTTCATTTCGTTAGTTATATACTCTCCACTGCTGAGAGAATCGATTTCTGGCTTAATACACTTTTCAACAAATTACTAATAAAAAGTGCACGAGATCAGTGTGCTACATAGATGTACGAGTACGACCGTTTCAAACTAAGAAAGCAATAAGTGTCATCTCGTAAAGTCATAATGTAGACAATTATTGGTGATAGAGGTAGGAAATGCGTTGTTAGGTGAATCGTCAGCGAACCGCAATATGAGCGTGAGCACGCACGCAACTTATAGCCAATCCACACCTACGACGCCGACGCGCTGTGAACAGAATTGATGACTCGACTCAACTGTCGGCGACGGTCGGCGACAGCTGAGTGGCGTCGGCGTCGTAGGTGTGAATTGGCCATTACGCCTACAAACCACAAACGAAGTTAAGGCACGCAAAAAAACGTCGTGGGCTTGTGAGTCGTGAGCTGTAATTGGCTCAGCGGACACACGCTTGAGCTCGTTGACGGTTTCATACACAAAAACTACCTTATAAGGCAAGTAAATCCGGTGAGTGCTTCGGCAGAATGATATAGTGAATGCGACGTGCAAAAGTCGTACGAGTGAAAATGAACAACGCCACAGAGTGTTGTACAAACTCCACTAACTTTGATTTGTTGTACACTTGTTGTAGGCTTACAACATGTTGTGCAACAAGCTAACCGGCAGATCCACGACAAATCGTACATGTCCACAAAATCACGATCACAACGAATCTAAGTGGTGGAGCCTGTGCTTAGTGCACGAACAACATGTCAGTTGCAGACGCCATACGGCGGACGCCGTAAGACGTGTCACGGCAACGTATTCTGCCTGACAGCTAATCAGTTGGCTAAACAGGAAAACTAAAATTAGACTCAGATACTTTGCTACATCAGCCTCGATGAGCCAACAAACGTCTGACTCTCTGTCTAGTGCACTGCTTCTTATTGAGTTTGTAGCCTATCAATAATGCACTTTGATAGGCGTAGTGCAGCGTAATCTGAACACTATAATTATGATGACAATTATTGTGACGATAGAAGCATTGCCGTATAGACCAACGCTTATGATATTTACTGGAACGATAAACATTATCTACCATGACGATTTGTGCAACGATAATTATCATCTATATTTTAGACAGTTAGGCCCACTTACGTAGTGTTAATAAAACGTTTTTGTATAAGATTTTTGTGTAGTTTGACGGTATTTATAGCGTATACTCGCAGTCTGTTTACTTGACTGCACACAGCGTGCTATAGAGCTAATGAGCCGTGTGATTATACCCTCGGCGTCACGCCATTTCCCTATTGCTATTTATCGCTTCGTCTGTAAAAGACTTCGCACCAAAAAAGTGAAACTAAATTTTTCAGAGATTTAATCACCTAAAACTCTTCCAGAGAGAATCGCTGCTGGTAAATGTCTTAGTCGCGAGTGGTTATATTTACTAGCTTAGCGACATGTTCGAAGGCCTTAAGGCCCTAACTCCGTTACTTCGATTTTTTGTGTATTTGTTGGACAACGTGTCGCACAATGACCTGCATGGCATAGTATAATATTATATAATACTAATGTGCACCGAAATCTGACAGTTAAATTTAACACGCAAATTAAAAACTATTAAACTGCTTTAAAAGAACTTTTGTAGCAGCTGTGAAACAAATATAACGGCATGCAAAATATGGAAAAGTAAGAAACGAACAGTTTATGCCAGAGACAGAAGCATGTATAACATCCTGACATGTCAATATGTTGTAAAGTTCTTTTTAGGCTTTCAACTTTTACGCGGAATTGTTGTACAGCTTGTTATGGATCTGCTGCAAACTTTCGATGTGTTGTGGATTTGTCGTACAACGTCATGTTGTGCAACAAGTCGACAACAAATCAAAGCAAGTGGAGTTTGAGCGGAAATCGGGTTACAGACCGTGCTCAGTGCGACGCGTGTGATCGTGTGATGGTCCGTTGGAGTGCCGAGGAGCAGGCGCTCTCTGGCGTGTCCAGTACATTTACGAAAAATCTTAGCAATTTCTCCAAAATTATCCTAAGTTCATTTCTAAGCTTTTCTCAAGTCAGACTTTTTCCCAAGTTTTCCCAAGTTCGACATAGTACGTTTCGTAAAAGTAAAGCCGTGTCCAGTACATGGCGGCAGTGGTGTTGACGTGCCTCCAGCCACACAGATCAGTCTCGAAGTCACACGCCGCTGACACCGGCGACGCTTCAGCTTCTATATCTGTCACAACGTCATCCAACTCATTCGACTATCGTAAGTAAGTAAGTAAGTAAGCAGCATTCGTAGTGCACCACATGCCTACACAAATCCGTCATCAAGAACGAGAAAAGTGAAAACCGTTAAAACATAATTATTTAATTCGCGTACAAAGCGACGTAGCGGTAGCTAAACTGAACTGAACTGACACGGTTTAGTTTTAAACGAACTAGCCAATGAGCAAGCAGGACGAGCCCACTGCAGTCATTGGTTGACGCGTACTTGAGTGTAGTCACGTAAATGACTGACGCCGTTAGACGGCGCCTTACGTAATGCATTACTGCTTGCTTGCCCAGTGGTCAGTTCGTCATAAACTAAACTGTGTCAGTTCAGTTCAGTTACGTCGCTCTGTATGTTGCAGTCTGTCCAGCTGCTGAGCGTCTCCGACGTCGACAGTAAATTAGGTCTAACAATGCTTAAACCTAGTTTACATTCGATGTTTGAGGCAACCGCGTTTCAGCTGCCATTCTTTCCAGGTTTTTGATGTCTGCTGATTGTGACCTTTGATATGCACGAATCTAAAATCACAAATCACATGCGCGCTGCGTACCGAATAGATAATAAACCTACGGTAAACTGACAATGCTTTATACACAAGCCGAGGAGGGTCTCTAATTGCTTCTAAGTCACTTGTTCCAATAGGAGCTGGCTGGCGGCTTGTATTAAAAAATTTGCGGTACTTACTTACTTACTCAGAACGTCCTGACTGACCGCAGAGAAGAGAGCTTTCGTCGGCGGAGCTCGAGGGACAGTCGACGTCATAATCACACAGATGACTGACCATTTGATGGAGTCACACAGAAAAAAAATCTTTAAAATTTTCCCGAGATTATCCTAAGTTTATTTCCAAGTCATTTCCTACGTGCTGAGACGACTGACTGTATGCTGTAGTCACACGGAGTCATAATCACACAGGCGAAAGCGCTGAATGCAGGCGCCATCACAAGCGAACTCATCCAGCTGACAGTCAGCCGTCCAGTCGTCATCGCTCACATCTACACATAAATAACCCGTAGGCCTACGTCATTCACAGTGCAGCAGAAGTAGCCAAGTGCAAAACATCCGCTTATTAGCGTCATTCACTGCGTGGTGCTACAGCTGCTGCCGCTCTGCCATTTACTAGTTGTAATTGCAGCACTTATACGGTAAATACACGTCGGAAACTGGCCGGTCAATAATGCCCCTGGCACAAATAAGTCTAGAATTTAATGAAGAAAACAAGGATGCACGTGTGTTCGAAAGACAATCGAAGAGTTCTTCCAAGCAGTAGTCTATGCAGTCTAGGCCTCATATATTTGTGCAGTGCATGATGGAAATCTTGTGTTATTAGAAAACGTAGCCACTAGCCACTAGCATACGCGGCAAAACAGTCATCGCAATACAACGCGATAGGTACCCGGGCAACGAACGATCAAGTGTCACCTTGATAGCAGTGAGCGAGGTGTATGGAATCGAGAGCGATGTAAGCCGGGAACGCAGACTGCAGTCGCATGTAAAAGTTGAGTTGAAACGGACTCTCACCGTCCGTCACGTTCGCTATGGACGCCGACATAATCGACCAATTTCTACGCAGTGCAGCGACATTATTATGACGCAACAGAGGCATCAAATTCAAATCTCAGGGAAAAAAACTATTTAACAATGCAACGATATGACACTTTGACATCAAGCTGCCCAATATATGACAATTCTGTTTGTTCGTCGTATTGTCGAATCTTGTTTAAACTCAAGTACTGTCCGCGGGAGCCGTATTATCAAACACAGAGAAACGCACAAAAAACCCATGTGACCTCGACCTTTGATCCATGACCTTGATACTCGATGTGGTCAAAGTGCATGTTTATTCAAAATTTCATCAATTTCATCAAATTTTATCAAGTTTATGAGTTATTGTGTTAACGAAAAAAACTTAGCGACGATGCTAAAAACACGCACGCAGTAATAAATATCTATCATGGGTGTTAATTCCTCGTTTGTGTGATTAATTTACAGCGTGTTTTCAGCACAAGCACGCGCTTCGAGCCTTCGAGTCGTGTAGCCTACGTCAGTGGGTGCGTCATTGACGCTTTTAGCAGGCGCTGTCGCAATAAACTTATTGCAGCAACGTTAAACGACTTTAGCAACACCAATAAGAACCAGCAAGCTAAAATACAGTTACTAAACAAAAACATCTATCTAACTTCTCATCCTAAACCTAAATTAACGTTTCAGGCTGAGAACATTTGCTTATCTTGGCTATTATGAAAAGTTATACAGGTGAATATTCAAATTTCACACATTTAATGAAAAGGTGGTCGAATTTGTTCTGCCTTGTTTTGTAGTTCATCTATATGAAAATGATTATTCAAAAAAGTATTAAAATCGGTTCATATTTGTAAAAAGCCTCGAATTTTCTATGACGCGGTGTAATTAGCGAAGAATATAACACCATTCGCCACAAAGACAGTCTTTCCTTCCGGCTTCTGTGTGTTTCCTTCTCAAAGGATTCATCCCGTGGCTCTACAGCTATAGGTGATATAGGCCTAACTGATACACGAACGGATTCTGGCGCAGTAAGCTGGGTGTCGACAGCGCTTAGTGCAGACTTACCTACGTCTAGTGCATAATCCGTATAATGCATGGCGCTAAGTGCATTAACTTCATCTCCATCGCGTGTCCGCAGGTGATCAGCTCACATCGCCGAGGTAGAAAACGTGCGGCCGTTGAATTTATTTCTAATAATAGCTGTAAAAAAAGTAGAGCATTTTAAACAGAAATTTTCCTACCGTTGTGATTCAAAATTAACTAAAGACGGAGGTTTAACCATTTCGCTTTGAATCCGTTGCATTTTAAATGCTCGTTTGTCGCGCAGATTAACGCAAAAGTTGCTCAGCTCGAAAATGGCGGGACGTTAATTTCTCGTTCATATCTAGTCTATCCATCATCCAACGCAAATTGATGGTTACATATAACATGTGTTCAGAATATTTGATATCAGCACGCACTTCTACTTCTGAATTTTGAACAGTGGTCAACGACGCTTCGTTGACCACTGTTCAAAATTCATCAGTCGTCATCGACGCTTCGCTTCGACGAAGCGTCGATGACGAGTGGGTGTTCCAAGCTTGTCCGGACGCTGGCGATGTCACAGACGTATCGCAGCTACTATGCTACATATTTTCCTACTTTTTTTCTCATTTGCTTGTAACCGATGTTTTTACATACCGGCCATTGCAATGCAACCTGATCTTATTTTCTGAAACGTCCAGTATAAATTTTCGTCATCATGATGATGACGACGATGTTCACATACCTGCGAACGCCTTATTTGAGTATTTTGATTAAACCGTTGTTCACAGTTATGTGAATATCTTAAATTATATTATTTTACATGGCCGACGGAGCTACTGCGCTGAGAGGACGGCAGAAAAGCGCAGACCGTGGCGTGGGGTTCCAGTCAGCGGGCGATGAGTGCAATGACCAGACGGTCGTCTGACTGGCGTTGCTATGCAGACGTAACTCGAGCGACGACGAAGAGGACGAAGTCAGTGGAACGTCTGAACTGAGTGCAAACTGAACACGACATGACGACCGGCCACCGGCTACAGGCGGCGGGAACCACGCACTGTCTAACCGCACGCGACTCACAGTGCCACCCACGTTGACTGTCGATGACCTGTTCAGTGATGACGACCGTAGAGAATAGCCGTGCAACAGGGCCGCGTAGACACCTGCACACACGTGACACTGCTTGACTATGTGTAGTCCAGGGATATTCATTATACACTGTGTCCCAAAAAAACATCCCCGACATTTTCAACTGTATCTTGAAAACCAATTAACAAATTTTAATAATTTTTGGCACAAATATTCCTGACACAACTTGCCATCAAATGACGGTTCAGTTTTCCACCTCACCCAATGTATGCTTCTGCACTACCTAGGGAAAGCAGATCAACCGAAATATGCATTAAAATAAACAGAAAACCTGAAAAAAACATCTCCAACATTATCGATCGTACCTCGAATAAGGACTAGCAGATTTTAATAATAATTGGCAGAAATATTTATGACACAACTGGCTATAAAATAAGTGTTTTAATTTTTACCTCACCCAACGTCAGCTTTTGCACTACCTGGGGAAAGCGAACCAGGCATAATACGTGTTAAAATGAATGGAAAAACGTCAATAAATTCTATCTGTCCTAATTTGTGGGCCCCAACAGCAGGTCTATTACAAGGTTTGACTG
>Ga0209367_1007736_pt1 | contig 14767 bp, 9 predicted proteins | sample WorMetLIZISLAND2_FD_187412 | JGI IMG/M metagenome (GOLD analysis project Ga0209367, IMG submission 187412) | Marine gutless worms symbiont microbial communities from Max Planck institute for Marine Microbiology, Germany - Olavius geniculatus... ... | reverse complement strand
TACGGGGGCCGAGTTATAGCCAATTTTGTCCCAAAATTCGTTGCCATGGCAACGGGGGTTGGCAGGGGGAAAATTTAAATGACACCGTTAAATTGGCCGACCCCGAAAACCATACCCTAGAACCCAAAATTACGACTTTATCTTATACATAGCCGGAGTTATGACAGTTTAAAGCATTGTCTAATTTTCCCCATAGGCGCCATTGTAATTTTTCATATTTTTGTGAAAAAATGGGTGAAAATGTTGCATTTAAATTTTGTAACCCCCAAAAGGCACTTCCTTGCGCGAAACCGCGTCATATGAGCCATTGTGCGTTAAAATCAGTTCAGTCGTTTTTCCTGTAGAGGACGGCAAGAAAAAAAAGGAAAGGAAAGGAAAGGGAAGGGAAGGGAAGGGAATTAAAGGCACAAAAGTCACGCAAACGTTATATTTCACCTATTCGTGGGGAAGCCCCTTAAACGGATTTTCACCAAATTTTGCACATCAGTAGATATGCTGGACTTTATCATCTGTGCAAATTTTGGTGTGGAAAAATTAAGGGGTTTGGGAAATACGAGAGGTCAAATTTTGTAGTTTCCCATTGAAATGGCTGGTCACCCTTACAACAGGGCTGGCGCTACCGCGCAGCCTGTGATAGATTAACTAATTGCTTTTTTGATGTAGCGCTTTAATGCTGTTGCTTTGGGTCATTTGGCAGCCTTTGAAATGGCAATACGTGCATAGTCTTTTTTGCCACTGGTTCTTATTTTACTGGTGTGATACCAATCATGCGTGTGTTGAATGAATGTTTACGTTTGAACTCAGGACTAGTATTAAGTACCGGTAATGAAAAATCCATCTCAGAGCTACAAAGCATTACCTGCCATATGGGATGACACAATGTTACTTGTCACCCGGTGCAGGTGAACATGCTTTGCTTTAATCCCAGTCAAGCAGGCTGGTACTCGATTTATTTACCTCCGAGGGATGGAAGGCTGAGTTGACCTTGGTGTTTGGTTATGCACTTGTATACCGATGTGGCTTACATGTCTGTAGACAGTCACCTATCTAGATACTGACATCTGACCGGGACTTGAACCCTTGACCTTTTGATCGTGAGTTTAGTGTTCTAATCATTATGTCTTGATGTAGCTGAGGAGTATTATTGGTTGTGTAGTTAGAGTAGTCGAGGGTGTGTTGTGTTTAGGCTCTGGTGCAACGGCAGAGGATTATCAGAGCATTGCTGTGCACTTTGAGGCAGAGAAGAACCATTTCCTCGCGGGAAAGTTTTACTACCTCAGCGCTCAGTACTCCAGGGTACTCTGAACTCGCCTTCACAACTAGCACAGTGTGATTTATAGGGTAGCTTTGTATATATCTGCGTTCATTGTATTTATAATGATAACTTTTTTGTGTTTTTCTTATTTTGTCTTCGAGCTTCTATTATTATAATATTGCTGTGTATATTCTTATGCTTTTGTTTACACTGCTTTAGTGTATATAATAATTATAGATGATGATGATGATGATGGAACCTTGGCTTAGTCAACGTAAAAGAGCATCTGGGTGTGTCGCTGGTTAGTACTAGCAGCAGCAGATTAAACTGGCAGCTTGTCCACTAGTTTTTTAGTGCAAATAATTCATCATATCATCACACGATAACTACTACGAGTAGTACTGTGAGTAGTAGTAGTTCTTGCTGTAGTTGTCGTAGTTGTAGTAGTATGCCGTGGGTGTGTAGGCGTTGAATCATCTGCTGAGTATGCCTGATGAGAACGCGGACGCTCTTAATCTAGCTGTGGATGTGGTCGGTGCGGCTGCTGATGCTAAACTCACTACGCATCTCATGAACTTCCTGCTTGGAGACGTTGATGGATCACCCAAGGTAGTCAGACAGATTTTTCATCTACTCACTCTTACATAGCAGTGAAGAATTACCGTTAAGCTGCTAACACTGTAGTTATTGTAGTTGTAGAAGTTGTTGAAGCAGCGGTAGTAGTTGTTGCTGTGGTTGTTGCTAGGACCCCAAGTATTTGTTCCGACTGTACATGGCGCTGAAGAAATATCATGAAGCTGCGAGCACAGCATGTGTCATCGCTCGAGAAGAACAGAATGCAGGTTCGATATACATTTTCATAGTTCTTACAACTTGTTTGCTTAGTACACTTGTAATAGTAATATCATGGACTAGAGTTTACCATATCAAATTTGTCTAACTTTTGGATTATTCACACATGAAAAATGCATGTCACTGTATATCAAATGTTTAGTAGGCATAATCAGTTTTTTGTTGCAGTGGAGTTTTGCTGATTGCCGTGAATAGTTATTCAGTTTAGGAAGATTGGCAGTTTTGTCAGAAAGCTTTGCAAAGTTGGATTTTAATCTGAAATAACTATTCACTGGCCTTCACGGATTTCTGCAAATACTGTGGAAATAAAGTAATTTTGTGGTAACAGGCAGATTTTTTAGTTTGGTTTAAAATCCTGTGACCTGCAGAAAAGTGCAGTTTTAATGATAGCCCATCTCAGAGCTGCAGAGCATTACCTGCCATATGGGATCATACAGTGTCACCTGCCGTCAAACACAGGTTTTTTACCCTGGTTTAACCCGGCCAAGCAAGCCAGATTTACTTACCCTGTAGGGAGGGATGGAAGGCTGAGTTGTCTTTGGAGTCGGCTACGTACAGAGATGATTTGCCTGTTCACAGACAGCCACCCATTTAAGTAGTAACCTCTTGATGGCGACTTAACCAGAAGTCAAACTCGTGAACTATTGGTTGTAAGTACGACGTCCCAACTTTTATGGTTCCAGGCAACTTTGTTGTTATATTGTAGTATTTGTAATACTAGTAGTGGTAATAGTAGTTGTTGTTGTGTATGTAGGTAGCTACAGGACAGCACATGACCTGCTGTTCAGCATGTATCAGGAGCTGAAGAAAAACAACATCAAAATACCGGCAGACATGTCAAACAGTCTGACCATACTGCACAGCTATATACTAGTCAAGGTCACTGCTACAACTACTCACACCACTACTATGACTACTGCTGCTATGACGACTAATAGTAGTAATACTACTACTACAACGTTGTGGTAGTTGTAATAGTCGTTGTAAATTATAGTAGTCATAGTAATAGTTGTAGTAGTATTTGTCATACAACTAGTAATAGTAGTAGTAGTTGTTGTTGTAGCTGTTGTAATAGTTGTAGTATTTGTCATTATTGTGTAGATGCATATCAAATGTAATCATCATCTGATGACAGTTTGTTGTATTAGTAATTGTTGTATTAATTGTTGTAGTAGTTGTATAAGTATTTGTCATTGTTGTGTAGATGCATATAAAGCGTAATGATCATCTGAAAGCGGCTCGTATGCTCATCAGAGTTGCTAACAACATCTCAAAGTTTCCTTCTCGTACGTTGTTATTTTTTTACAGGACGTTTGCATAGTTTGCTAAGTAGATGCTATATCTTAGCTATGGCAGTGGCATCTATTCATATGGCCATCTCACCCTGACACTGTATCAAAACGACACAAGCTAGGATCATGAAGTCTTTACAGTTTGCTCTGCAAAGGACTCTGAGATCAGGGTTTTAAAGGGTTCTTCAGAATTCGAAGAGACCAACTAGCGATGGTGTTGAGCATTTTGTGTTACAACTCAAAGATCTGGACATCTACAGCAGAGATGAACAGACAGTTGAGAGTTTTGAAATGGGCTGTCTGCGATGGATCATGGATGTCTCGAGAAGGGATTACATCAAAAATGAAAACATCAGAGCACACCTTGGTATCACAGAGGATATTGTAGAAAGAATCCAGGAAAGAAAATTGAGATACTTCGGTCATGTCGTCAGAATGGACAACAGACTGTCGCCTACCTAATATAGCCTTATGTGGCAAAGTTCAAGGAAGCAGAGCTAGAGGAAGACCTAGGAAGCGCTGGCTAGATAATGTCACAGAAGACTGCAATCGCCGTGGCTGGGGCATTGTGGAGGCCACACACCTAGTCATCGACAAACGCCAGTGGAGGACGAGTATATGGCTGTCACAGCATGCTCCGGCATCGCCATGACAACAAAAAAAGAAGAACTTTGATTGAGGGTGCTAAGTGAGTGGGGTAGATAAAGTTGGTGATTTTCAACCAGTAGGTCGCTGTATCACAGAAACAGTGACAAGGTTTCTACTGATTTCTGATAGGAAGTTTCATGAACAATAAACGATCGTGGATTACCTTGAACGGTCGTAACATGTTGCACCACCGCACAAATTATATGTGATTTGGACCTCAACGTGGACATCCAAAAGAAAATAGACCCATACTGTTAGTGGCAATATTAGGCCCATGCAGACATCAGTGTGAGTTCCCTAAAGACCTCATACCAGACGCAAATTTTGCTCACGATGTCGTTGTAAACTTGAGAGTTGAAGCAACATTACTAGGCAACCTCAGGAGGTGCGTTTTGAGCTTGATTTTGAGTGACCTTGAGATGTCATTCACTGCTCCATTTTGGCTAGACTTTTTGCTTTGCTTTTAGAAAATGTCTGTGTGTGTCTGTATAGACATAGTGCCAATCTTGACAAGCACCGTTATTGAATGTCATCGTGCGGGTCTCAAGAACTCTGCATTCAGCTTTGCAGCGATGCTCATGAGGCCGGAATACCGCGACCAGATTCATCTCAACTACAAGAAGAAACTTGAAGACATCGTCAGGTATACTACAACAACAACAATAAGTACTACTACTACTACTGCTACTAGTTTATCAGTAACTAATTTGTTGCTGAAAATTACGAAACGGTTGAGTCATATGTCAGAATTATGGGTGAAAGTTGGAGCTTTCTTGAGAAAACATTTTCGAGACAGAAATTTTGGCTGTCAGACACTTATAGTCTTTGTTTTATAGTAGTACTAGTAGTGGTTGTAGTATCTGTGGCAACTACTACAACTGTGTGTATACAGGAAGCCAGATAAGTCAGAACTAGAAGAATCGACTTCTGCTTGTCCTTATTGCAATGTTATTCTAGCAGACACCGAGCTCGTCTGTTCAGCGTGTAAAAACAACATTCCGTTCTGCATCGCCACTGTGTGTATCCCTTTGTCTGTTTTTATGTTTTTCTGCTTGTCTGTGTGTGCTTTAACACACGCACCTTGTTTCTGCTGTGTATTTTGGGGATTTTTGACATGAATAGAGCTTATGGACGCTCAGATTTAATTAATGGGGTGGGTAGGTGAATATAAGAAGTAACAATTTTTACGTTTTTACGTCAAATATTATTTTAAATAGTACAATAGATTTGAAGATGTTAAAACTGTGTGCATGCATCAATTGTGGTTGGACCTTATTGTCCATCACTTTTTAGACTTCTTTTTTTTCACCGAAATCAGTAGTAGTAGTAGTAGTAGTAAAAATAGTAATAGTTGTTGTCAGTGTAGTTGTAGTTAAGTACTAGTTTGTTGTCGTTGCAGGGTCGTCACGTCGTGAAAAGTCAGATGACCGTCTGTCCAAGTTGTCAGTTTCCAGCCATCATGTCAGAGTTTCTCGCGTATGTTTTCCTTACATTTTGCTATTATTTCTGTCTTTTATGCTTTTGCTTCGTCAACACTTTTTCGTGTGGTGATGTTCTCGAAGATTACACATTTTAAATTTTTTGTCAGCGGGTAACAGTGGAAGAATTTTAAAAGTCAGACAGTGTTTTCGTAACGTCATCGAATATATTTGGTGAAGTTACAAAAGAAAACATTTGTTTGCATAACAGGGGAGCAGCACGACAGGGCGGGACCAACCAGCAAAAAATGAACAGTTGATGTTACAGTTGATGTATCTATGTGGTATACATGTAGCTTATTCATTGGCATGACTCCATGGGGTTAGGTGGTTGCAAACCCTACATTATGAACTATTTCAATCATCCACAGAATTTGAAAAAAGTTGTCACTGCATGAAATCTAAGGCACAAATTTATGCCTTATTCAGCTCTAGATTTTTATCTTTTGTGGGAACTTTATCTCTCATACTTTCTACTGATTCTTATGTTATTGTGTACTTTGTCAAAATTATAGTCCATTGCCGTAATGCAGAATTTTACGCCAGTTGGTGAATAAAAGTAGTACTTAACTTGTCGAACAAATTAGTGGACTTGCAGACAGTATGTTACTGCGTTATCAAATCTTTTGGCTTCTGAGGTACTTTACCAAACTGCACTGTCTGGCGAGCTCTCCCAGACTCTTTAACATAAGCCCCCAGTTTCAGGTGCACAGTTGCATCCCCGTGTGCACTGTGTTTATGCATGTCACACTGTAGTACATATGTTGATTGCATTACAGGTTGTTGTCGTCAGAAGAAGGTCGATGTCCAATGTGCTCTGAGAGAGTCAGGACGGAAGACGTACAGGAACTCACGGATATCAATGCTATCCTACATCCGCAGCAGGATGCTGTCGAGTAGTACTACTACAACTACAACTACCACAAATACAGCTACAACTAGTTGTGGTAGTTGACAGAACATGTCACAGAACGCATGGACATCAGTATTTTACTGTGTTCGCAGCAGGACGCCTTTGAGTAGTTGTAGTTGTTGTAGTAAACTACTACAACAGCTACTACAATCACACCTGGCAGAAATCCAATCTCCGCGGCAGCTCTGTGTTTACAAGCCACAAGTATTACAAAATTATAGTTCGTTCAGATGATTTCATGACCTTGACATCTGACCTTTTGACCCCGAAAGTGGCGACAATCAAAACGTCGGGCTAAGCCGCTCTATATAGGGTCTAATATTCGTGTGACATTTGTAGCGTATTCGTTGTGATTGGTAAATATTGCTAGTTAACTAATTGTAATTAACTTAGATTATATTAACATCGTTGTGCGGACATATTGCCATTTAGCACTTTGCTGAAAGGATAATTATGCACGTCATTTGTAACTGGTATGCAAGAAATAGCATTAGCACTAGCCGTTGACATTTTATTATTTATTTGTTTAATGATATTGAGTTATTCAGCTGCATTATCTCTCTATTCGGACTTAGCACTTACGTTACAGCAGAGGAAAGGAACGGGGCAATCTTCCCCTTAATTTTGGTTTGTTTGAAAATTTTCTTCTTGTCAGAAAAGTATATAATTTGGTCTTTCATTTAGGTGGAATTTACGGGCAAAATTGAAAGTTTGAGCACTGTAGGAAATCTGCTGTGCGATTGAGCGCTGCCTGTCGTGGTACAGCGGCGTCTTGGTTTAGAAATATTGGTAGGCAAGAAGTTGCAATTTTTCGTCAGACAGCTCAAAAATTTCCGACAAGAGGATTTCAGTTTTGTTCCTAGATTTTTCGTAGATGTGGGATTTTTGGCCCCAATTTTGCATTGTGGCCAAAAACTTTCGAACACGAATAAAACTTTTTGATAGGGCAGAATTTGGAGGAGCGGGCTCTCCTGCCACGTCACCACTGCCGAGATAGGAGGCCTATGTACAAAGTTGTCAAACGTGTCGCTGATGCACGAAACTTGTCGTTGACTAGACGAAACAAGAAATCTGAGCTAATGCTCATGAGTGAGTGAGTGAGTGAGTGAGTAGGGTTTTACGTCCCGCCCGACACAGTATAGGTCATTTCGGGGACGGCCTTTGCAGGCAAAATTGCACATACACATAATAACGAAACAAAAAGTTTAACCTTTACAGAAAGTTAAACCTTCATGAAACACAAAACACAAAAAACGACCTAAACCTAATTGTAAGAACTGTCAGTTATAATTGTGCATTATGTAATGATAATGGCAGTTCTAATAATCTTCCCTGTTATCCTCCAGACAGTCATCAATGCCATAATGCTGTCTGTTGGAGGACAGGGGCTCATAAGACGCGTGAGAGCTTACAGCAGTTCCTGTTTGCAGGTTGTCTTGGTCTATGTCCATCCATTTCGTCGCAATTCACTTTTCTGCAGCCAAAAATCGCCAAGAAATAACTTTAAAACCCTATTTTGGAGATTCAAGGTCATTCAAGGTCATCGTTGTTGATACCACTAAAAGCAGGTCACCAGCGCTTGTTTGTGCCTATCTGCAAGCGTTTTCACGCTGGACAAGAGAATAGCGGGAAAAAACCACTTTTTAGGTGGGGTACCCCTCTTTGACACTGGCGTGAACAGACTTCGTTAAACGTAGGGGGTCGGGATTTGGACTGCTACTACATTCAATGCTGAAAATTTCGTATGCAGGTTATCTTAGTCTATCTCCAGCCGTTTCGGCACAATTCACTCTAGAAATGTGTGTCGCCGCCCGAGATCGCGAAAAAATTCACCAAAACTTCCTATTTTGGCGGTTCAAGGTCATTTAAGGTCATCGATGTTGACACTCCCCAGTAGCTCGTCGCCAGTGCTTCTTATGATACGACGCATGCCTGTGCTTATCTGCAACCATTTTGACGCTGGACAAGCCAATAGCGCTAAAATAATGTCTTTTTAGATGGGGTGTCCCTCTTTCTTCCTCTCGTTCGAGCTGACCCCTTTTACTCAGTGGCATGAAATTTGGTCACGAAATACTAGAGACTCTAGGCTATCATATGGTAAAAACTCGAAACTTTTTTTCTTTATGTTACCTGGTTTTGGATCGGTACCGGGTCGTGACAGACGGACAGAAGGATGGACATAATTACCATAATACACGCTGTAGCTAGCTAGCTAGCTCTCGCTCGTAAAACACCGTAAATCACAGCATTGTGAGACTGCAATATACTGATAGGGAGCTGCGTTACTTTTTTACCCTCTGTGCAGTAGTAGGCCTACGCTATACTGGCCCTGGTGTAGGCTATAGTAATTTTATACCCCCGATATAAAGTCGTACAGTTGAGATGGTCGATTGCAACCTTTTGAAATCGATACGATATTGATAGGCGTAATGTTGTAATCAGCGATGTTGATATTGTTAAAATGGGGCCAGTGTTTTCAACGCTGCATCAAGTCTACTCTCATCTTACTGTTCTGATAAGGGTTTACTGACGTAGCGCACTCCGCGCGGTATGTTCAGTTATACCGGTAGGTCTACTTACAAGCGATTTGCAGGGTAACGTTGCATCTTACGCTGATAAAGTTTAATCATTACTTAGCCGAAATTTCGGGCACGTTTTCTACGACGATTCTGGGGCTTCGACGAGAGAAAACGTATTTCAAAGGCGTGTACAAAGGAACGTAAATGAACCAAAGTTAGTCAACTGAACGGAACTGAAACGCCGGTTCAGTTGCGTTGCACGGGCTGTACAAAGCGGACGAACTAAACGGAACTGAGATGTGGTATGTCAATGGTGTTCAAGTCGATTATTCATTTCGGTTATTTCGCGAAGTGTAGACAAAGCGAGTTCAGTTCATTTTAGTTTCGTTCATTAAATTTGCTCTGTACGCGCCTTAGGTTTAATTGCTTTTCAAGTAGTCAGAGTGTGCCAAAAAATGACCGAACTTGTTTTGGTCAGAACTTCGTCACATCTGCACCAAATTTGATAAGTTTTGGCAAGCAGATAGCTAGGACGATAGAATTATGTAAGGTGTACTCATTGTCCACCTCATGTGGCCTAATTTGCGTCAACGCACTACCGTGTAAAGCGCAGATGCCTCAAATTGCTGCGTAATGCTGAGTTGTCTCCGTAAAAGTTCTATCGACTTAATTAAAAGCACAATAAACTAAAATGTGATTTATTCAGCGGAATTGTCAGTTTATGTAACAACTTGTTTTTAAATTATCAGAATTTATGCTCAAAGTGTACACAGTGGCTTAGACGTGACGCCACGGCTGACAGCGGCATTAACGATCACTCGATCAGCTGATCAAAATGCACATCACTCGTTCATGGATAAAATGTGTTTTGAGCTTATCAGTCAGTTATTTTGTTGTCTGCTGTTTTCAGCGTAAAATATTTAATACCAGAAGATTATTACATCACATGGCACTGTCTGTTAAATTGAAAATAAAAAGTGAGCAATCATCTGATACTGATAGGCCTAATCACCGGGTGATGTAACAGTTTGGAGCATCTGCTTTTTGTACAGACTGCGTTGACAAATTACGTGAGATGGACAGTGAGTGTACCTGACATAATTTTATCGTCTTGGCTGACTGTTTGCCAAACATTGTAAAAGTTGGTGCCGATTTGACGAAGTTCTGAGAAAAAACAAGTAGGGTCATTTTTGGCACACGCTGCATATGACCACGATATGACAACGTTTTATGTCATAATCGAATTTGTACGATTTTTTTTACAAAATTTAAAACCTTGAAAAAATTCGCGACTGTAAACCACAAGTCACGGATTAGGATCGAACCGACGCATGGACGCATAGGACCTACAGACGAACTGACATATCGGGCAACCTACTGTGGCAATAGCGGTATACCGCGTGGGCGGTTAAAAACTGGATTGAAAATGTTGATAAGGGCCTGCGATACGCGATGGACAATATCGATATTTCGGGGTCGATTTATCGCGATATGTTAGTGTAGGCCTATTATCAACGACCCATCTCTGTCATTTAGGTCTAGTACACACTGAAGGTGTGCGCGGTGAGTCACGTTTACGTCATATTCAATGGAGACTCAAGTTCAACGTAGCGTGGCGCCAATCGTCTGGACTCGCATTTCTATAGACCCCTCGCTGCAGTGAGCTCTGGTCGCCTTTCACTGTCCGTCACGACGTTATTACTCCGTCGTGCACTCTGTCGCAGTGGCGCTTTTCTGCGCACTGAGTTAGGCCTAGGCCTGCTGTCGTAAAAAGAAATTGGAACATCATGGCAACAAAGTGTTGGACTTTGCTCACAGTTGCCGGTGTCTTGATCGCAACCTTACCTGCTCAGGTTGGTGGTGACTGGTGACGTCTAATGGCGATTTTTTGAACACTGAAAGAGCTATTAGGCTGCTGACTTTCTGCTTTAATTAGGCTACCCCGCCAAACAAGGAGCTTGGCTAAGTGGAAAGGTTTCATATGTGTTTTGTGTTTTTGTCTTTTTGTCAAATTACTAAAAAAAGTTGTGAACAAAGTCGTCTGGACTCAAAAACTAGGGAAAAGCTATTCCGGGGCGGGGATCAGAATTCAGTGATCTCGTTTGCAGTTTTTTTAGCCCGTGGGCCTAATGCATTTTCAGTAAGATAGCTAGTTGGTAGCATTAAATGTCATGGTAAACGGCAGAACCAGAAAGATATCTAGGCAGACTATCGATTAGAGTACTCAGAAAATGGCCACCCAGCAGGCCGCGCATTTATATTTATCAGTGCAAAAATTGCGTTAAACAACAATTTAAATTTTAACTCGGTACTTAAAATAGGATTAAAACCAGAATTTTCTCGTAGCTGCTGGAACAAAAAAAGCTCTCAGACGCACGAAAGTAGTGAACTGTGTATTTCCGTAAATCAAAAGTTAAGAACCGATTGTGATTTTTTAAAAAGTTGACGAGAGATTGGTTGGATTTTGGTGGCAATGGGGATTTTTGTGAATTTTTATGTCATTCAGGATTTTTTTCTATTTGTAGATAAACCCCTAGGGCGTAAACTGACACTCCGTTGTGTTGGCCAGGTGGCAGCTGCAGCGCCATTCTCGGCTGAGATTTGAGCTCTGCTTCTAGTCATCGGTTAACTCTTGTCTCACAGTAGAACCCTATATTACTGTAGATATGAGACGTTGGAACTGTAAATTGTGTCTATGAACAGGTGGTAAGAGCGGAAGATTCAACACGCGCTAGTTGTCTGCCGCCTCTGGTGCGACCCTACATCTCAGCCATCAAACACCACCTGTCTTCCGTACAGGTTGATCTATGCATCGTTAGTCGTGGCTTGCTAAACAGACATTGTATATTAGACTAATATTAGTGGTATGCTGACATCTGGAGTCGAGTCATCATAGGTGGACATCCGGGAGTGACGCTACGGTACTCGTCGACCACGCGTTAACGACGACGACAAAGTGGCATTGGTAGTGGAAACAACGACAACGATGCAGCGGTACCTGCCTACCAGGGATAATAATCGATTCATAGCAGTCGGCGTTTTATTCTGGTATTTTTGTGTTCTATATAATTATGCTGCACTTAGTATGTTTGTTTTTATTGCTCTGAATTGGTTTGCGGTGCTTTTGGCCTAAATGTGCGAAACTACAGTTTATGAACCTAATTCCGCGGCATCACTCACCGCATCAGTTCACTAGCAAAGTCTAAGCATCAAAAGACTTATTGCCGACTTTATTTTGTCATAAACGCAAAATCAAAAAAAATATATATATAATAGGCAAAATAGCAAGTGCGTTGTGCACATGCATGCTGAAAACCAAAGACAACATATTAACAACAAAAAGCTTATTTACACCGTGTCAGGAAAAGTAATTCCCTAGACATCGTACAATAAAAATGTCAAATCTCATCCCCAGTAAATTGCTGAGGCGACCATCAAATTTTGTTGAAACATATTATTTTTTGCGCAGTTATTGATTGTTGAATATCGGTAACAAAATATCTTCGTTATTATTGTGACGTTATATACTGCGGTCGCTCAAGCGGACGTGACGTTTGTTGACGCAATCAAAATATCGTATAAATAACAAAATGGTGTTTTTGCAGACAGTCGTATTCAATTAAGCTGTTGAGACACGAGAAAAGGTATGATGCTAAAATGTTTGTTGCGGATTCTCCCAGCGAGCAGGATTAAACAAATTGTTGTTTAATACTGGACACTTGACATTTTGAGGTGACCTCACAAAAGCCGCTGTAACTATTGTTGCGTTGGCAGGTTAAACTGAAATTTGGCTTTGCCAAAATCAGGTGTTGCTTGGTAGAGTCACGCAGATGTACCGAGGGTTTTGTGATTTTTTATGTAACGTCACGTTGGTAACGAAGATATTTTGTTATTGATATTCAGCAATTCAACAATATTCAATTCCGCTAAAAATAATTTTTGACGATATTTTGTGATCGTTGTAACAATTTATTGGGGACTACGTATACCAAACTTTATTTAAATTTATTTAGTTTTGTTGTCTTTATTGAACGACGTCTAGGGGGTTATTTTTTCCGGACACAATATACATTATTTCAATCGCGTCGACATTTGCTAAAGTTGTCTTATTCTTAAACATGGTGGCTTGGTGTATGTATAGGCTGCTGGAGGGGCTGGTAGCATGTCGCCGTATCCGGCTGGCAACCAGTGCTGGGACAGCGGCACGGCACGCACTGTCTGGAACGCACTGAACTCACCGCGGCACAGTGCCACCGCCAGGCGGCGACGTCGTCGTCGTCATGTCTACAACTTCGACGTGTTTCCGCGTCGTAGATGGCAGCTGCCGATACGCTACACGTTCAACGACACCGTGCCTTCCGTCAGCGACCTTGGTTTGTATACAGAAGGATAGGTTTATCAACGCGCTTTCGTATAGCAGTCGAATATTGCTAATGCACATGTCGATTTGGATAGCTGTTAGTGCTTCCTTGGAGCCTTTCTATCCATGCCTGTCATTGCTTCTGTCTGCTGCTACTTGTGTTTATATTACTCTGAACGTCAGCGCTGAAAAAAAGTGAAACTAATAAATAACCGATTAATGCAAAAATAGAACAAAATCGAAAAAAAGGAAGACGAAAAACACAAATAACGACAACAAATGGAACAAAAACAAAACAAACAAAAAAAAACAAAAAATAACAAAACAAAAAATTAACACGGACAAAAACAAAAACAGAAAAAAAGGAAAAAAGCAGAAACAAAAATAATACAACAAGGGAAACAAAAGCAACATGAAAAAAAAAACAAAAAAAAACGACGCGTAGAAAGAAAAAATAGGCTTATACCTCAAAACAAAGTAGAAAGTCAAATCTTGATTATTTCTATGAGTCAAAGACGGTTTTAGAGAGTCTGATGCAAAAGTGGCAATAAAATCTGGCCATTACTAAAATTTTATAGTTAGCAGTGCTAATATTGTGTTTACAGTAATTTGTGATTGTCAGGTGTGGACGCCAAGACTATAGTACGCAATAGTCTTTCGTACATCGAAGCTCACACCTGTATTCGTTTCATCGAGATCCCTCGTTCTTCGAACTCGCCACATATCTCTTTTGGCCTCGGCACCAGGTACACTAATAACGGTTAATGTTCTGGGCTTTTGTTTATGTTGTAAATGTTGTAGTCGTTGTTGTTGTTGTAACAGTTGTTTTCATTGTTTTAAATTTTTAAAGATTTTTGGTGTAATTTTTAGATTCTTGATTTTGTTTATCTTTTTGTTTTCGTTTGTTTTCTCCAGTTTTAAAAGTAATATTTTCTTATCTTTATCGTACTTGTTTTTTTTTGTTTTCGTTCTTTTTGGAATTACCTGTGCCCTTGCCAGTTATTGACCGATTTTCATTTTTAACATTGACTTAGTAGTTAGTAGAAATTAGCAGCGAAACTACCGTGTGAAATTATCAGTTTATCAGTTTTGATAACTTTTTAATGAGTTAATCTTTAGCAAAAATATCAACCTGTAGTTGCGCAGTGCAGTTTCATCTAAACTGCATCGTTTGATTGACGAGACCTTTGTAGATTTTCTGCAAAAAAACAAATCCACAAGAGACCGAGGCGAGTGGAGTAGGAGCTTTATGTCAGGGGCATTAAAGCACGTCGTGCAACTCATGCATGGGTTTTTATGCAGACAGCAGCAGCGCCGCTTTGACCAGTCATTTCACGAAGTCGCCGTTACGCCAGCAACCCAATTATGAAAACAACGGCGACGCTATACACCGTATCACAGAAAATAGTAAACCACCATTGGCGTATTTAGGATTTGGCAAGGGGGGCAC
>Ga0209367_1007734_pt1 | contig 14767 bp, 7 predicted proteins | sample WorMetLIZISLAND2_FD_187412 | JGI IMG/M metagenome (GOLD analysis project Ga0209367, IMG submission 187412) | Marine gutless worms symbiont microbial communities from Max Planck institute for Marine Microbiology, Germany - Olavius geniculatus... ... | reverse complement strand
CTGCAGAACAGTCCGTGTCGACACGGACTGTTCTGCAGCGGACACGGACTGCCGTCGTACTCGGTCACGTGATGATGTGTCACGTGATCGTGTCCCATGATGTCGCGCGCCGTCACCAGGTGCTCCACCACCACTCCGTCCACCGAGAACTGTTTCCAGACACGCACGAAAACAGCAAATCAACAAATACAAGAAGCCCAGCTGTCGTACGCTGCGCCGACCGTACGTACGGTACTGTGTCCGAAAGCCAACGTCCGACTTCGGTCGATGAAAGAGTGCGATTTCCCGGACCTGCCACATTAACGGTGCTATCAAACGCTACAAACAACGCTATGTAGGATACGGTAATTCGGCGCACGCGCATATAATGAATGCGTTGATAATTGCAGCCAAACCTGTGTGGAGATAGCGTTATGGTTTTTAATCGTGTACTACTGCCGGAGATTATGACGATTATGAATGAATGAATGAATGATTGTGATTATGATTATACTATGACAAACTATGCTCAGCTTCAAAGTTTTACTGAAACACCGACCCTCTGAACGGCTCCAACCAGACCGGCGCTGACTGCGGAATCAGGGTGATAAATGCCTCCTGGGTAGCCGCCGAGATACAGACGCTGTGGTAGATTCAGTTCTCGCAGACTACCCGCCGATTTACCCTTCACCGGCAGCGCGTCGTTGAGTGTCAGTAGACCGAGCTGATTCTTACGAGATACGACCGCCTTGTTCCACGCGTTCAACTGAACCCGACCCACGCTCCTAGACGTAGCAAACAATCTCTTAGTTAGACGATCAATAAATCGTCAACCATAAGCGTATTTCGGTGAAATTTTAGATGCGTAAACGACGTTTTTGATAGCAGCAATTTCACCAATTTCTATTGCGCACATAAGTGTCAAAACAATAGGAAATACATTTCAAATCGTTATAAATTAAAAACTACTAGCAGCTGATTTCAGATAGTATATATCAACTTGCCGGGACAAAATAGTGTCATGGCAAAATGATACTTCTGCTTGGTTTTTGTGCGAGTATAAATGGGACATTCACACGCTGCACCCGCGGCGGGTTAAAAAGTTTGATTAAGTGGGGTAGAATGTTGTAATTTTCAGACAAATTGCAGCAAATTTTCAACAAATAAGATAACTCGTGCCCAAAATTTCAATTTTGCTGCTAATTCACTTGCGCACCTTTTCAAGAAAACGCGGGATTTCCGGCTAATTTCATTGTAAATTTTTAGAAAAAAAATCCCATAGTTTTTCATAGGATAAAATTTTGAAGCCTATTTTCTCCCTTTGCCATGAAGCAACTAACTGTTGTTGTGGAATCAGCGGGCTAGGATAAATTATGTTTGATTAATGTAGAATTAATTACGTGATGTTGGCGGCTCCGCTGCCGAGATTGTAGCGCAGTTGCAGTCGTTCGTCGACGATGTTCAGCACGACGAAGTCGCCGTTCTCAACGCGCTCTTGATGAGAGTAGACCAACACACCTTCATTCACACACACATAAGCATAATACACTCTAAACCGTGAAGAAACGCGCTTATTTCATGGCCGTGACCGACGGCGTGTTCTGCCTGGGACGAACGAGTGATAAACATAAGCGCGAGCGCGTTTCAACCGTCACGCCTGATATATTACATCTTTAAGTCTTAGTTAAGTTTTAGTTAAGTTATTTTATTATTTCTTTGCTGTTCATTTTTGTCTACCGTCTTACGGTGAATAAAGATGTGTGTGATTGCAGCTATAATGTGTTTACACGATCGAGCAAACAGCGAGCAGCTAGCTCGCGTTCTAGCATGCTAATTAAGAAGGCGGACGGGTTGTAATTGGAAGGTCTGTATAACACGTGATCAGGTGTGGGCTAAAAGCCTAAGCCTAGGCCTACATTTGAGCCAGGGGCGGGGTTCCAAGAGGCCTGCTTGAGCCAGCTCAATGTTTGCTCAACGTTTGCTCGACGTTTGCTCGAAGCTTGCTCTATAGTGTTAACACCCTATTAGATTACGGATGATTATAACACTCCAGACACTGTGGTAAGAGACAGGAAAAGACGTAGGTCATAAGAAATATCTGTCTAGAATTAAGAGCAAATAACACAAGAGAGAGACAGAGGCAGAAAGAGAGCCATGAAAACGGAGAGACAGACAGACAGAAGCAGAGACGACATCTATAGGGTGATCTAAAAACGAGACCATTCTAGTATTAATATTCGAAAATTACAACGTACGTTTTCGTGTTAAAAATGAAACGACTTTGATTGATTTCTGCAAAAAATATCGTATAAATCTGAGCAGTATTTCTGAAGTTAAAAGCTATATAACAGAGTGGCTTTGTCCTTTTTTGAACCGCCCTATAGTGTAATTAGTGTGTCGTTTTTACCGTTAGGTTCAAACGTGAGAAACCAGATTTCGAACGACAAGGATCTGCTTGGAGTACGCTTGAGCGGCACGGTTATGAACGAATCGCCGTGAAACTGCGGCACTCTGATTGGCTGAGACGGGGAATTCTGCGCATGCGTGTCGTCATCTGTCAACACTCACACACAATTCTGCTTTATTCTACACAAATGTGAAGCGACTGTGTTCGCTTCCACGTCACGGCAGCGACTGACAATATAGCAAACTGCTGCCGAGTTGCTGCCTGAGTTAATTAGTTGGGTCTGCTCAATGTTAAACTACGTCATCTCTTACCAATAACATAACGTAGTCCTGTCAAGGTGGTCTACATGTAACTTGGTATCGTAACGGTCAGATCGTTGAACTATAGGATCAAAAGGTTTGAGTTCGATTCCCGGTCGGGTAGCTATCTAATACCGGCCTGCTTGGCTGACACATGGCGGGGTGCGTTCACCTATATCGGATAGCAGGTAATACTGCATGATCCCATATGGCAGGTGACGCTCCGCAGCTCTGTGATGGGTTGCCATTGAAAGTTATAGACGACTTTTTATTTTAAACCTATGTATGCTGGACTATTCTGTTCAGCCAGCACATAAAGATATCAATATCGTAGCATAAAAAAGCTTACTTACTTATTCGCAGTAGTGCCTTGTGACGTCATTGTTACGTCATACTGTGTTTATTTACTTTGTTTACCAGTAATAATTTTTTAAATAAATCGTTTGATATGGGCAGAATAAACACCGATATTAGCAGTAGTGTTTGGTTTGCTAGGTAATGTGGTCACACAATAAAGGTGCGGTGGGCCGAAGAACTTCACGTTTATGCGCCATAAATTTCTGCTTGTAACAGTGAAAGAATGGTTAAAATCGGTGCTGAATTACCGAAGTTATCCCAAAAATAAAACTGGGGGTCCGTTTTTTTTGGACCACTTTGTACATGATACAATAAGATACGATAATGATAACGTCATAATATTACGGCATAAAACTGTATGAAATGACACTATACTGTAGTACGTACAGTTTTGGCAAAGGTCGCCATCGCGGTCAGGTGGACATCGACACAGCAACTCTCCTGAAGCCAGGTTGATGCAAGTACCCCCGCCGTGACATGGGTTAGTATCACAAGCACTTACCGGCGTCTCACATAAAACACCTGAGACAACGACAACAACTACAACAACAACAACTACTACATTATAATATTCTGCTGTCATGTGCCTAGACAAAACAGCTGTCACTAAGCAAATCAAAATAAAAAATCTGATTTGAATCCGGATCCGAACTCCCACCAAAATATAATCGATTAATCTTTCTTTTCATGCCCCACACCTCCAACAAATTTCACGAAAATCCATTCACAAATTTTGAAGACGCTTTATGCCGCATTACGGGTTTTCGTCCATCCGACCGTCTGTCTGTCACGTACAGATTCCTAAATAAAAAAATGAACAAAAAACATAAATACGTAGAGAAAAATCGAAGTTTGTGTACTTTCTCGAAACAGGAGTAAACGGCATGCGCACTTTCAGCGCCAAAAAAACTAAAAGTTAAGAACACAAAACAGCAAAAATAACTTTAAAAACTAACGCACATTTCACGTAGACATTTATATGACTGGTAGATCACGTCAGACGGTTCAGACGCGCTGGGCAGCTACAGCGCACACTGCACATTAAGTGTTACCGTACCAGTACGGTACTACTATTGCTGCTGTTGATGCTGCTACTACTACTACTACAACTACTACTACTACAAAACGGCATGACTAAGTAAAAGAGGTCAGGTAACTGCTACAGACCCGTGAAGTGATCGGCACACTGACACGTGAACTGAGCGACGTCGTCTTCATTGTCCTTGTTGTTGTTGTTGTCGTTGTTGTAGTTGCTGTCGTTGGACATACAAGTAGCTCCATTCATACACGGCTCATCAGCGCACGCCAGACGATCGCTACACTCCCCTGAACACACAGTTTTACTATAATCCTGACGAGAATTAAATATTTTCAGTAGTAAACATCAAAAATTAACTATTAATTACGGATTCATTTTGATTAACAATAAAACGGCTCCATAATAAAGAGAATTTCAAACTTTAAGTAAACTCATCATCATCATCGACGCGAAGCGTTCAGCCGTAGCATTCCGCCGTTGCGATTTGTCGCCAAAACGAGCGATCTTCTGCCAGCTGTAAAGCGTCGGTCACTGATATTCCCGTGTCTCGGCAGATCTGATGGATCCAAGTGATAGGAGGTCGACCACGAGCGCGTTTCCAATCAGTAAACTATTAGCTTATAAATGTCATAAATGTCATTTTCGTGCACGTAGCATTTTCTATTTCTGTTCATAGTACACAATCCACTCTTGTCTTTAGTCAGAGAGTCAGACGGGAGTCAGGCAAAGAAAAGATTTTAGGGGTAGAACCTTCAGTCATAACATAACGCAATGCCAAACCGTCAGTTTTGTGCTGCCATCTGACGAATACAAACGAGGAGGATTTCGCCTTATGCCAAATTACTTTGGTTCTTGTTAGTATTACCATCACGTGACTTGGTAGTGTAACAGTTATGACGTTAGACTTGCGATCACGAGGTCATACGTTCAACTCCCGGTCATGGTCAGTGTCAATTGGCTGCGAACTGGTAAACCATCTCAGTATATAACCTAATTGGACTTGTAATCCTGAGGTAACTCAGAGGCGCAGGTTCGACTCCGCACCGGGACACTGCCGGGTAACGAGTTTAGGCAAGTTGTTCACACACATGTGCCTCTGTCACCAAGCAGTATAATTTGGTACCGGCTTCACTGCAGGGACGTAAACAGGTACACCGCGCGATACACTGGCCCCGTATCCGTGGTCTCGCAGTGTAAAAACTGGTGTCTGGCTGAGGGCCAAGAAAACGGAGATCAGCGCCGCCCTATGGGCTTAAGGCTCGGGAAGACTTTACGTTTTTTTACATATATAACTTACACCAAGGTCAACTCAGCCTAACATCCGTCGGGGGTTCCTGGGTATAATAATCGAGTACTGGTCTGTCTGGTTGGGGTTATGGCTGGGCGGGCGTGTTCATCTGTGTGATCCCACATGGCAAATGACGCTTTATAGCTTCAAGATGGGTCTTCTACGAAAAGCTATACCATTTAGCCATTTTAACGACTTTACGTAGCTGGCTAATAGAATGTTTACACGATCGAGCAAACATCGAGCAGCTAGCTCGACGTTCTATGGTAATTAGCATGCTAATTAGGAGGGCGGACGGGTTGTAATTGGAAGGCCTATATAACACGACGTGATCAGCTGTGAGCTAAGAGCCTAAGCCTAAGGCCTACATTTGAGCCACGGGGCGGGGTTCCAATAGGTCTGCTTGAGCCAGCTCGATGTTTGCTCGACGTTTGCTCGATCGTGTAAACACCCTATAACTGACCGATGTTAGTCGTGCGCAGAACGTTGGTAGACGGGTGATCGGTTGCTGTGAGGTCAAAGTTGACGGTCGGTGTCTGCGAGCTGTTTATATGAACGTAGTCCAAACAGCCCACGAACCCGCTGGCCACGTCCACATCCCTCAGCGTACTGCGGTGTACGTAAAGACACGTATACAGTGTACAAGCCATAGATGTAACAAATGTTTTTACGTGTTTATTACCGTCACTTTTTTACGTTTTTAGCGTTTTTATAACTTTTTTCTGAAACGTTTTACATCTATGGTACAAGCCGGTATATAGGCCTATATATATATAGACGACTTGGCTCGCTACTGCTATACTGTCGGCTATACAACAGTCGAACTGCGGACGCACATATACACACGGACAGAGTCAGATCTGTGCAAACACGCTGTTTGACGATAAGGGTCGCTTACAGCCAAAACAAACGCACATACAATTTCACATATTCCCTGGCACAGAGTCGTCATTAGCACTGCGCGATAAGTGCAAAAATTTTTTATCACAGGCGGATTTATGCACGTTCAAGCATGTTCCGCAGAACACGGATTCTCAGGCCACAGAATTTCGAACAGCAGCAAGACAGTTTTTGACCCGTGAGGGCCTTATTTAGCACGTTACTTACTTACTTAGTTGACTTTGTGCAGAATAACATTTTCTGGCATGCAGATTTTGAGCAGTATTTCAAATCAGGTAAAAATATGTAGCACCACAACTGCGAACAATTGTAGGTAACACTAAATTTATGGTACGCTTTTCATAAAAAAAATGTGATAAAATTTACGTGAAAGCCCCACTTCCCACACTTTTATTAAATATGGTCTCATCCGGCTTAAATTTGACCCTGCTTTTAACTACTATTGAGCATTTGACATGCATAGCCTACTTCACAAACTAATGCAGTTTGCATTCTTTTTACATACCGAGCAGTAGCATTAGAAAAGTGTTAGTCTGTCTCTCCGCCCATTCCCCAGTCTATCTCTGTCTGTCTGTATGTGTGTGGGCAGGGTTACCTCGCAGTAGCATTAGGAAGATGTCCCACGTATAGTGGTGTCAGAATGTTGAGAGCTCTCAACAGGCCGGGACTACGCCCAGACACCGTGGGTCCGGAGTCCACTCGCAGAATTCCGTCACGGCGAAATCGTCGCGCCAACACCGTGTGAACTCGGCTTAAAGTCAGTTTGTCGGTGGATCGGATTATTGCCGCTCCGCTGCCCAAGTCGTATCTGTGTCAACCAACCGCAGCAGTTCCACTAATAGGGTGTTTACACGATCCAGCAAACTTCCAGCAAAGTTTCAGCTAACATCCAGCTGGCCTGATGGAACCCCGCCGTCTATCAGCTGCTGATAGGCCTACGTGTTATATAGGCTTTCCAATATGCCTATCACCAATGTCATTAATATTTAAATCTGTAGTTACAACCCACCCGTTCAGATAATTACCATAGAACTTCCAGCTAGCTGGATGAATGCTGGATCGTGTAAACGCCCCATAAGCCTAAATTCCATTACGCCGACTTTCGCCAAAACTTCCCCGCGGACTTTCATGATTTCTGTCCGAGACAAAGTCCACGGACTTTGACGCAAAGTCGGCGTAATGGAATTTAGGCTATAGTTTACACGACAAGCACGTTTTTAGGCAGTGTTTAAGCTGCTGTCATGTGATTCATGTTTACAGTGATTGTTATGTTTGTCAACATCTACTAAACGAATTAGACCCCGATGATGATGATGACGATCACCCCACTTACACACTTACAACGCCAACGAGACTCAACTCAATTCAACTGTCCAGTCGAGTCGCATCGTAAGTGTAAATCGGCCACAAGGAATCTAGGGAGCGTTGTAAATTCCCTTAGGGGGATTCGTGACGTGCACCCTGTTGAAAACGGGTTTTGTAAACTTACGGTGCTGTACATGTACACAGACCCGAGCCACGTTTCGGTCGCCACGCTTGAGCGGAGTGGAATTATTGGCGGTTATAACACCCATGCAGACACTGCAGTAAGAAATAGGCGACACACATAAGTTACATAAATAAGATTATAACTATGACCAAAATAACCTACACTCAGTGCTTAAATTGAGGAGGATTGTTGGGAAAAGACATGCGGGGGAACGTCGTACTACTTTTTCCAAGGGGAAACGGCGGCATTTCCCACTTCTGGGAGACACTGGGGGAAAACTCTGATGTAGGCTTGCATGTCACTGTGCCAGTAACACCTTCTAACACTGTTTTTAAACTTTCGGTTACCATTTCCTGTCGCAATTTTCGTAAAAAATTGTCACCCGAAACCAGACTCAATGGCTGAAACACACCAAATTCAATATCGGCTGAAGCTCAGCCCTAGATCCCGCCAGGGGACGTTACGACGCTCTCCAGACTCCTTAATGTGCTATATAAACTTACACTTGACTTTACTTACTTACTCAGTCGGCTGGGGAAGAGGACATCTGAACCTAACCGTAACCCTAGACCTCCTCTCCTTAGCGCTTTCGGCGTCTCGAAGCGCCTCGCTGGCTTGTTACAGATCCTACACTTCTTTTTCTACACATTTAAGCACTGACTTTAGTAACACGTTAACGCTGACCTGAACTCGAGGTATCCGTGTCTAAGCGCCAATGACATGAAATCTCCGCTGCCGTCCTCGTACTGAGCGGCATAGAATAGCAAACCATCAGGACGCAGAGGCTTGAACCTCATCGCAACGCTGACGTCACGACTCACGTGACCCACTCGACGCAGAACGGCCTGTGATTGGCCAGTGAACGACGCCATCGAACGACGTTTCACTGCTCGACGCAAGCAACAGCATTTAACAAACAATGCAGTCAGCCTTAAGGCGTGTTCAAAACAACAAAAATTAAATGACCTGAAATACAAGAAATCTGAGCTAATGTTCACGAGACGCGTGAAAGCCTATAGCAGTTCAGGTTCAGTAGTTAGCTGAAAATTAGGGTGTTCACGCTAAATTAATATACAAATACTAAATTCTCTATCTGAATCGCATAACGATAGTAGCATGGCGCCACTTTGTGAATTACACAGACTTGTGTCGCAGCCCGAAATCGCCAAAAAATCCATAAAACCTCCTATTTTGGCGTTCAAGGTTTTTGACTGATCCACCCGTGTGATGGACAGACAGACAGAATTGCGATGGCTAAGACGCGCTGTAAGCAGTAGCTGCTTTCGCGCGTAAAAATGAAAACAGCAGCGCTTGGCTTTGATTTAAATTCAGCATGTGCTAAAAATTTCCGCCACCAACATGAACACAAGCGCGTAGACGCTGACGCCACTCGCCAACAGTACGTTTAATAACCGCGTGACTCAGGGCAGGTCACTCGCTGTTGATGCGTCGTTTCAGTTTGTCGACGTACGATCTTAAATATAGATACGATTTATGTTAAACTAGAAATACGTTCTTTGGAACGAGGTATCTGCCCCACTGCTACGCTATGTACCCTAGCAGCCGCGTATAAGGAGATAGGTACAAACACGGCGCGATTATCTTTCACGGAGGCCGAGTTGTAGTCATTTTTGTCCCAGAATTCGCCATGGCAACAGGGGTCTGCAGAGGGGAAACTTAAATGACACCATCGGATAGTCTGAACCCGAAAATAGGGGGTAGGTACAAACAGCGCGCAATTATCTTTTACGGGTACCGAGCTATACCGCTTTGAAGTCCCCATAGGCTGTAATACAATCTTTAAAAATTGGGGTAAAATAAGGGAAGGAGTTAGCAGCTTTTTATCCCAAACAAACTCGATCTTACTTTTCGGGCCCCAAATCACTGTGCAAAATTTCATCAAGATCGAATCAAAATTGCGGCCGTAAGAGACGGACAGACAGAATGACAGAAGTGATTTTATAATCTGTCCCATGCTATGCTATAGCAATGGGACAGATAATAAGTAACAAATCTCTAATAATTTCATAGTCTGAATAATTTTTTGATGCGACGCATGGATTGGACTACCCAGTACGAACTTATTGCTGCAAATGGCCGAACTATAACTTCTGCATTTCACAAGGTAATGTAGCAACAGTATCAAGCTGAGGCGGGCGATACTAGTCGTTCACAATGTTGCACGCCAAAAAGTTATCAGAATCGGCCACCAATGTTTCACGAAATTATTTTAAAAATTAAGAATGGCACGTTTTTAGGCAAACTGTAATTAATACTGACCAATGCAAGCCGTGTTATCCGCGCTGGGTGTCATGTCATCTTGACTGCAGTGACAGCGGCTGCTAACGCAGTTGCTATGGGCAACGTAGCAGTCGTCGTCGTCCATGCAGAGGTCGCCGATCAACCCTGCAATTTGTTGCATGCAACATTACTGCAACTCGTTTCATCCACGTATAACCACCAGGATTGTACTTAAGGGACCTTCCTCATATCCCCACTTCTTTAAGAATAGAATAAAAAAAAGAAAAAAAATCATAAGAAAAAGGAAGTATACATATAGGCCAACCGTAATGTAAACAAATAGTTTTGGTATAAACAGAGTCGGTTTCTTTTTACGTTTTAAACACGATTTAGAGCTTCGACCTTATTGACTTATTCGACCTTTGGTGACTTTTCATCACTGAGGATGAAATGCGACGATAACGACGAGCATTTTTTCACAGATTATGTTCTTACAATGTCAAAAATCCGCTTTTAGAAATGCTCAAATAAAAATACCGTTCATAAAAAATATACTAGTTTTAAACACGTTTCAGTGATAATAACTAAATTGTAGTATTTTAGGTTTATGTTTAAAACTGAATAGGCAAAATAATCAAACCGTGGTTTGAAGCGACTATATCTGCAAGACGCTTGGTGGATCGTATCCTAGTTAACGTAGTTACTTACTTACTTACTTACTTACTTAGAAGCTGACGACAAAAGACAGACCATAGAGTAGAACAGAAAGTTGAGTGGTGACGTCATGCCGCTTGGTGGATCGTATCTTCGTTGACGTCAGTCGCCGTGACTTTGACGTCATTGTTGGCATCACCGATGACGTTTCACGCTCTAAACCACAGGACAAAGACATTGCAACAAACAGTGTGCTGTATATAGAGCACAGGTCAGCCAAGAAGAATAGTAACCAGGCTAAAGCACTGTTTCCATTCAATGCAACGCAGGCAACGCAAAACTTTTGCATATTTTCCTGACGCAACTAACGCAGGAAACGCAAGAAACGTATGCAATTAAGTGCGCAATTAGCGCAACAGAAGCAGCCGACGCAAGCGACGTAACGGCCAGCACGCAAGGATTGAAGCGGTGTTTATTTCTTGCGTTGCGTTTGTCGCGTCCGTTGCGTTGCGTCTGTCGCGTACGTTGCGTGCCTTGCGTCAGATGAAAACGAGCCGCCTGGGTGCAACTACAGGAAGGTTAGCGCCGGCAAAATAAGGGAAAATAGATCTGATAAAAAACACTTTCAAAAGCGCTTTTATGTTGTGGGGTAAAAATAAGACACAAAAGTGCCTGCAAATTATTCTTTAAAAATTGATATTTTGTTTCAAAAGTGACGACGGCATATACAATGAAAAGCCTTGTGAAGTTCACGTTACTTTGACGACACTATAGCAATGAATTTATTCTTAGTAGCCTACGCGTCACTCGTTACAGCAGAGAAGTTTTCGACGTGCAAAATCACAACGCTGTCTCGCAAAAAAGTTCTAACTTTGCAGCAGTAAGAGAATACCAGATGCCACTTGGCCTTGTTTATGCAAGCCTGATTACGTAGTGGGTAGACCAAAAAATTGAGCGTCAAAATTCCACGCGGTTGCTCGGAAAATGGCAAAAAATATTACTCGCACGTACGGCCCGTAGGCCGACATACGAATTAACTGTTTGCTGTTATAGTGTTTACACGATCAAGCAAACATCGAGCAGCTAGCTCGACGTTCTATGGTAATTAGCATGCTAATTAAAAGGGCAGGCGGGATGTAATTGAAAGGCCTATATAACACGTGATCAGCTCTGGGCTGCGAGCCTAAGCCTAGGCCTACATTTGAGCCAGGGGGCGGGCTTCCAATAAGCCTGCTTGAGCCAGCTCGATGTTTGCTCGACGTTTGCTCGATGTCTGCTCGATCGTGTAAACACCCTATTACAGATGGACCGTACATAACAATGCTGTTTTGACACCGGTACCTACGGCCTGTACACCCAGGTGTAAAAAACAGCACCCTCTCAGGCCGAATCTACGCCGGGTGCGTACCATGCTTTAGCTGTTACATTTTGCCGTACCCTGAATATAAAAGGGCGTACCTTGGCAGGGCCCGTAGTGAGCGACTGCTATGTCTTTCTGCAGACGGCAAGCGAAGAGGACAAGTTGACACGCGCTGCCGTACGTCTGCGAGTCCGTGCCGCACACCAGAGACTGGTCCGCGTGCTGGATACTGGAGTCCTGGATGTACTTTTCCTGGACGCTCCGCCTGGAGTTCTGGATATGACGGCTGGAGTCGTGGATGTCCTGGCAGGTGGCCGGGCAGACGCACTCGGCCACGCCATTGGTCAGCTGACACACGGCGCCGTAGCGACAGCGCCGCTCGGAGCACGCCCCCGCGTCCACCAGGTAGTCTGTATATACAGGCTGGGCCATAAAAACCGTCCCCTATATTATTCTGCTTAAAATGCTACTGCATTTGTTTATAGGGACAAAACGACACACCATATAAATTGCTAGTTTGTTCTGCACACATTGATATCAAAACCTAATGAGTATGTCAAAACGTTATTAAAAATAATACGATAAAATCAAAGCACCCCAACTGTATTATATCACAATGGTGAAACATAAATGGAAATACGTGCTAGCTGACATGTAGGGGACGGTTTTTTATGGCCCAATCTGTACAGACACGTCGCGTCACAACCATTTCACAGTCGACCGAACGGCAGAATGGGGCGCCCTTTCCCTAAATTCTTATCGTAAAATCTTCCTCGTGTCGGAAATTTTCTGTCCAAAAAGGCAAAATTTAAAACTGAAAAACCCCCATCTTGGAAAAAATATGTGGGCAAGATGAAAATTTTAAACACCCATAATCTTCTCTGTCGGAAAGTTGCAGCTGTCTTTCGAAACTCTGGTGCAAATTTCAAATGTGCTACGCAACCGCCACTTTAGCTTATAGGCTACTTGAGCTTCGAAATGCGACTAGAATATATTTTAGCCGTCGCATGGAGGACCCGATAATGTCCGGCCCATTATTTCAAGGCTTGATTTGATTCGCGAAGTAAAAAAAATAAGCAACCGCAGTATACGACAACTTCCCATACCGGTCGGTGTGTCCGTTGCAGAGCTGATAATGAGCATTTAATATTTTATTTCGTAATTATCTCGACAAAGAAGTGGCGGTGTGCTTTCAAAAGGTCCACTACGTGTCGATAAGTCATACCGTCCCATACAAGCACTCATCCTGTAAACTTTGTGTGGTCGAAACTCAACTAGGGCCTACAGTTCATAATAAATGGGGGGTACTAGTTCTGCTAGCTGATATCAGATCATTTGATCGATGTGAGTTTGGCGGGAAACGAAAATATGTATATTATATGAGTGAAATTATAGGCCTACACGTATGTGTAAATTGTATAGCTCACTGTTTGCAACAAAAAACCCGCAAATTTCACTCAACAAATGATTTCAGTTTTAGTAGATGCGGTGACGCACACTTACCGTTGAGCATGACATCTGAAACGAAACAACACACAAAACGAAACAATTCTAACGTATCAAACGGTTTTATTTAGTAGTATCAACGGCCACAACTGACTACGCCCAGACTAACTGCTGATGTCTGCTATTGGCTAAAAATTAAAGGCGCCTGACGTAACTGAACTGAACTGACATGGTTTAGTTTTTGACGAACTGACCAACTGTCAAGCAGTAATGTATTACAGTAGGTACCGTCTAACGGCGTCGTTGACCTATGTGACTATGCTCACGTACGCGTCAACCAATGACCAATGGGCTTGCCCTGATTGCTTATTGGTCAGTTCGTTGCTCTGTAGGCCTATACCCACTCGAGTATTAGGGCACAATAGCCTAACGAGTAACGACAGCCCCCAACCGTTTGACAATGGGTCCTAATAAACGCACGGGAATACAGCTCTAGGCGCGGCTAAGGGCTAAAATTTATTTCTCCAGCTTCCAGTTGAAGTATGGAAAAAAATAACAGACGGGGGAATACTTTACTACCTTTTATTTTTAATTTACGACATTCCGTGTAAAATTAGTACGCATGAAAAACCAACGTGATACACTGAGTAGTACCAGAGGAGAACTGAAGTAAAAAAATACTGGTTAAGTTGTAACTAACCCTAACCCTAACCCTAACGTCATAAAGAAAATTGCATAACGAAGTAGATGCAAACAGTTCTATTTCAGCAAAACTTTGGAAGCAGACGAAAAATGCGGCAATATTTTTGAGGGTCCAATAAAAATTTTAAAAACGGCGTTAGAGAGAAAAGGAAATACCTGTGCATCCGGTGGCGGAAAGTCGTTTTCCGTTGGGACACAGGTTGCACTTCTGACCCGTGACTCCAGGTCGACAGACGCAACGACCGGTCATCTGTTCGCAGTCGGGACGCAGTGAGCCGAGACTGTTGCAGTTACATGCTACAACCAATACGAGGCACAACCAACACACAAATGGTTCAAAATGCTCCAAGATCATCATCATCATCCTTGCCTTGTCTTGCCTTGCCTTCGGGGTGGGCAGGCTCTTACACCTGCCCAGCGCTGAGGCCGTATCAGTTCGGCCCAATGCGCGTCCCCAAAAGTAACCACAGGTTACAAGTAACGGCTATAAAGCCGTAGTCGGCTGTAAAGCCGAAACCAGCACAAAAGCACTGGTAACGTGTAGTAAATGTTCTCACATATTTGGTCAGCTCTTAGTACGCTCCTATCCTCCAGATTGTAGAAATC
>Ga0209367_1007733_pt1 | contig 14768 bp, 6 predicted proteins | sample WorMetLIZISLAND2_FD_187412 | JGI IMG/M metagenome (GOLD analysis project Ga0209367, IMG submission 187412) | Marine gutless worms symbiont microbial communities from Max Planck institute for Marine Microbiology, Germany - Olavius geniculatus... ... | reverse complement strand
AAGGAGAAGGACGACTTGCATCCCACACTTTTTTAGGCCCTGCTACTACCTCCAGCATCTTGCATTTTGTTAGGCCTATTTGTTTAATATAACGGCAAGCCTGTATGTGGGACAGTGAATTTAGTCTACATATCAAATTTCATGCAGATGAGCGAAAAAACAGTTATAAGTGATGAACGACATTTAAAAAGCTAACCACCGCCATCTTGAATTTACTACTTTTCTCGATTCTGGTCATATGATTTATTTCCAGTAGCAACTAACCACATTCCTGCAAAATTTTATTAACCTTTTTTTGTCGGCAGCTGATTTGCTATGCTTTGTGTTAAAATACAAAATGGTGCCCGTTGCCATGTTAAATTTCATTTTTGTTAGATTTTATGGTACAACTAGTCTACATGTAGAACGTCAAATTTAGCTCGCATATGAAATTTCGCGCAAGTACGTGCAATAGCAACTAAATTATGAGCCATAAACGGAATTTAAAATGGCGACCGCCGTCTTCAATTTATTATTTTTGTTGATTTTAGTCACACGATCTACTTCTGGTAGCAGCCGACGACATAGCAGAAAAATTTCATTAACCTATGTCAATCGGCGGCTGAATGATTACTTTTTGTGCAAAATCCAAGATGGCGGCCGCCGACATCTTGGATTTTATCTTTGTTTAATATTTTGGCGCACATGTATGTAGGAGCTCAAACGTAATACATTTGCCAAATTTTGTGCAAATACGTGCAACAATAAACAAGTTATGAGCGATAAATTAAATTTAAAATGGCGGCCGCCGCCATCTTGAATTTATTATTTTTGTTCATTTTGGTCAAACTTCCCATTTCCGGTAGCAGCCCTCTAAATGGCTGCGAAATTTCATTCATCTACCTCAATCGGCGGCCGAGATATTGCTGTTTGCGCAAAAATCAAAGATGGCGGCCGCCGCCATTTTGGATTTAATTTTTGTTCAATATTTTGGCATACCTGCATGTAGGACTCACAGCGTAAAAAGCGTGCCAAATTTCGTGCAAATATGTGCAATAGTAAACGAATTATGAAAGATAAATGAAATTCAAAATGACGGCCGCCGCTATCTTAAATTTATTATTTTTGTCCATTTTGGTCAAATGATCTATTTTCGGTGGCAGCCGTCTACATCACTGCAAAATTTCATTCATCTATGTCAATCGGCGGCTGAGTTATTGATGTTTGTGCAAAAAGCCAAGATGGCGGCTGCCACCATCTTGAATTATAATTTTGTAATGCTGGACCACCCACGAAGTCCATTTGTGCGCCTGAAATTCCCCTTCAAATTTCATGTTGATCGGTTGCGTACTTTTCGAGGATCGCAATTCGAAAATTTCGCAAATTTGGCTTACATGTAATATGCTTATTCAGGCCCCAAAAATCATGGTTTTGGGGAGTTTTGACCCCTAAACTTTTTTATCATCGAGACCCCCAAAAGCGACTACCTTACGCGGAAGCACGCGTTTTGAGCCATAAACGGTCGTGATCGGTCTTCTGGTGCGACCTGTAGGCGTGAGCAAGAATACAAAAAAGGAGCATAAAAAGTAACGGAAAATATCCTTCCTACGCAGACCCCCTTCCCGTCCTCCCACATCAACCAAATTTTGCACGTGGCGTCATATCCCGGATATCTTTCTTGGTTTCAAGTTTCATTAAGATCCGTTGAAAAATGTGGGAGCTGTGGGGGGTCGAAATTTCGGCCTTCCCATTGACTTGGCACATCGCTTATACAACAGCTTGTTGCTACCGCACAAGCCGTGACAAGTTACAAAACTATTATGACTTAAAATTTTGAATTAAGTTGCGCTAGTATACTGATGCATATAGTTTTAAAATGTAAAAAAAAATATTTCAGTACGTAAAAAACACCCGTGCGACATCCGACTACACTGCGTCTCAAAAAACATCGCCGACATTTTTGACTGTAACTTTACCGACCGACCAACCGACCTAGCCGTGTGGCTAATAGGGTGTTTACACGATCCAGCAAACGTCCAGCATCTTCACCCCATAATGCCCCCATGCACGCTTAAACTGTCGCTTTTTATTGGCAATCACAGGACGCACCCTAGTCAATGCACTGGTGCCGCAGCTATCATGACATTGTTTACCGACATCTATCATCTCTGCTATCATATCCAGTCTGACATCAGCAGTCACGGGTGTCTGGATCTAAGAAAGTTTCGTCCTTTATCGACCCACAATTGTTGTTATAATGGTCTGCGGACGAGAACAACTGGTCGGCGAACTGCAGCTGTCCTCGTCCGCTTGGCTGTCGCTTATTTTGTGGCCTTAGTCGACAGCCAGACCGATGCCTATTGGTTTGTTTATCTATGGTGCACTGAACTTGTTCATGGTTGTTAGGCCATCTAAAACGCAGCTTTTATTTGGTCTATTTATACGGCCGTCCTAACAGGCCGCATTACGAATCTTGCTCGCCCGTCCGCCTGACTTTGACAGATATTATTGACGCGCAAGAGCAATGCTGCAGGCATCTTACACGGTTGTCGTCCGTCGTCGTCTGTCGTCCTCTGTAACGGATGTATTGTGGCTAAACGGTGCAAGATGGGACCTAGGTTGCTATTGATCACTAATAGGAAGTCAAATACTGGCTTTCAAATGACATTAAAATCATTGACCATGGATAACCTTGAAGGACCATAATGCACTATGGTGTGCCAATCGTGCGGTATTGTGGCTACACGGTAAGTCGCAATAACCATCACTACATGCGTAGAGCGCGACAGTCTCCTAAACTAATAGCTTGTTTTAAATTTAGGTTTTCTTTAAATTTTTAGGGTTTTAAACGTTATGTAATTTTTTTCTGATTGTTCAATGAACACTGTACACAAAATTAGTAAAATTACGTCCCAGGAAAAGCACCCTATGAGTGAATACAGCTTAATGAATGCCTTGAGTCACGTGACTAACGTCAAAACTCGAAAATTACGATAAAAATATGACGTAAAATATGATAGGTAATAAATTTTACAACAAACAAAATATTGTACAAACCTAAAAATCGGACTTTCGAGGTTTTATGGTTTTAAAAACCTAAAAAACCTACATTTCGGGCCAGTTTTTCAGCCCTGATCTCTACGTTAACTTCGATTCTTAAAAAAAGGTACGTTGTGTGCTAAAAATGTCATATGCTCCAGGTCCATCTCCAGCCATTTCGGCGAATTTATTCATAAAATGTGCGTCGCATCCGGAAATCGCTAAAAATTCACTAAAAACCCCTATTTTGGGAGTTCAAGATCATTCAAAGTCATCGACGTTGACACCAATAAAAAGCTGGTCACTATTGCTTGTTATGATAAGCAGCGTGTTAGATCTGTGCCTATCTGCAAGCGTTTTCACGCTACACGAGATAACTGCGGTAAAATAACCACTTTTCGGGGGAGGGGTAGCAGTGTTTGACGCTTACCTGCAAAGGCCTCCTTGAACCTATAGGGGGTTGGGACTTGGACTGCTAAAATTTACGTTTAATGCTGAAAATTTTATACACAGGTTGTCTTGGTCTATCTCCAGCCATTTCGTCGCAATTCGGTGTTGAAATGTGTGTCGCGGCCGAAAATCGCCACAAAAATCACTAAAACCCCTTATTTAGGGGGGGGAGGGTTCAAGGTCATTCAAGGTCATCGACGTTGACACCAATAAAAAGCTTGTCACTATTGCTTGTTATGATAAGCAGCATGTCTGTGCCTATCTGCAACCGTTTTCACGCTACACGAGATAATTGCGGTAAAATAACCACTTTTTAGGGGGCGTAGCAGTGCGCCCTGGTTCAAGGGGAACCCCTTCACCCAGGAGCACGAAATTTTGTCACGAAAAACTAGAGACCTTGAAGCAGCCCATGGTGAAAATTTCGTGATTCTAGCTTGCACCGTTTTGATACAAATCACGAGTGTGACGGACGGACAGACAGACACCTAGGCGATGGCTAAGACGCGCGAAGCATTCTGCTATCGCGCGTAAAAACCATGGCCGGATTAATGCATAGGCCAACGAGGCATTATGGCCTAGAGCCGCGCGCTCTTAGGGGCCCCGCGCTAAGAAGCACTGTGAGAAGCTCAGACAAATAATCATAGGCCTAATTGTTACCACCAGATGTCATATTGTAAGGCAAAAATGCGCCACATTCAATTTCGGCTGCGGCCATAGGCGAAGATACTGCTAAGAAGTCATTTTATCGTGCCGCTAATACTATCTTTGGTAAGGTCGGAAGACATGCATCTGAAAAGGTTATTTTGCAACTCATTTCGAATAAGTTGGCTATATGCCTGTACGTTGTTATTGTATGGACTAGAAGCTTGCCCATTAAACAAGGCTGCTGTTAACTCACTTTATTTTGTTATCAATATTTTTATCAAACTGTTTGAAACAAATAATATTGATATTGTCAGGAACTGTCAGAAACAATTTGCGTTTGCGTTGCCAAGTGTTTGGGGTATATATTTGCACATCGGAGTGAGCATTTTTTTTAGTCAAGTACAAGCATTGTGATGATGTTTTTTGTAAATTGTTCTTGTTTTAGTCTGACGCTGCTGATGCTTCTCGATAATATTGTCACCGTTGTGGACTATGGACTGTATGTATATGTATTTTTTCCCTTATTTTCTGTGTTGCTATTGTGTTTTTCTACCGTCATCGGTGAATTAAAGATTATCGTTTGATAATTTTGGTAAGAAATCATATTTCGTAACGAAATTTGGCAATCACCTCAAAATTTTATTGGGGATTAAGTGCGCAAAACGTTACTCATATCCGTTTAGATTTGATATTTTTATCGCCCGATGTCTAGGGGGGTCCGTTTTTCACCGGAGACCGTGTACTGTTTCCGGGCGGACTAATAAATAATAAACAGCACTAAAACATAAGGCTTTCCCGAACTATCGTTCCGGGCGGACAAATAAGCTTATCGTTGCGTGATATTCGTGCAAGCAATCAAGCATTCAACGTGCACGGAACATTTCAAGTCAGCGACGATTGGGAGACAAGCGAGCTGTAGCGGCGAAGACAGTGTCACCTGCAGGCGAGCGACGTGCCGGTGACCTTAGTCCACTCACCAACGCAGCAATCGTCCTATTGCTACCATGCCGACTTGCGCGGCCGCATCGCAACAGACGACGAAAAGCGGAGCGGAAATCTTTGGAACAGAGCGCATAAACGAACGGGTTGATGGCAGAGTTGCAGTAGCCGAGCCAGAAGAAGACGACGAATGCGACCGGCGGCGTGCAGTCGGCACAGAAAACTCCGAGAACGTAGACCGTGAAGAACGGAGCCCAGCAAAGTATGAAACAGCCGACGATCACTCCGACTGTCTTGGCGGCTTTCTTCTCGCGGTTCAGACGCCGCAGTTGGGCTCGGATCTGGACAAAGCGTCGCCCGGCGTGTGCGTGCGATTCGTCGACGAGCTCGGCATTGCCGCAGCCCCTGCTGGAGCGTCGCGCGCTGGCCGAGCACTGGTCAAACATGGGCGTCACCGTGGACTGCACCAGAGACTCGATGCCTTCCTCCGGCACGGGCGCGTGCACCGCAACGGCGCTGTCACTATCGCTTGACCTGGCGACTAGTCGACGTCGGCGTAATGACGCCGACTCAACGTTTGATGGCTCTGTCGACGTGCAGATGCCTCGATGATTGCAGTCCGCCACGCCATGGTTGGCGTGTTGTGACGACGAGCTGACCCGCGGTGAAGTTTTGCTCCACATACAGCAGCCCGTTGCTACATCCGTCCTTAAATGACAACTTCGATCAACGTCATCGGCGTCAGGACCGGTTGTGACTGCCAGGTCTTGCGTGACGCCGCGGTCTCTTGACGGCCGTCGTACAGTCAAAGAGTTACACATGTTACCAGCCATCAGTCGGTCTGACGCCGGCGACGTCCAATATGACGCGCGGGAAGTGTGCGCTCCTCCGCCGCCCCGGTGAACACGAAGGTTAACAGCGACAACCTGCGAGTCAGCGGCCAGTCGATGTCTCGTCTTCTTGGTCAACACGCCGCTGCTCAGAGCACTGGTCGCCTTCACCGCCGTCCGGTAGATCTTCACGTAGAAGAACACCATGACGAGCATCGGGATCCAGAACGAGCCGCAGGCGGAGTAGATGATGTAGCCAGGCTCCGAGGTGAGCATGCAGACAGGTCGCGGCGCGCTGTCCGCCACTCGACATGCGTTCACCGACGCCGCCGTCGTCCATACTTCGTCCACAGGCCGCAGACCGAAAACGAAATTCCAATCACTTGTTTCACCGTTCTTTACTCGTTCAGATTTAACATCAGATCCACTAATGCCGCTCGTTTGCCGGTGGTCTGAGGTGTTTCTCGCCACTTGGACGCTTGACAATGCTGCAGCATTTCGGATTAAGTCAACGCCGTGCTTGTTGTAGATGGCGCTGACGACTGACGAAGTCAGCGGCATCGAATTCGAGCGTTTTGGCTTTGAAACAGTTTTGGCGGTCGCGTGTCTCTTGCTGTCGACAGACGCCACGTAATGCGCATCCGCCGTCCGGAAGCTAAACGATGAACTCTGGTGGTGGCCTAAGTTTCTGTCATCAGCGAGGGTAATCACAGTATGATCGACGAGATCGACGTCCGTCACGCTGGTCATGTGTGCATTGGTTGCGCTAGAGTCCCGCCATCCAAGCAGCGGCGGCAGACAGATCGCCAGAGCCAGCGACCAGACCACGGCCACGGCAACCTTGGCACGGGTCGGCGACATGAGCAGCGGATACCTAAAGGGTCTACTGATGGCTAGGTAACGGTCGAGGCTGATCGCACACAGGTTGAGGATAGACGCCGTGCATACCCAGACGTCGATGGCAAGCCAAGCGCTGCACCAGACCCGTCCGAACGGCCACCAGCCGAGCACCTCGTTGACACTACTGAACGGTAGCACGACCGCACCTAGCAGTAGGTCGGACACTGCTAGAGACACGATGAACGTGTTGGTGACTGTGCGTAGTGTACGATGCGTGAAGACAGCCGCGATGACGAAGCTGTTGCCGACAATGACGACCAAATTGAACGTCACCAGCGCAGCTACCGGTGCGAGGAAACGCACGCACTGTATACACACCGGTGAACTGCTGACGTCACTCGATGACGTCACGTTGCCATGGTAACAAGCCGACTTGCCGTCGTCGTCGCCAGCCATTTTGCTCCGAGTCATTTATTCATCGCTCTGCATTCCAAAAACAAACAAAACTAAAAGTTGGCCTCATCGATTACACCACAGATAAACAAAGTAGGCTAGGCTACGTAGTTTCAGCTAACGCGAGGCTTTACATCAATCTCATATTTTCAGTGGCATCGAAACCGGGAGAGAGAAGCATGGTCCCCATTTTCCAAAAGTATCCATTTAGACCCCACCCAGGGTAGCGCACAGTGCCGGTCCCTTAAACACATTACTGGTTTAATTAGTTAGTGCTCGTTTGACTAAGTGGGAAAAAATGACACAATAGATATTTGTTTCTTTTTGTCATACATCTGCTCGCGTTTCCCATGGCATTTTGACTTGTAATTTTTTTAGCTGTTTGTTGCAACCAAAATGTTAAATTTAGCTGTTTTGAATACGCGAAAACTCGAAGTTGTTGCAGACACAGAAGGAAAAAAGCATTCCCTCCCCGCACCATAGCCCTCTCGGCTCCTTGGCACTTGACAAGCCCCCCCCCCTTTATTGTAAAATAGCCGCAACTACAGGACAGATTTTATAAAAAAAAATCAAAGCCAGTTGTTTATAGGCCTACGTTACAGCAAATGGTATGCCTACCACATACGAAGTATCGCTGCACGCGAATTAAGTAAGTGGGCAGTTGCCTATAATGTAGCATAGCGCATTGAAGACAAACTCAGCTGATAATATCTAGCGGTAATTTCACTAGTGAAAAAATAAAACTCACTTACTTACTTTTTTATCATAGCGTGCGAAAAATCCAAACGACATGAATGACAGACTCCAGTGCAGTGTCCGCTTTGGTTGCCAGGTATATTTATTGTCGATCGCGACCTCTGCTATATCGACAACGCCGTTAGACAGTGGCGCTGATCTGTATAAAAGCTGGCTCGGGGATCAGTGTCGCCATCCGTCTGACGAGAATTACGTCTGTCGTGGCCGCTCGATAGGCCGGCGGCCAGTTAGACTACGCCACGGTAGTCTGATTGACCAAACGGCCATCGATCTTACTGAGAACCGATACTCGGACGCAGTCGCAACGACCGCATTACAGACAACTTGAATGCATTTATTCTATCAACTGCCGCCACAGAATAATAGCAGTTCCAGTATTTTTTGTTGCATACCAAAAGCTATTATTTATGACTAGCGCCGACTCACAAGAAATTAAACCCTGGCCCGGTCAATCTCTGACAGCATTCGACCAGGCCCGTCTAGAGCTACAGTGGAGCCCGGGGAAACATTCTCGCGGAGTCCCCCCCCCAAAAAAAAAATTCGCGGGGCTCCTATGTGGAGAAATTTTTAAAAAAATTTCTTCTCAAAATGGTGCACTCTGGTGTACTTTATATTGAGCGACGGCGGGGCTTCCCAAACGTCGCGGGGCCCGGGGTAGCTTACCTCCTACCCCACCCTTCGACGGGCCTGCATTCGACTATAGACCTATAGCTAGCAACTTGGATCCAAAGCAAGCGACGAAGTAATCACTGGCGAGCAGAAGCTAATGCTTCTTCGACGTTGTCGGTTAACGGCACAGAAATGATGCTTGGCGCGCTGCATGGCAACTGGTAATTGCCATCATCGCTACGTACACGGACGCCAGTGGTCGATCCAGCACGCTATAAGCAGCCACTGTATCATTACGTCTCCATCTTACCGCGGAGCATAGACCTATAGAGGCACACACGCGCCTCCCTGAAACGCGGCGGGCCAGATGTCGACGCCGAGTCGCGAGTGTAAACGTGCTGCGATGAATTCAATATCGACTCACGTCTGAAATGAACGCCGCGAGAGAGAATGACGTGGGTGCCAGGTAGCTTAACTAGCTGTCAGAATCAGACTACTAGTGATGCCGCTGCTGCTGTCGTGGCCTATAAAAGTGAAGCATGGCAATGAGTTCCTATCACTCAAAGTATATGACCTAAATCAATTTATCGAATGTTAACGATTTGAGTACAAAAATAAAGCTCGACACAGTTAGCGTCGCTTTCCCAACTAGGCCTGTGTAACATTTGATGCAAAGCTTATGCATGTTTGGTGGTCTTTAAGACCTCACTTCAACCAAAACACGCCGTTATTTTCCCCCATAACATGCCGATAAAAATATAGTCTCAATCGCGATTCTGACGACAGACGAAGGCAAAATAATACACACCGGGTAGAAACTATTTTGTACAAATAAATTTAAAATACTTGCAATTGCGATCCGACAGTCACGCAGCTGCCCTACCACACAAAAACAACACAGTCTTTTCTTGGACTTAGAACAACACGGTAGGCCTAACTATATTTTTATCACAAACTTTACATTAAACAACTGATAAACTTTATTAATGGCGGTATAAAATACCAATTGTTTTGCATAAGCAGTGGATCTTAATCACTCTGTAAAAACTATCAAATACGAACTCTGACTAACCTTTTAGCCGCTGTTTGGCAGCAACATGATTCTGTTTGCACGGCCGGTTGACCCGAAAACGTTTACTATCACTAGCAGCTAGATCGTGCAGCCGAAGCAACTACAGCTGCTGTAGGTCGACTTGGATGAAGTTTCAAGCAGTTCTTGACGTTCATTTATGAAGGTTCGTCACGACTGCCGATTGCTGAGTGGGCGTTTGCACAGTCTTTACCATCTGCTACTGCTTATTGCCCTACAATGAACGGCGACGCAAGTTGCTACTGCTGCTGCTGCTGCTGTGCAAAGAACATCTCGGGACGCACGCGTCATTGGCTTGGAGCCCGGCGACACCCGACACAGACGACGACGCACTAGCTACTTCGTTCCACCACTGATGCGGGGCTTCTTATTGAACACCTTATTGGTTTGCTTGCTTGCAATGGAATTTATATACCGCATGCACAAGTGAAAACAAAAACAGGAAACGGGACGAAAAGATTCGCAGTTACTTTGTCACAAGCATCATAGGCATTTTTGCATTTCTGAAGCATGCTATCCTACATGTTCGAGTGTCACTGTTCGACGGCTTTCAAGCAGCGACGCTTAAGAAGATGTTAGACGGGTGCCCAACATTTTTTTCTGAACAAACGATTCTAATTTTCTCCTGGAAATTGGCGTCTCGGGTAGCCATTAATTCAACTTAACGATGTTCTGCAAAAAACCCGCATCGTTTTCATGTTATTCGCAGTGCTTTGTACGTTCTACAGATAAAGGCGAAGTTGCGTATAAGTCTTGCGAATGATCAGTAGCGAGTAACGGCGCCGATTAGCCGAGAGAGAAAAAAACAGTAGCATAATCGACTGCGATAATCTGACTGCGGCGACTAATAAACAGCCTTGCGAAAACGATAATTGCTGAATGGAGACAGTCTTAGCAAGAATGACACCAGACTTCCTTGTGACCGCAGGTTGTCACCACTCAGCAGCCGGCAGCGTTTGCCTCTGTATAACTCTTCTCTAAACTGCTGCGCGACACGAAAACAAACGTTTGATATTAGGGTTAGACTCGGTTCATCATCCGGGCAACAATTCAGACGTCGTTGATCGCTGTTTGGACTGGACATGCTAGTCGGCCGGGTGATACGCTCGTCTTTGACCGGTGAACAATGAACCAACAGTCCAACGGCTCGTGTCTCCGAGGAGTCGTAAAGCGTATCGTTTGCACGACGTCAGCAAAGCCGCCCTTCTGATGTACATTGCAAACGTGACGTAGCCGCCACGACCACCAAAATACAATCCGACGCATGACCCCACTACCATAAAAAACGCGTGCGTTTCACAACTGAAACGAACCGAAAGCGTGTCAATATTTAACCGGCTTCCAAACGCCAATATCGATATCGCCAACTCGTGTGCTATAGAATGAATTGCAGTTAGATAATGAAATTACATTTAGGCCAAAGATTTGTGATGTGACAAAGCAACTGCAAATATTATTTTTAAAACATTACGTGATTATTTTATGACTATTGCACAGTCAGGTTTGGTTTGTAATGCCTACGTCTCAGTATCTAGAGTGGCTATTAGTGTGAGACTTTGTTCTTGTTTCACCAACTGTTAGTCATTTTCATTCTTCAACTGCGTGCTGGCCCACGGGAGTTTCAATATCTATCGCTGAAAACTGATTGCAACATCGTCGGGAATAATGAGCTTGATGTAAGACATGAGGCAAAACCGCACTTCTGTTTCTACAGTGTACGTTACTTGGCGTGACAAGCTGACTGAAAATCTGTACGGATTAGCGCCATTTTCGGCTGGCGGGCGACAACGAAGAACCTCATAGGTTAGGCCGCGTGCATTTGTAATTCGACGGAGGGGGGCGCTGAAAATGCAAGAACTGAAAAATGCAAGTACGGAAAATGAAATACATACCTACTCTAGGGACTGGTTAAAAATTGTATGCATTTATATGTACTAAACATTCTTCATTTTTTATATGTGGATATAAGTGCTAGGCTTCAAAAAATTGGGTTTGCTTGATATTTTTATAGATGCTGAGCAAGGGGCCCCCACAATTTGCCCATGAGCAAGAAGATTTACCGATCCTGTTGCAGTCATTTTTTGAGCGATCGCGGCCAAACTTTTTTGAACATGGAGTTTTTTTGGCCTAACACATATTTGAAGCAATATTCAGTCGACCGAACAACAAATTACATGATAGCATTACTAAACCGTTTCTGGTGAAGCCAAATCATGTCCGAAATTGGTATTTCCGATTGTACGTTTCGGCTTAAAAATTAAAATAAGACACGGATTCGATCCACTGAATTAACAAATTTAACACTTAGTTTACATACAGTGTTCCTGGCCGAGCGTCCGTCGGCGCCCAGTTCAATGAGATTCCAGTCAATGGAACGCTGGGGGCCGCCGGTGCGGCTATTTATCCGGCTGCCGGATGAATAGCCGATGAGGTTCCAGTCGGTAGACACGGATTCGATCCACTGAATTAACAAATTTAACACTTAGTTTACATACAGTGTCACACAGATAACACGTTTTAATTGAATGGATTAGTGCAGGCATAATTGTGCAACTTTATGCATTATGCGTCAAGATCGTTCTGCCGCTTTCCATATATCGCCTACGAACGTTTTTCACTCCTGCAAATTTGTGCTTGCATTTTACGTACTTGCATTTTCCACTCTTGCAAATCCGTACTTGCATTATCACATTCGACGGACTTGCTCATCTTTCTTCCGCACTCATTTATTTTAATTTGTGGGTTTCTTACATTTGCGCCATCTCCGTGACTTGAAAAGTAGCCGGCGTCTCAATCCGATGAGCGATCATTCTATGCAGTGGATTAAGACGACCGTAGTCTAAGCAAACACTGCGCCACGCAGTGCACAGGGCAGCAGCTGGTTATCTAAACGTCACGCACCGACGCTGAAAGCACCGGTCGGCACCAGGAACTAAGTCAGTTGAAGCGTCCGAGTTAAGATTCGCAGTCGCAGCAACAAATTGCACACGACGACATCGTCGTTGAAAGCTGTGAGCTCCTTCTTGGTAATGCACGTACGGCGAGTAGCAAGCAGTGTGATGTCAAAGATTGCAGCACTCATTTGATTGACAGCACGATCGCCGTCGGCAACCAACCTGGCGTCTGACGTGTCGTCGACGTGTTTTCAATGATGGGACGATAGTCTCGATAGCCTACTGTGTACTCGTCGTCTATACATTCGTGACGCAGATTCATTCGGTAACTGGTCGCCGCAACTCTACTCCCTCCCCTACCGCTTGATAGTCTGACGTAGTGCCTTTTCTTGTATCCATTTGCAACGCAGACATTAGGCCCTATTTTTAGATCTCGGCCTATCACGTGACGATATCCCTTACAACGTGGCTGAAACCGAACACCAAAACTTTCCTCTCGCTATGAATGCATGAATACTAACGGATAATATTATTGTCGATAATTGCTTAAAAACCGCGCGATGCTCCATATCGTTAAGAAATTAAACCCTGGTTCTTGTAAAAAACAACCTGGTTCCATCTTAAAATATAGACTTTCACGGTTGCATCAACAAGTGGATATCAATATTTATTAGTGGACACTTTCTCTCTGTTCAGTGTTCACATATTTAGGAGTTGATGTCGTTGTCTGCATCGCGCATCAGGCCAGCCAGTCATTATGCGTTATGTCAACCAATTTACTGCCAGTTGATTAGCTATAGGACAGTCTATTACGTATAATCCAGTTGCTGCAACTTGCCCAAGGTTGTTACAGATGTCTCGGGCATTTTTTCATAAAAAAATTTGCGAAAAATAACTGTAAGTCGGTCATTCAGATAGTTGTAGCCAACGCAAGAGTTTAAACATTGCGAACGTTATAGGTTGACTATCACCAGTAGGCTACTGATATAGGTCTAATATTTATGTTTAAAAAGTCGAAAACTAACATCTCAAGTTCTCAACGCGTTTTGCACATGCCAGCGGAAGCTTCTGTGTTTGCGTAATGGAGGTCAGAGAATCGTAAAAATGTGCCAGGTGATCACGCGACTTGTTGCTTTGATGTACATCTACAAACGGCAGCCTGTAGTCAGTGAAAGAGTCGCTACTGCACACGAACGGTCTTCGGTTTGCAATGCGTTTTGAAATGAATATAAAAGCGATAGCTGCTGCAAGAGGCTCTGCTGTCGTTCACTATTTTTCTTAACGTAAGATATACAGATTTCGATCAAATATGCAATGTCATTCGTCATTTCGGAATTACCCTCAGTGTTTTTGGGCGACGCATGGTAGCCTTACGACCATGGCAGCTAAGCAGTCATACTTAAACAACCATCATTATGACAGCATACTAAATACTAAAACACAAATTTTAAAAAAACTCGTAAAATCAACACGCCCAATGCTACGTTAAATATTGAATCTTGATTTGCAATTTTATCTTTTAAATGACACTTGTATACAACCAAGAATAGACAAACAAACGCACACAATGGACACAGACGACTTCAGCTGTTAAGAAGATTAGTGTCAGTTCCATCAAGCGTCAATATTTACACGAAGAATACGCGAAAGGTTCATTGCGTTAGCTCATTGCGATCGTTCTGGATTAGTGTGATGGACGATCATCGTGTTTGATGCCACCTGCGTCTTGTGGTCGTCACTCTTCTTCACTCAGTGGACATACGTCTACGTGACTTGTCTCCCGATTAACCCTGTCTCCCTGACTCTATACATGTGCTAGTAGTAGACTATGAATAGCTGCGGTCGAGAAGGCAGAGCAGTAAATAACGACGACACGCGTACATATTATAAGTTACGACAACTAAACACAACTAAACGTTTACAGGCGTGACTGGCGTTCGTGAGAGTCCGGCTGCTGCTTTAGCTGTTGTATGACGCCGCAGCCATTTGCTTGTTTTTAGACGTTTTACGCACCCTGAGTCGAAATAAAGTACGCCAGCAACTTCTCGTCATGTTTTTAGGCCTACTGTCGTTTTTTGTTTCATTAGTTATCGTTTCTTCGTTTCGTTTTGCTGTTTGCTGTGTTTGTATTTGTGCTGCAGTATGGCGTAATAAAACTGATAGGCCTATAATAATTTTATTTTGTTTTTACTTTGCACACTTCACGAAATATTCGCAAGTCATTTGTAGAATATATATATATAT
>Ga0209367_1007732_pt1 | contig 14770 bp, 11 predicted proteins | sample WorMetLIZISLAND2_FD_187412 | JGI IMG/M metagenome (GOLD analysis project Ga0209367, IMG submission 187412) | Marine gutless worms symbiont microbial communities from Max Planck institute for Marine Microbiology, Germany - Olavius geniculatus... ... | reverse complement strand
TTAGCAAGTTCGACGCTTCGATGTGTTAGAAACACTTTGTACACGAACATCCATCCCCACTCACTGCATCAAATTTCCCTTCCCTTCTTCTCCCGAGATATCTAACTCGGGGATCTGGGGCCCAACCAAAGCTGTCCTAGGAGTAATTTCTAAAAACATATCTTATGACAATATTTTTGAGTCGTTTGTCAATCTGTTGAGCGAAAATTCCCCCTGCCACCCCAGTTTAACTCTCCAACTTTTTCATGGAAGCAGGGTGTTTCCAACTGTCAAGTGGAGTGGATGCTGTCGTGTCTGGGCACTAAGCTTATATAAGTTTATCGCTCACTGAAACCAACACCCATTACAGATGAACGTAAACCATTTTCCAGTGTAAAATGTCTGCAAGAGGTCCGCAAAAATTGAAACTAAAAAGCACCCGGTAACTGTATAGGGCACACCTGCGCCAAGCAAGACTGCCTAACGATTGTACAAAATACGCACTACTAGAATTATTTCTTCATAAAAATCACAGGCATTATTCCTAAACGTGTTCTTATCTATTTTTCATCAAACTGCACATCCAACTAACTAGCTACTGTCTTAGTAATGGTGACTGTATAAAGTAAGTTATTATCACAGCACAGCCTTATAAGCAGAAATGACAAATCAACAGAATTCATGGAAACATTTACATTACAAGAACGTCTTCTGCACTATTGTATCATTATAAATATTTCCAAAATATAACTACATTTTCCAAAAAAATGGAGAGGACCGGTGCCGGTCAGTCTCAACTGCAGATGCACATGCATTGCCACTGTCAGTTTGCATAATCCAAAAAAATTAGTAATCAGCTGTCAGAGTGACAACTTGTCCGGAAAACTTGCAAATGTCAGAAAATCTGACAGAGAACCAACCAAAAAAAAAGGAACTGAACATGAAAAAACTAGAAAATTGCACTGTCATCTTTACATAATATGGGATAAAACTAACGAAATACTCAGTAGCACAGTTATTGCTGTAGTTGCATTCACTGCTAAGGGTCAGATATCATTGCTGCATTTTCCTTGCTGAGCGCAGTGCATATTATTATTGTAATATTTTAGACTCTGCATCTTTGGAATGCCTGATGAAACGGATGCAAAACAGATCTTAACAGCTTCCCCCGCAGGAAACTGGACGAGACCACTGGGACGTCCTCGTATTACATGGATGAAAACCATTCAGCAGGATCTGAAATCCAGCAACCTCAATATGGATGACGCAGTTGACTTGGCTCAGAACTGTCCACTCTGGAGATTGACGTCTATGTTCGGCGCTACACACTCTTAGTGGTGCTTGCCAGAAATGATGATGATGATCTTTGGTGCATCGTGTTGCTGCAATGCACTATATTTCTATTTCTGTAGTTGGTTGTAGTCAAGATGTGGGAAACTGCACAACGGGTAACAATGCCAAAGTCAATCGGGGAATTTCACAGTGTTAAAGTATCCTGTCGACCACTATCCAGAGAGATCATTTTTAACATAGAGTTCAGAGTCGTACAGCTGCGCCTGAATTCGTCGCCCGGCGAAAAATCGGTTGTGCATAGCTTTCACGGCTTTGTCCGTTTCTGCAGCAAACATAACGACTCTCATATTAACACGTTATTCGCCAACTTTACACACAATATTGCAACATAACTATATAATTCAAGCAAGTCTTCACCAATACTCTACTGCTAAAGTCGGTCTTTGAATCTTGTGTTCATGCAGTTCATACTTTCCTACTGAAAAAAGCATTATGGAAGGGGAATGCGGGCGGAATTTGGAGCATAACGGGCCCAACAGGGGAGGCATCATCGGTTTTTCATCTACTTTTCCTTAATTCTCAGATCCAAAATGTAATTGATATTCTTACATTATGTTTTGAGTAACTATAAGTCTTGTTGACACTTAACCATAGACAGACACAGGCCAACACATAACTAGGGACCAACTTAATTCACGATTTCATGGCCGTGAAATTTTCCATGAAATTGACCTCTTTCCGTGAAAAGCGCTGATTTCCGTGAAATCCGTGATTTTTCGTGAATTTTAGCGCTTTTAGTTTAATGTATGACAATTCCAGAGTTTTATCAGCAGCTTTTGTACGGATGTTGCTGTTTGCTACGTGTCGCACTTCAGCACTAAGTAGTTGACATTGACTGTCTTGAATCTCGACTTAGTGTAGTGAATATTCGTTGTTCTGAAATTTCTTTGTTTGCATTAGCACAGCACCTTGAAATAACATCTGCGTGGCCCGTGAATTTCCGAAACTCTTTCCGTGAATTTTCCGTGAAATTTGACACATTTTAAAAATTCGGCTGTGAAATCATGCATTTTTTCCCGTGAATTCGGTTGGTCTCTACACAACTGGATTCATTCAGAAAACTTGACAGAAATGTTGATAGTTAAATAAACACAATGAGTGAGTGAGTGAGCGAGTAGGGTTTAATGTTCCGCCCGACATAGTATGGGTCATTTCGGGGACAGCCTTTCAAGGCAATGCACGTGCACAACAATAATGCAATAGAAAGTTAGACCTTTACAGAAAAACCTGATATTGAACACAAAACACACAAAAACGACCTAAACCTAAAACTGTAAAAACTATGAACTCGCCATTAAAGTGTGCATATGTAACAGCAATGGCAGTTCTAATAATCTTTCCTCTTATCCTCCGGACAATGTCAAGCAATTAAAAGTGAGACGAGATAAGCAGCAACGAACCTGAACTGTCTGAGAATTCGACGAATATTTTGACGATGACGTCGGCATTGTCGTCATCGCTCTGTTTCTCCTGGTAAATGATGACGCGCTTCACGTGGCCGAATCGACCGCACTCTTCTGTTACTTCCGTCTCCAGTTCCTCGTCTAAGTCATCGACGCCGACCATGTTACGCAGCACCATCACACACGACTACAATGTGTACAACCATCAACTGATTTAATAATAATAATAATAATAATAAGTAAACATTTATATAGCGCACTTCAAGAAATCTCTAGTGTGCTGAATGCGCTGTCAATACATATCAAAAAGAAACGATTTAAGAAAACATTTTTGAGTCCAAATCAAGTGAATCGTCTTTCAGGTACGCCGGAAGACTGTTCCATGCTGATGGGCCAGCGAAGGAGAATGCCCAAGATACAATTATCAATCCCGATCATCGTCGTTAATCACGTTTGGTTGTCAATAGAATATGCACAAGTTTCCCCCCAAATTCTGCAACCAATTCTCTGACTGCCAGGAGTTAGCTACCTCTGATCGGTGTAGAAGTTTCTGCATCACCAAGCTCCTTGCTGTTGAGTTTCTGATCGGCATGTCTTCATGCTGCTGTAGCGACACATCGGCTTCAGTGTTACTTGACGATGCTGCTGCTTTAGCTGCCATCAACAATCATCAACCATTCACCTCAATACAAACTAGGCAAATTGTATACTACACTAAATTGCATAATATTAAGAGTTCTTCCAAGAAGAAATCTGCACCCCACAGATAGCAGCTGATTATGGCCTACCACCCTCCCTGGAAAAAATGCTATCTCGTTCAGCAAAACCGATGGTCTAACCTACAACCCTCTATGGAAAAAACGTTGAAATCCATAGGTGATCTTCTCAACTTCCTAAGCAGCCCTCAGCTAGCCAGACACAAGTACTGCATATACACAGCTGGTGCACTCGTCGTTGTCGTCGTTAATGCTTAGCTGGTAGAGGGTGTAGCGTCACTTCACGGTGACCACGACTGACGGCACGCCTCCAGAGATCAGCGGGTTGGAGGCTGTTGTCCTGCCGAATATGGTCAACCCGTCTGTTGCGAGGACGGCCTGGGAGACGACTCCGTTGGCTACTTGGTGGACGTCCGAGCGATAGGTCAACGTGGCAGTTGAGTGCCTTGTGTGCTGGAACGTCCTCTTGCAACCTAGCGACGTGACCGAAAAGAGAGCTGCAGTGATGGCTGATTGACTCTGAGATTGATGGCAGACCGGTGGACTCAGTACTGTCGTTGTTCCGAATGAACTGGTGACATTTGCTTGGCAGGAGCTGCTTCTGACATTTCATATGGAATGCCTCGAGGGCTCTGGAATCTGCATTGAGAAGAGTCCAAGTTTTGCTGCGTACAGTGCAATACAAACAGCACTAAGGCCTGATAAATACAGATTTTTGTGATCAGTGAAAGACGCCGATCCTTCCAGATGTGACTAAGTGCCGACATAGCTGACGATGCTAAACCAATATGTCTATTAATGTCTGGACGAGAGTAATCGTCGGAAGAGAGGACACTGCCCAAGTAGATGAAGTTGTCCACGCTGTCGATTGTCTTTCCATCTACTACGATGACTGGTTGGTTGGGTACCGGTGCCGAGATTCTGCAATTTCATTTTTGGCCATGAAACCCAAAGGCCAAGTGCACTGGCAGTTTCACTGGTGCACTGAAGTCCATAATCTACTATCATAGCTGCAAAAAAATATTAACCTGTTTTCAGCACTTTTTCATTGATATACTCAGCAGTAAATATGCAACAAAGTAATCGTTAAAGATCCCAAAGTGTTGCTACACTACCTTGCGAAAACAGTCAGCTTTAGAACAAATGAGTTACCAAGGTGGCCTGGTGGCTTAGTAGTGAGGGCAGAATCTTGGCACCGGTCCCCAGTTTAACTCCCAGCTGGTCTGCTACCAAGTAACAACTCTGGGCAAGTTGTTCATACCTACATGCTTGTGTAGGCGCAAGTGGTCTAGTGGTTGGTGTCGACTCGTAACTTTCAGGTTACGGTTTGATTCTCACTGCCGATCACTTGAAGCAACCTTGAGCAAGTTGCGAACCTACTATGTGCTCAGTTCAACTCAGCCTCGTGCCCTCTGTGGGATGAAAAATGAGTAGTAGCTTACAGACTACAAGGCCCAGTGTGGCTGATTGGGGCAGTGGTATGTCTGCTGGCTGCAAACCATGAATCCAATTGCAGACAACGAATGACCGCATAGTGCGCTGCAGTATCATTAGCTCATGCCAATCAGCTGCCACTTCCGAGATTGTCATAGCGCTTCTGGTCTTGAGTGCAGTCAGGATCACGACACTGTAGCCATCAGTATATCAGTACATGTTTAAAAGTGTGACAGACCATGTTTTTTCAAGTTAAGACAGAATCATCACACTTGGGCTCCGAGTAACAGATTATCGCAAAGAAAAAACTGACTAGCACGTACTGGCCAACTGTGGTATAACAACCCCTGGAGGGGCCGGGACAGCAGACCGAGATGCACTGCCAAGCTGCGGAATAACCACACCAGGGGGCGCCAGTCCAGACGCCTGTGACACACCACAGGAAACACATCTAGCAATGCATTAACAAATTAATTTCCAAAAATAAAGCTGCTATTCTGCACAACAAAATTCCAAAACACGTGACAAATCACATGCCTTTCTACCACTAACTATTATCAACGTCCACAACTTCCATTTTTTTGCTCACCCATACTGTTACTTATAATCATCGGGCCAGCCAATCAACTAACACAATTTGACCAAGCTGATCTTCAGCTTCACTGACAAATTACAACAAGAAATTTGAGCTAATGCTCACGAGACACGCGAAAGCCTATAACAGCCTATATGGTTCAGTAGTTTAGATGAAAATTTGGGTGTTCACGCTAAGTTAATATACAAATACCAAATTCTCTATCTGGATCAACAGATCACATAACGATAGTTCCATTGTGGCGCCACTTTGTGAATGATATGGACTTGTGTTGCAGCCCGAAATCGCCAAAAAAATCCATAAAACCCCTTATTTTGGCGTTCAAAGTCACTCAAAGTCATTGAATTCAGCGCCAATTGAGAGCCAGTGTACGACTTCCCATTAGTGATTAATAGTAACCTAGGCCCTATCTCGCACCGTTACTGAGATACAGCGACTTATTGGCCAAAAATCACAAATTTTGCTCACCCCCTCTCATTTAGCACCCTCGTTCGGGGTCACCCCCTTCAAATTTATGGAAAAGCTTTACGGTTCCTGAAACTAGAGTCTTCCAGGCAGCCGACGGTGAAGATTTGGTGATCCTATCTTCCACCATTTTTGACTGATCCACCCATGTGACAAACAGACGGACAGATAGAATTGCAATTGCTAAGATGCGCTGAAAGCAGTAGCTGCTTTTGTGCGTAAAAAAATCTTCAACAGCTAATAATACATGCTAATAATATTCACTGTAAAAAATGATTACCCTACAATGAAAAGCAGCATAGATAGAGTTAACAATTTGTCAAAAAGAAAATATGATGACCGAGGACATTGTAATGCATCAGCTTACTGTGTAGGCAGGTGCAGTAATTCTAGCTGAGACAGCTGCTGCAGCTATGGCAGCCGCTGTAGGCATTGGTGTCTGCGCACTGCCAACAAAGTCTGGAATGTCTGGCGGCGTCACGGCCTAATGCAGTAAAATAATACAGTACAGTAGTGCATAATGCAATAGACCGCACATGCTGTAACAACACAGTGCAATACAATACAATGCATAAACTGAGGTCCGTAAACAGCGGACAAACAATTCGTCAAATCACGACCTCCTCTACTGATTTGTTAATGTTTCGGCGATCGCTGCCTCCTTCAGAAACACTTCTGTCTGCCACTAGATTCTGTCAAAATGAACAATTTGTCTTAGATATAGAAAAGCACATACTATGCCTTGTCTTGATCATGCTGTATTAAAAATGACAACTGCCACTTAAAGCACTAAATACACTAATTACCAGACAGCATGCAGATTATTTGTTAATTATCTCTGCCAAGGTAAACGTAGTGAACATTGACGGAGATTAAGAGATCGCTTTTTCTGTCTGTGTGACTCAGCATGCATGACATCGTTGCTATTGTGACGTCACATCAAGGCCAAGGCGCCACAAAAGATCAGCCTATTTGTGATGTCAATTAAATATTTACCCTTGACCGACCCCCGTTGCCATGGCAACAAAATTTGGGATGAAATGGGCTATAACTCAGCTCATGTAAGACATATCTGCGAGATTTTTACGTCTATAGGGAAAGTTTTTGGTGATGGGCCATCGAATGCTGCCAGTTGAATTCTACGCCAATCAACCTCCATTGTCATGGCAATAAAATTTGAGACAAAATGAGCTATAACTCGGCTAGTACAAGAGATATTTCCAAGATCTTTGTGACAAACAGGGGTTTTGGGGGACTGGCTATTGGACGACACCAATCTAATTTTACTACAACCGACTCTTGTTGCCATGGCAATGACAATTGTGGAATTTGGTCCAAAAATTATAATAGAAATGGTAGGCGTAGCAGTAGTAGGTCTAGTATAGTAGTTGTAGTTGTAGCCTACTTGTAGTAGTAGTAGTAGTATAAATTTAAATTATTTCACTTGGTGGAGATATGCACTCTCACGAGCGCCTTCTAGTTTAAAAAGCAATCAGAAGCCAAGAATACAGTAAGTACCCGTCCAACACGGAGATACTGTCCGGCGAGATCAAATAGATTCATTGCACGTGCAGCATCATCGACAGCCTTTTTGCTGTCATACTGTATAAATGCATAGCCCCTGCAACACATGCAGCAAATAATACAAATTTAATACAACAACTGCGAAAAACTACTGTATCAGAATTATTAATCAAGCCATCAATGTTTGGTGCCAAGTAACTCAAATGGCATGAAAAATAACTTACCTAGCACACTAAATTTAAACAAACCCGAACGCAGTAGGTGTACTAGTAGAATGAAAAGCAAGAAGGCATCAAAAAGCAGATAGTGTGTTTAATGGTTTTAGGATGGTTCGAAAAATCATTTTAAGCAGATGGACCGCTGTGTAAGAAGCACATCTTCTGCAAGCTGACATTATGATCCAACAGTGCACCCAACCAATACTTTAACACAGCGAAAAATTGCTATACTTATTTCATGGCCTATTTCATTCTCTTATCTCTCTCCACAGAGTCACAGGGCTATAACTGTTTATCTCACACCAATCAAGCATGATGAATGAAATCCGAGACATATAATGGCAAACACCAGACTGACTGTCCATATTTACTGCAGGGAATATCAAACGGTTCGGTTTTTAAAGTATGCTTCAAAGTTCTGCAAAGTTCAGTGGATTTACAATTATCTGACAGCGAGTGTGGCTCGGTAGTCTAACGGTAACACGTCGGACTTGTAATCCTGAGGTAACTTAGGCGCAGGTTCGACTCCGCGCCGGGACACTGCCGGGTAACGACCTTAGGCAAGTTGTTCATACACATGTGCCTCTGTCACCAAGCAGTTATGATTTGGTATCGGCTTCACCGCTGGGATGTAAACAGGCACACTGCGTGATACACTGGCCCCCGTATCCGTGGTCTCGCAGTGTAAAAACTGGTGTCTGGCTGAGGGCCTTAGGAAATGGAGATCAACGCCGCCCTATGGGCCATAAGGCTCGGGAAGGACTTTACATTTTACAATTACGATAGCAAGTTAGATGGAAGAAGTGCTAACGCCAAAAGTTGTCACTGACAACACTAGCACCATCTGGGGTACGGTAAGTAACAGTTTGTCCGATGAATGCATGGTACAATGCACAATACACTCTGAGGTCTGTAGTGTATAATACTACATTACACTCGCATGATCCACTCTAAACTGCGAGTCTGTGATGAAATGTAAACACTCGAAATTAAGTCAAACAGCTTGAAATAAACAGCCAACCTGTGTCTTCCAGGCATCATCAAGTCGGGTGGCATTTTTATCGACAGAATTCTGCCAAATGGTTCAAATACCCTAAAAACATCCAGCAAAATGGCACTAAAAGTAAATAATCATAATTAGCCCAATTGTGCAATATTGCACAGTGCTCTACAATACAGAACTCAACATGACTGACTGGCAATGCAGAACACTAAATAATTTAATACGGCACTAAAATGCTTCCATCACGATATCGCCAAAAAAGTCAGTGGGCGACTTCACTTTTTGACTTAGACTTTCGCTGAGCCTTTGCGCTGAGCCAAAGCTAAAGCTGAACGCTAAAGTCTGTACTTAGACCAGAGTTCAACTACACAATTAAAAGTCGCGGAAAACTAGTAAACTTAACAGGAAATAAATCAACCAGTTACGCTTGGACTTGTTTATTTAATTGCGCCGTGCACGCAAATGACGTAATTACGTTTAACATCTTACGTCATTGTGTAGCCATTACAGCATTTATTTTTGGTACCATACTGTTTTAATTTCTAAATTATCCGTGTTAGTTGCCATGTTTTCGCTCAGCGAAATCACTTCACTTTTTGACTTAATTAGATACTTAGACCGAAGTTTAGGCTCAGTGAAAGTCTAAGTCAGAAAGTGAAGTCGCCCAGTGTGTATTGTCACATACATCATAATTGTTGAATTCAGTTTATGAACTGTTTTCTTGCTATTTTGCTATTTTAAAAATACATTTCTGCTTTCCTTACTCAACCGCAGAATGCAGATCCATCGTGAATTATTTTACTGTCGTAGAAAATTATGGCCACACAATTCCTAGACTGCAGTTGCCTCTATTCATTATTATAAAGCAAATAAATTTCCTGCATTAATCTGTCAGAAACTCCAGTCAACAGATCAAAACTAATACTACAACCTGATATTCTACTCAATCAGTGTTTATCCAACAAGGGGGCCGAGTCATCAACGTAAACCATCAACGAATCTCGCACATAACTTTTCTTCAACCAGCCCGCTGTCCAAAATTACCCCAAACAAAGACGATCACAAAAGATTTTTGTAATTGTCTACTGCTATATCGGTACTTATTACAGTCCCAATGCCCTTCTTGTCGAATAACCAACAGCGTCAGATGAATTTACTCTAAAATTATCGTAATCACAAACGTCAAAATCAGCATATAAACAGACGTTCGGAGGTCGCTCTCACGAAGGTCCAAGTGTATCGATGAAACGTAGATACGATTGTATTTGTGTGACTCTTCCTTCAAACGGTTGATTACTGGCTGACACTGAGGCATGTTTGTAGGCCGACCAACCTAAACCAGATCACGCACATCGACATTTACCTATAATGCTCCGAAAGTCTGTGATAATCAATATGTAGGGAGAGAGGATGTATAAAAAATGAACTGCATATGCTTATCATGGAAATTTGCACAATCATAGTTTCAGGAAAGTTAAGCCTCAATCACATTTCACTGCAGTTATTGGGGCTAATCATTATGAAGGCGAATCATTATGAAAACTGTCCAATTCGTTGATCCATGGACCTACAGGGTGCGGCAAAAAAGTGGATCCCTAAAGTTTTTCGTCATTTTCCGAGCAACTGTTGGCGATTTTAATATAAAATTTTACAGCTTTATTTAGTAAAACCTTCTACATCTAACTGCCAAATAAAACATGATTCTGTTAAAAAACGACGAAGTTATGGACTTTTTAACACGACTGCCTACCGATTTTTCAGCATTCAAAAATGTTCATGCTAAAAATGCTATTTAATTTTCAAAAAACTGATTACACGTTACTGCCGATGACGTCACAGTGACGTTCTGATAAACAGTAATTTGTATTGTTTATAAATTATCACTAAATTATCGTTCCTTTAAAGCAATCACCGGCTGCCCACCAGATTCACCTTCCAGCAGAACGGTGCGTCAGCACACACAGTGCGCAACGCCGTGCAGCGCACAGAACTGGCTGCGGGCCAGCTGTCCAGATATCATCACAAAAGACAAATGGCTTCCAAATTCGCCGAATATAAACCCAATGGACTATCATGTATGGGATGCAATGTTGGAGGCTTACTGCAAGCTTAAAACAAAGCCGAAAACAAGCACCGAACTCAAGGAAGCGCTTCAGGTTATCTGGGGTAAACTGCCACAGGGACCGATCAACAAGGCTGTAAAAGATTTCTCAAATACTACGACTGGAGGCTGGTGTTGTAGCTTGAAGCTGGCGGTGAACACTTCGAACATTCGCAGTGACAATGGAATTTTGGCATCTGATCATTATTTAACTGTGTTGTTTCAATGATGTTATTAAATTGGTGTTGTAGTCAGAACATTTTTGAATGCTGAAAAATCGGTAGGTGGTCATGTTAAAAAATCTGTAACTTCGTCGTTTTTTAACAAAATCACCTTTTACTTGGCAGTTAGATGTAGAAGGTTTTAGTAAACAAATCTGTAAAATTTCAAATTAAAATTCCGAACGGTTGCTGAAAAAAAGCAAAACACTTTAAAGGTCTACTTTTTTGCCACACCCTGTACATAACACTTTTTTCTGCATCATCCTGTATAATGTGCAATGATAAGACATGGAATGGCATTCCATAAAAAGCCAGATGTATTCAAAAATCACAATCTTTAGCCAGATGTCACTGTTGGCAATACAGTATTGCCATCGACACTTTCTGCCAGTTTCTTAGCAATCATTTAAAATTGTGAAGAAAAAAGTATGTAAGTTCATTACCTGCTCATAATTCTCTAACAGTGCCAGAGGGCAGTTCATTATCACATTTGTCATGCTGATCACAAAGCAAAATATGGCACCACAAATTTGCAAAAAAAGCACGTACCGATATTTTCATACAGGGGTTCAAATATGCAAGAAAATGAATAAATGAATAATTTTATTGTAAAACTTTGTTATAATCTACTTCAATTCGCTGCATCAGTGCTAGCATTAGAACAATATTAGTATGGGGGTATTCATTATTGCACGATATTTGCCAGTATTGGCTATTATTAGGCACTGGGTGATATTTTTATTGGCTGATACCAATCCCATACTGCTCAGGCAGCAATGAGACAGTTACCAGTAGATAACGGCAAGGAGATTAGGGAAAAGATAAAGCAAATCTAGAATCCTGGGCATGTGTGGGAGATGTCAGACAATCAATCATAGTACAAAGTGCTGTATAGATGTAGATTTGTATATGAACTTCAAAAACAGATACAGTGCTTTAATGTGTACCAGCACTATTACTGGCAACAATAGGAATCAATAATATTTGGTACTGGCAAGCTTTATTGGTCGACTCAGCCTTCTACCCTCCGTGGGACGGTAAAATGAGTAGTAACTCATTCACATGAGTTACGGAAGGTGGGGACCTTGGTACAGCTGACTGGGGTTGCGTAGCCGGCCGCTGCGCCAGCCTGTATCTGCAGGCTGCACACGGTGGCCGTGCGGCAGGCGGCTCTGGTTAGTGACAAAAGTGCATTAGAAGCGTGCGCATGCTCGCGATGATGCGCTATACAAATTGACAACCTTTATCTTTACCTTTACCTTTACTGACAGTGTTCTAACCCTAATCTATGCAAACCCGTTATCCGGTAGTATATGTATGTAAACAATCACGGCAGGCAGTGGTACCTTGATGTTTCGACCTCCGAGCATAACGTCGTTCATCTGCTCAATGGCGATGAAAGCAGCCTCCGGAATATCGTACTCAATGAACGCAAATCCCTTGTGCTTGTTTGCAACATGATCAAACGCCAGGTTGATGCTCCTCATCGGGCCAAACGGCAAAAAGGCTTCTTTCACCGTGTCTTCGCGAATGTCAAAGTTTATACTCCCGACATAGATGCTACACACAAAACCAGCTGTATGCTGCAAAATATATCCGGCCATAATTAACTATAAAACATCACTAACTGATGTAACTGCCATGTTAGCTTAGATTTTTCAGTGTTCTGGGACTCTGATCTTAAACACCCACTCCAGTGGGTGGCTTGTTGATATTTTTCATGGTTAAAAAATTACAGGAATCCATACCTCTCTACGGAAACCCATTTCAGAACAACAAAGTGTCACCTGCCATATGGGATCACACAGCATCACCTGCCAACCAGCACAGGTGATGTGAATGCCTTAACCCCAGCCAAGAAAGCCATTAATCGATTTACTTTTCGCAGGTGGATAGAAGGCTGAGTTGACATCGTGGCTGACTATTACCAAGATGGTGTACCTGTCCGCAGACAGTCACCCAGCCAGGAGTAATCACCTGATAGCAACCCGACCAGCAATCAAACCCACGATATAATTGACATCTAAATTATCCAAAACAACCGGCATTCTGCTAATGCCAAAAAATATGTTCTGCAAATATGTAACAGGATGCAGCACAAATCACACAAAACTAAAATACAATACAAAATTAACACCTACTGAATTGTAAAAAATTCAAAACAATGCCAAATTCAATTATCTGATATTTCTTTCTTATCACGAAAAAAACTCAATCATACTAACAATATAACAGAAGATATTTTTCATAAGCAAACTTACGTGCCAAGCTTCGTCCATATTTGTTCAAGAGACCTGCAATAAATTGGTGACACTTGAAAAGTTTACATTTATTATCAGTTAAAAGTGTAAAACAGCAGAAACAAAACATCAGCAGAATAACATTTATGTACAACACTCATCAGTGCCGGATTTAGCTGGTGGGAGGCCTGGGGCCCCTAGTGGGAGGCCTGGGCACAGTGGCGTATTTGGGATTTCAGAAGGGGATTGGCTATCGAATTATAGGGTTTTAAAAATTGAGGGGTTTGGTGGGAGACCCCCTGTTGGTGAGAGGCCTGGGGCCCGGGGCCCCCTGGGCTCCCCCTAAATCCGGCCCTGACACTCATAAGGGATAGAAAATTGCTTTCATAAACATCCACATTTTCAACCTTATAAGATTTCTTTGTTTGTTACGCAATATATAATGCAAATCAAATTAAATTTGATGTATTTTATTTGTGATTTCTGAGTTCTGTCATCATATCTTTTATTCAACAAAAACGATGTGACATAGAGAAAAATGTAAGGGCCTATAAGATGTTCGTCATTGGTCTGAAAATTTTTGTCACATCTTCTTTATACACTAAAAGCTTTAAAAAATCTTTGAAAACTTTAAAATGCAAAAAATGTAAAAACACTTTTCAAAAAAACATGGTATTTTCCATCATCGATACCCACTGTACTGAAAACAGCGTTAATTGAACTTGCTTATTACGATTAAGTCAAATATGGAAGTAAAGCAATTAAAGCGATTAAACCATGCACACAATATTGAACATAAAAAAGTAAGACCTCACAAACATGTAAGTAAACCAATCTTTCTAACTTCCAAATCAAAAAACTTCTTTACTTATAACAATAGTATATGACAACAATATAATGAAATGATAATGGAAGTGTTTTTCATTATAGTCTAGCCAAACAATAGTTTACAGCATTATTATAGCCTAAATTTGCAGTACAAGTGATAAAACTGATGTATTGTAAAGACTATAATAAACAACTTGCTGGCAAGCAGTTACCTGTATAGCACAGATATTGCTTGCTGCTTCTGTTGCTGCAAAACAATTATGTACAGCATGAGAACACGGTTGGCAAATAAAAGTTGCAACAACAAATTTTAATAACACAAGAAATAGCTAATGCTCATGAGACGCGTGAGAGCCTATAGCAGTTCCTGTTCACAGGTAATCTTGGTCTATCTCCATCCATCGTCGCAATTCCCTTTTTGCAGCCAAAAATAGCCAAAAAAATCACTAAAAACTCCTATTTTGGGGGTTCAAGGTCAATCAAGGTCATCAATGTTGACAATCCTAAGAAGCTCGTTACCAGTGCTTGTTATGTTAAGCAGCACGTCCATGCTATCCGCAACCATTTTCAAGCTAGATAAGCCAACAGTGGATAAATAACGTCTGTTAGAGGGGTACCCCTCTTTGACACCCACGTGTGCAGGCTTCCTTGAACCTAGAAGGTCCGGACTTGGATTGCTAAAATCCACAT
>Ga0209367_1007731_pt1 | contig 14770 bp, 8 predicted proteins | sample WorMetLIZISLAND2_FD_187412 | JGI IMG/M metagenome (GOLD analysis project Ga0209367, IMG submission 187412) | Marine gutless worms symbiont microbial communities from Max Planck institute for Marine Microbiology, Germany - Olavius geniculatus... ... | reverse complement strand
GCCCATAAGTAGTGGCATACGCCCTTTCAAATGATGAAATGAAAATAATCTACCTTGGATGACCTTGAAGGTCACTGAAACAACCAGTATGGTTGGCTACCCTAGCGACAGCTGGGCTTCTTGTTAAACTCCTTGGGATTATGCTTATCAAAGGTAAAGAACAAATCATATACACTCACTAACTCATTCACAACAACAAAACATCAGCAACCAGTGCACTGACCTATTTCAAAACTTGGTCGGTCAGCTGTCAGAGCTTCCTTAGCAACAAGTATGGCGTCCTTAGCAACGTCCAGTGGTGCTGTGAATCTGCAAACATTCAATGCATCTCTGCTCAGCCCGGTTTTGTTTACTCTGTGTTCAAGTCGTCAGTGACCACAATGTTCAGTGCAAGAAAGTGGGCAGATATTATGAGGTACCATTATATAGTTAGACAGGCAGTCAGTGGATAAATTCAACAGCATCCGAATCAGCACAGCACTCCCATCGAAGACTTGTGTATATCTGGAGAGTTCCCAGTTTTCCATATAAGCACGGAAACAAACACAAAATTTTCTAATGTGAGCTGCTGAATTGTTGAAGCAAACACCGAAAGAAAAGCAAGAATGCAGATACATGGAACAAAAAAGAGACAGCAACACAACAAAAAATAGATAACGCATAGTAACACAGCAAAGAATAGCTAACGTACGATGCACGAGCTGTTTCCTTGTCAACAATAACTTGGCCGAGTTCTTCACTGACCTCCGTGTCCATGTCAATCTGAATCACACGTACGCCAAGCACATTCACGCATCACTTAATGTGACATTCAACAATTTTCGTCCAATAATGCAAAATTTTGAACTGAAAACCCCCAACATAGCATCAGAATTAGAATTTTAAGCACCCATAATCTCTGCTAGTGGAAATCTGCACAGCTTTTCGTCAACATTCTGTTCCATGTATCTGCTATTTGTAGGCTGCGTTCTTTATGCTGATGACATTGTGTTACTTTCTGCATCCTGTGATGGCCTACAGAAATTAGTTAATATCTGTGGTACATACGGTGATGCATGGGATATAAAGTTTAATCCACTAAAGAGTCATACTATAACATTTGGCGGACATAATCCATGCCAGTGTCAAATAGCGATGAACAACAGATCAATACCCTGGGTCAGTAAGGTTAAATACCTTGGAGTGTACTTTTGTTGTAACAGTGGTGATACTGACTTAACAGATATGCAGGAAATTTTATGGACATTTCAATAGCATATTATCAGTAGTGGGTCGATGCGCAAATGAAATGGCTGCCGTACATCTGGTTAAGACCTACTGCTTACCGATTCTGACATATGGCTGTGAGGTTTGGACGCTATCAAAGAAGAGTTTACACACAGTAAGTGTCGTGTGGAACAACTGCTTTAGACGGATTTTTAGGTGTTGTTGGAGAGAAAGCACTAGACCCCTACAGTACTACTGTAATGTTCTGCCAATGTCTTATCTGACTGATCAGAGACGGTTACTTTTCTGGCAGAAGATTCATTATTCTAATAATGTTGTACTGAGAACTTTGTCAGCATTGAAAAACAATATGTTTGTTGCTATTGGCTCTAAATATGATGTTATCTCATATAATGTGGCAGTTAAACCGGTTGTATAAAGTGCATTTGCAATGTCATTGGAGTCTGTGTTGATGTGACATTCTTTTGAGTGTGCCTTTGAGCATACTCGTAGTTTGAGTTTTTAGTGTTTTTTAGTGTATTTTATTGTGTGCTGCTGCCTTTTGGCGTAATAAACGATGATGATGATAATGATAAATTAGCAACTGGTATGTGTATGAAAGTTGCAACTTGCTGCTCTGCCTTCTTTTTCACCCACGACGCTGCTAGTGGCAGGTGACACTGTGTGATCCCATATGACAGGTGATGCTCCACAGCATGGGCTTCCTATGATGAGCTACACGCAACATTCAACCCTTAACAAACAAAAAATACATTGTACTAGATAGGCGATGGAGTGGAGACCTGGGCGTGTTTAGCTGCACTGGCGTTGTCCGAGTTCCAGTTGGACGGATCCAAGATACAGACGGACACAGTTCCCGAGCCATGGACACGCAGACCAATAGCAGGATACAACTGGGTGGGGCAATTTTCATTAAGCTCCGCCTCCATGAACTACACACAGACACAGACTGACAGACTAACAAATAGGCATGTGCAGTTTTCAAAAATGATTTTGGTTCGATTTTCGGTTCGGTTTTCAGTTTGGTTTTTGTTTTCTTTTCCAAAAACCACGGTTTTCAGTCTGGTTTTCGGTTTATACCATTTGACGTTGTGTAGTATACTGTATTACTTAACTATTACCATCATCCACAGTATCCATCTATTACTCTGCCTATAACAACAGAAATTATGCAGACTACTTCGTGTGCTGACTGCTGTAATGGTCCAACTAATCGTCGGTTGAAGTGTTTCAAAACTAAGCCCAGACTGCTGTAATGGTCCAACTAATCGTCGGTTGAAGTGTTTCAAAACTAAGCCCAGAGAAAGCTATTTTGACTGACATGAAAAGTGTAAAAATCGTCTAAAAGCTGGCGGTTCGGTTTCTTAAAAACTGAATCATGAAAACCGAATTTTCGGTTTTCAAAGTTTAATGTCAGTTCAAATCAGTTTTTAGAAAACTGAAAACTGACACTTTCAACAAATTCTGCACGCCCCTACGAACAAAGAGACAGACACAGACAGATACTCTGGCCAGACACACACATATGAGCAAAATCACTCCAAGTCAACAACTGATAATAACATTTCGTCTGTTGACTGCATCGGTGAAAGAACTGCATCTGACAGTGACTTACTGGTCATTATTTTACTGGACATTAACAAACATACACTTCGACTGTACGTTTGTGTGTGACTGTCATGTGTACTGCGCACTGGACATTTTGACCGTTCCAATAAACATAAACACAAACAAGTTGACTTTTAACTGGATGCCTCAAAACTTAATAAGCTCACCTTTGCCACTATCTGCTAAACTAACAAATCCGGAACGTGAGCAAAAGGAATGACTGACCGACTTTGAGTTGTGTGTAAAGTACACGATGCATTTGCCGTTGGCTCTGTGATCCACTCCACAACCCATCTTATCTCCCACCATACAGACAGGAGCCGAGTCAGCCTTCCGAGCACGCCCTCCATAGATACTAACGGACATACAGGCAGATGACACACATGTAGGTAGATAAAACTCCCGCAGTTAACAGCGCTCTCTCACAGCTCTGTGCCTGTAGGGGCGGTGCTCATCTCCGTTTCAAGGCCCTGAGCCGGCAGTGAGCCAAAGCTCAGCTACATGGGCAGTAGGCCAGACCTCTCCCATATACTGCCGTTACCTTCACAGCGGTGAGGCTGGTACGAAATTATACTGCTTGGTCAACCATAGGCACATGTGTGTGAACAACTTGCCCAAGGTCGTCACCTGGCATGCACCGAGCAGGACTCGAACCTGCAACCTGCGCTTCATAAGTTTGAGACGCTATCACTATACTACCAAGCCATGACAGACACATATAGACAGACATAAAGATAAAAGTAAAGAAATCCCATACTCAATAACGAGCATAGGGGCCGGAGCTGATCCGGGTCTCTAGGCAGTCAGCCCGTGGGTGACGTAGTCATAAACCCAGTGATAGGCTGCCATTACTTTCCATCAGGCCCATAGTGACGTTCCCAGCCAGAGAGCATCACCAGTCTGGCACGCTACCGTTACACCACCAAGCACGAAAAAAGAACAAGTTTTTCGCATAGGCACTAGGAAGCAAGCTGAACTAAGCTTGTTGCGTAAAAGCTCATCCCCTTAGCAGCACTTTGAGCCAGCGAGGGCGAAGCCCAATTAAGCTAGTATACAACCCAAATCGGCCAAATGGCCGACTCAAATTAACAGCCAACGCCTTTAACCGACTGGGCCAGTATACCTGCAGTCCTGGCCACAGGGCCTACTGTTACGGAAAACTCGCCATTTCTTCTCTAGCAATGGCCGTAACCACCGCCAGTACTCATTTACCATCCCACGAAGAGCAGAAGGCTGAGTCGACCTAGTTGGCTGGCTCCATACTGTAGATAGTCACCCATGTAAGTACTAACCGGGCCCGGCGTAGAGTAACTTCATTGATCGGATGAAACGTGTTACTGCTACCAAGCCACACCAAAAAAACATAAAAACACAGATAGGCAGACACTGGCCATATAGACTGGAACTCAGACAGAAGCACACCTTCCACAGATACTAGCAAGGGCGCTGAAAACGCGAGACTGGAAAATGCGGAACTGGAAAACCCGGCACCAAATCGCAGGGGTGGAAAACGTGGGACCGGAAAACAAGGGAACCTCAAAGTTATGGAAAGCCGTCGCTGTAGAAAATGTGCAACATAGTTAGGCCTACTGAAAAGTAGTAGGCTTCAAACAAGGAGTAAAATAGCTAAAACTGCTGCTCACGATCGGCATTGCTTTGTTCATTTGTCTTTGACAGCTTCAACTTAAAGCTACCCCGCCCTACACATAGTGCCTTATATAAGGACTGCAGAAAACCGGCAATTTGGAAACATATTGTGTCGCCAGATGTTCATTTTGTATTAGGTTTCAACAAATTCGTAATGGAGAATATAGGTACTAGGGAGTACACTGTGCTACCGAAAGGAAGCGGTTTTGTCTATGCTTACGCGAATCAGCTTTGGTGTAAACATCAATGACCTTGAATGACCTTGAATTTCAAAAATAGGGGTTTTAGTGTTTTTTTCCAATTTGTGGCTGCGGCTTAGATCTCAAGAGTGAATTGCATCAAAATGAATAGAGTTAAATCAAGACAACCTGCGAATAATAACTGCTAAGGCTGTCGCGCATCTCATGAGCTTTGCTCAAATTACTTGTTTGTCATTGTTCAATTAAACGACTTTTAAATGTTTCTGCCAGTACGGCATATACTGACATTTGCGATTGCTTTGCTAATTATATTACAAATAGGAATTACAATATAAGACTTACTGTTATTTCAATTAATTGCAAAAATTGTCCCATTGGCTGTCCATACAATTTATTCCTTCGTTTTCCATCCTTGCGAGTTGGTGCCGGGTTTTCCGGTCTCGCGTTTTCCACCCCTGCGATTTGGTGCCGGGTTTTCCAGTCTCGTGTTTTCAGTCACCCCATACTAGCAAACAGACAATCAGATACAGACCCGCCTGCTCGCGCATGAAATCCGACGGAGCGAGGTCGGAAGCCTGGAAGACGTCGCGGATAGTCCTCCGGAACTGCTCCAAGTGACACCTCGTCCTTCTCATTCATTGCCAAGATCTCTACACCAGCAAACACCAGAACACTGCACAATAAAAACAACCTGTGTGTGTCACAGCTATGAGCTATACAGAAACATGCTTCAGTAGTCTGCACCAGCCACAGTTTGACACTCGGTCTTCTACGGTAGAACATTTGACTTACAATCGAGAGGTCACAATGTCGACTCCTGATCGGGATCATTACTTGGATGGGTGACTGTCTGCAAAAAGATAAACCATCATTCTTGGTATATAATCAACACTAAGGTCAACACAACCTTTCAACCTTGTGGCATAAATAAATGGAGTATTGGCCTGTTCAGGCAGGGTTATGGTGAAGCGCATTCAGACATGTCAGGTGACAGGTGTGTGATCCCATATGGCAGGCGATGCTCAACAGCTCTGCATTGGGTTTCCAATAAAGACCATCAACCTTTGATCTTTACGTGTCGGGGCCCAAATAGGATTGCTAGTTAATGGCCCAGCAGACAACCGAAGCTTAGTTTGTCAACACCTCAACAAATGCAAATCTGCTCGTCTTTCTCACTGCCAATTTAACAGCAATGCCACATAATTAATATAGGACGTCACACATGACGTGAGAACTAATTAAGTGTCCACGAAGTATAGATTTGTAAAAAAATTGTTATCACTACGCAGCTTTCTACTGTAAGACAAAGTGAGTGCTTTCCTACATATTTTCCTAAATTTATCCAAATAACTATGAAGAATGTGGCCCCAGATCTAATAGCCTGCAGTGTTACCAGAGACCATATAAGCCAAATAGCATCCCACACCAACAGATTTATCATAATGCCAAATGCACACAATGCGACAGATGGACAGACAGAAAAGTGATAGTGCAAACTGTAGCGATGAAAATTAACTAGATAAATAGCAAAAAATACCAAACCAATTTCAAAGAAGCTGAAATGCCAAGAAAATGGCTGCTGTGACAACATGAGTGCATCTCTGTGTTTACCATCTGGCCTGTCTGCATGAAATCTATGCAAACAAACAACTTCGTCTGCCACCAACAGATTTAAACAGCTTTTAACTCTGCTATTCTAGTAAAAATTTTGCAAAAAGAGCATACATACTTAGTATGCTGTACAAAACAGTTTTGAGTCAATACAGTACATTGTAGTTTAACGTAATTTAAGCTAAACCTGGCTGACACAAAAACCCACAGCAACTGAGAAAAGCAAGCACAGAGCAAGATGACAGATAATCGATTTCGTTGGCAAATTTTTGTGGTCATGGTTTAGTTGACTGAGAAAAATAGGTAACAAAATCATTACTCCATGACACGTACGTGCTATTAATTCCAGATTAAATGACAATTCTTAACACCAAAATCTGCTGATATTAAACCAGGATTGTTTGAGTTATTTAAGAAAATATCAGGGGTCCGTTTTTTGAGACACAGTGTATTACAGATCTATGGATAACAACTACTATGCCTATCTCTTATTGCAGCATTAAAACAGTCCTTTTTATCTCCTCAACATGAGTAAACTTTATCTGCATTACAGCTGATAGATCGTAAACTAGCTGCCACTGTCACTGCATACAATCATAAAGTAACTGCTAGACTACAAAAAAAAACAGTCGCATACATAAAGCAGCTGCTAGACGTGGTAGAAAACAGGTTCCTACTCACGAGACATGTCCAGTTTCAGGACACATTTTCATTGCACCGTGAGCTTCATTCTATGAACACAACCAAACATGGCACACGCAAACAAACGCCATCATATTTCACACAAACTATGCTGACCTGACAAAGACTATCCACGAACAGATGGAGCGATGACAGCAGCATTGTGTGACAATTGTTCCGATAGCTTAAATAGCAATCTGCTTACCGAACACTTCCGACCAAAGACACTTGTGTGACTTCAGACCTATAGTAAAAATCATGAGACACTTAGGACCTGCCATACCCCAAATGCTGCTATTATCTACCACGCTGTCTACACATGTGTGTTTTACCTTCGTCATCCATGGCAACCTGTAGGTTTACTTGAAAAGATTTCTGATAAGAACAGTTGGTGACATTGCTTAATGGTTGGTTTGAGTTTCACTTGTTAATTAGGGGTTTCTCACGAGTGCTAAAAATTCTCTTTCATGTACTGGAATGAGGCAACTTTAGGCCAAAAGGCTAGCCAGTCTGCACGCGACGACATTCAACCATCAGTAATTAGTAACCCCATCCAGTCTACTACCACTTTTGTGTTAGACTTTAGGGCCGAAATGCCTCGTACTTTTAAAAATAAACTGCCCAATAAATAATTTAGACCTATGTAAAAAGTTGTAACATTTCTGACGTAAAATGTAAGGTCAGAAATATCCTAGATTACGAGCAAACTTTCTCTGTGTGTACTGCTGTAATGACAAATGTTTCTAACTCGCAGCGTACAGACTAGCAGTATAGTGTTGTTGCCAGCAGCTCACCAGATCTCGGACTGATCTCCAGGGTGGCTCCTGCAGAAGTCGGATTTCTTCTTTCAGAGCTTTGAGAGACACGACCGGGTACCAGCTTACAGCCGCATCCAACCACGTCTCATAAACCTACATTACAATCAGCCAGCAGGTCGATTAAACCCGGATTCCATTACACCGACATCCCTGTGAAATCCACAACGAAAAACTGGAAAGTTGGCAACTTCCCCATTTCTACTTGTGAAAAGTCCACAATGTGCCAAAGTCCGTTTGTCATATCGTGTCATGCCCGTGCGTAAATTAAACTAAATTTGACAGGGACGTTGTACCACTCCGTGATGACGGCATCTCTGAGGTTGAGCAATACGGTTCTGCTTTACGCAATCTTCACAAACAAACAGAGTCACTGGAACTACTCCGCCTGAATTATCATCATTCGAATGCTACCTTTCTAGATCCGAACGCACTACTCTTGCTCAGTTACGTTCGGGTCACTGCCGGCTCCTCAACTCTTACAAGACCCGCATCACTGCAGGCGTGAGAGATGTTTGGCCGGACCGTGGAGTGGCACCACACTCGGCTGAACATTTGTTCCAGTGTCCTGCCTGCTCGACACAACTGACAACTCGAGACCTATGGGATGATCCAGACGTGGTGGCTGATTTTCTCAAGCTCGACGACAACTGACGAAAGAGGGAAGCTGTGGGCTACGACAATAACAACAACAACAACAATACGAAACACATGACATGTGCCATGGAGAACTGTTGGGGATGTTAGCATACTGGAATATGAGCTTTAGTCAGCTAGCCGGTCAATCCATCTATCCATTAGCAAGAAACACTGACATCCAGCCAAATCATAAACCTGCATCACGTTCAACCACTCAATGAATCAACCCAATGGCACGCAAGAGTGGGAGGGCAAGAGTGGGAGGGGGCAAATGCCTCCAAAATCTTTGGCTGGCAGAGAATTGTTGGAAATCTTCTACTAGCGGGAAAAATGTTTGTGCAAAAAATGCAAAATGTGGGGCGGAAAAATCCCCATGTTTGAGATATTTATGAGAAAATTAAAACTTTGAACACTATTACAGCATTACTACTACTACTACTACTACTACTACTGCGCTAGTGTGACCTTGATGTTGTTCTTGCAGAAGAAGACAGTCAGTGTTTGTTGTTTATCATCAGCATCATCAAGCGCTATTCCACACGACAACCTGTCTCCCACCACACACCTAGCAGCTTCCACCAGCTCCCTCCCAGCTACAGCTGCAGCAGCTGGACCAGCTGCTGACGGCGTCACACTGCACAGCTGAGATCCATCCTTGTAGATGCTGCAAACAAATGCAGGGCACACTACACGTGCAGGCCTCCAACAGGCTTGGTGGCTCAGTGGTTAGGGCGTTGGATACGAGACCATAAGGTCCACAGTTCAATGCCCAGCCAATGTGCTACCAAATAACAACTTTGGGCAAGTTGCTCACACCTACCTGCCTGTGTAGGTGCAAGTGTCTAGTGGTTGGTGTCGACTCGTAACTTTTAGGTTATGGTTTGATTCTTACTGCCGTCATTTGCAAACAACCCTGAGGAAGTTGCTAACCTGCTATGTGCTCAAACCAACTCAGCCTCCTACCCTCCGTGGGATGGGAAATGAGTAGTGGCTTACGGGCTATGGGGTGAAGTCCTAGTGTGGCTGATTTGGGCGGTGGTATGTCTGATAGCTGCAAACTGCAGGTCCAATTGTTCGTTAACATGGGCAATGGACGGCCGCTTACTGCGCTGTGGTATCATTAGCTCATGTTGATCAGCTGCCACTTCCGAGATTGTAAAGCACTTGAAGGCAACGGTAAGAAGTGCTATAGCAAGTGTTGACCTTTACCTTTACCTTTTACCTTTTACCTTTACTGTGCAACTGAACTTAGCAAATCATTTGCCAGTTCCCATTGTATAACTGTGAACAGTGGTATGGCTAAAGATGAATGTGAGGAAATGCTGTTCCGGATTCCGCAAATAATAACAAGACAAGCAGTGGAACTTTGCTGACTGCTGAAGCAGTCACACGACTCAGGAAGAATGGCAGTTTTGTCAGCAAACTTCACAAACTTGGATTAAATCTGAAAAAAAGTCATTACTGAATGGCACAAAATTCCACACAATTACGCAGAAAAACAGAAATTCCACGAAAATATAGAAATTCAACGAATACATAGAAATTTCACAAAAACGAGCAAATTCTGTGACCCGATCATCTCGAAATTCTGCAGCCTGTGGTCCCGATAATAAATACCAAACAAATAATTAAAAAAGAATGATGCTTTAAATGGATGCAAATAAAGACCTGCCAGTGAATGGTGTGTAGCCAATTGACTTGTCCAGATATCCGGGTTCATGACCTGGCCGAAATCCTTTCTGTGTCAGACCAATGGCGACTGTGGCATTCAATGATCCGGGACAAACTGACAAAACCTCTGCAATCACGACACCAAGGAACAAACAAACAAAAAATTTATAGCCAGAGTGCCCACAGTTCTGGTCCAAAAAATTCATAAACTTTTCAAAGACTTTGAATACAAGAGAAAAAAATGTGTGCGATGAGTACATTAGATTGGTCACAATCTAAAATATTTCTTGTGAACAACTAAAATTCAAGACTATTTTAACCACTCAACTTTCCAGATTGTGAACAAAAACTTTTTTTCAGGAATGTTCAAGAACCTGTACAGCTTTAATCACTAGATCTAACTGACTCAAACCTTGACCAACTTACACTTTTCAATGCAATTTTTCCAATTTTCACGAAAAATGGGTAGGCACATCAGATGCACACTACAGCCCAGAGTTTCAGGACACATCATTGCAGGTTAATCATTCTACAGGGTGGGCCAGAAAAAAACATGGCGCTTTACTTTTGTCCATATCTTCACCAATTATTGATCGATTTTCAAAATTCTTTCACTGGCACACTCTGCAGACAATTTGCAATAATGTGATTATTATATATCCCACCACACCATAAATGCGTCTCTACACTATCTTGTGAAATGTCAATAAAATATACATACATAATAATAATAACAAACCAACACTTTGGTAAAATTAATAAAAAACACTTCAGACCAACACTGCGGTGAATGATCTGTATGACACTAAACTGTGTGGGTCTAATGGCGTACACCATTCATTCGTATTCATCGCAATGTTGATCTGAGGTGTTTTTTCTCATTTACCTAAATTTTTGTTATTATCGTTAGTTTTTGCTTACATTTATATTTCACAAGGTAGTGTAGAAACGCATTTACCATGTGGTGGGATATAGAATAATCACATTATTGCAAATTGTCTGCAGAGTGTGCCAGTAAAAGAATTTTTAAAATTAGTCAATAATTGACGAAGATATTGATAAAAATAAAGTGCCACGTTTTTTATGGCCCACAATATAGAAGTGCACAATTAGTTAACTGCTAGCCAACAGCTTACTCAAAAACCAGAAACATGTCCTTAGCAAAATCACAAACGCCAATGAAACATGAATTTCTACTGCAACTGCCGACGTTACTACTAATACTACTACTCTACTACCATAATGTGCACTACAATGTGTTCTGTAAAAGAAACAATCATTTCCATAATTTATTACATATTATTTTTTTTTGGCTAAACTGTAACCTATATCGAAACTTCTTTCACTGACAGATTTTTGAGAAAATTTGCAACAAAACTGCTGTTAAAGTTCTGACGGCTCTGGAAACATGTCGCTACACTACCTTGTGAAATATCAATTTTCTATTCATTTCACCAACCAAAATACAGCAATGGCAAACAAAGTGTTCATGAGCTAAAAATGGGATCGCAATAGACAAGATGATACTAAGCCAGTAACACCAGCTACAAATTCATCGCTTGGCACAAATTCATCGTTTGGCACAAGCTGGCTCATCTTTTCATTGTGATTCCGATTTAGCATTCTTTCAAGGGATGCCTGCTAAGCTTACATTTATGTTATAACATTACTGCAATATGTTACTTGAAAATTATAGTGAAAATAAACTTTTTATTGCACATTTTTTGCTGAATCTGTCAGCGAAAAAATTTTAAAAATCATTTGCCGTTTAGCAAAGACGAAGTAAATAATCCAAGTGACTGTTTTCCATGAAAGAAATGCAGCAGCTTGTAGTGTGAAACGTCTACCGATGTCAAACTGGTTGTGCTCAGTTGTCAACGGCGCTTCGGCAACGACTGATGCTACGATTGGGATGTTGAGAATCACGTTGCTAGGCAACGCCATGAACCTACAGACAGACACACAGACAGAGAGAGAGATACACAGCAGGCCTGCCCTGCCAAGTTAGCAGACGTTCCAATGCACCTTACAATCCCCCTCCCTTCCTTCCCCCTATTTCTCTCTTCCTCTCTCTCCTCTTTTCCATCCCCTCCCTTTTCTTCCTACTGCTCCCCTTTCCATTCCTTTTCATCCCCCCTTGCTCAGAAGTAAGACTCCATAAATCAAGTCATGGGGTCTAGGGAAGCGCCGTGAGTACTGCATACATACATGCCACTGATTCATCTGTGACACTGATACATGGTCACTGCTACATGAGTGTGACTTAAACAAGTGACTGATTGAGTGAATAACTATCTGTGTAGTGTGTATTAGCTTAGTAGCGTGAATAGCAGTGTAAGTATTATACCCCACTGTGAAACTTCAAATTAAAGCTGGGTCCCACATAAATGCCACATCTCGGATGTGTTGATGGTAACTTGTACTGATGGAATCTAGAGGCAGCACTGGCATAGCCAAAAATGTAAAAATATGGAAGGCCTCGCTTTCCCTCTCCTTCCCTCCTTCTCCTTCTACTTTCTTCTACCCTTCTTTTCTATCCTTTTCTCTCCCCCAACACTTTATGAACCAGGTTTTTTGAACAAAACTTTCAATTTCCATTGGAGGCATGGCCCCCTTTGTCAGCCTGCCCGCCCTTGGCTACACCACTTGCCAAAGGTTTCTGTTCAGTCTTACAGTAGTAGCATGAGCAGTAGTTCGACAGAGATACGTACGAGACACGGTTTGTCTCATGGCAGACGTCGATGCAGTTCTGTAGCTGAAAGAAAAGTTTTCTTCGTTGCGACGCTGAGCTGCTGTTGGACTGTCTTGCTGTTGATGACAAGTTAGCCAGCAGATCTTGTAATTCTGACTGCCATGCTTCCATAAGCCCCGCCCCTCTCAACAGCTCATCCATTCCAACTATCTACCATCACATAATGATAACAAAGCATTTATAATCAAAACTAAATATCACTTCAATAACCAAACCTTACATCCCAAATATTACATTAGTTCAATCACACAATATACATACCAGAAATGGTTTGTTTCAGTATTTCACTTATTTTTAACTGAATTATGTCACAATCGCAAAACATTCCCACCTGAAACCTAAGGCTAGCCATAACTGTAAGCCTAACTATAATTGTATCTCTAATTAACTTTAACCCTAACTCTGATTCTAAGGCCAACCCAAACCCTATCCCAAACCATAACCACTTACGATTATACTCTTCCTTGTGGGGAACTTACGCAATTGCACCCTGAATTATATCTCCAGTCGTCCCGAACGTGACCTGATGCCTAGCGACAATAGAAAATCACGGAAATCACAGAAGCCGTGATTTTCGTCAAATGCCTTGATTTTGCCAAAATGCTGTGTTTTAGCCAAAAAGCTGTGATTTTGCATTTTTACAACAAATTTATAATGTAATTTTAACACAAAAATATCTATTCTTGCCTCTGCTACCAAAGTCCGTGTGCTCTGTTACTTTCTGAGCGTGACGTCATTGTAGAAATATGCATTTTAATGCTCCACAGCAACAAATTTTTACAACCAAAACCTTCTGCTGCATGTAGTGATGGTTGTCAATGCTAGATGTTGTGTTTTATACACTGTATAATGGTCTTGGGGCTCCTGTTTTGATTCCGTGTCTTTGCCGTGATTTTTGCGATTTTTACAAGTGTGCCGTGTTTTTTGCCATTTTAGCTGTGATTTTCTACTGTCCCTACCCGAGGCTCGGTAGTCTAATGGTAACGTGTCGGACTTGTTATCTGAGTTACCTCTAGGATCCTAGGACCCTAGAGGTAACTCAGAGGCGAAGGTTCGACTCCGCACCGGGACAGTGCCGGGTAACGACCTTAGGCAAGTTGTTCACACACGTGCCTCTGTCACCAAGCAGTATAATTTGGTACCGGCTTCACCGCTGTGACGCAAACAGGCACACCGCACAATACACTGGCCCCGTATCCGTGGTCTCGCAGTGTAAAAACTGGTGTCTGGCTGAGAGCCTTAAAAAACGAAGATCAGTGCCGCCCTATGGGCCGTAAAACAGGAAGGACTTTACGTTTTTACGTTTTACTACCTGAGGCTGACGTCCAATGCCCAAGGGTTAGGGTTGAGTTGAAAATGAGGCTAAGGTTAGCTAACCCCAAGCCTAGAATTCACTTACGATTTTGCTACATTATCCCAAATGGGTATAGTAATGTTAAAACTGTGGCGAAAGTCGATTTTTGCAGGACAGTCGACTAAAATAGTTTTTGTGTGTTAAGGCCTTAATTGTTTTATTCGTTACCTTATAAGGCCATAGGACGTAGGCATGCATTATTTTCATTTTTATAGGTCTATCTTAGAGTAGGTAAAAATTGGCCTTAGCTGTAGTGCGAGATGAGTGACGTGTGGTGTGACGTGTGGTGAGATGAGTGGCGTGATGAGAGATGAGATGAGATGAGAGATGAGATGAGTGATTCTGATTGGTTGATAGCAGGACCACACCCACTCAGAAACGTATAAATTCGAGTCAGCGCACAGCCGAGTTAGATAGTTGCCGTTTTGCTGCTAGCAGGTAACTTCTCACCTGTATAGTTATTGACCTGCGTGGTCCGGGCTGGCTGCGTGCCGTTAGGTGTAAAATAGGATTTGTTGACCTGCTATTCTTTTGTAGGCCTATAGGTTGTCATTCCGTTTAGTGT
>Ga0209367_1007730_pt1 | contig 14772 bp, 2 predicted proteins | sample WorMetLIZISLAND2_FD_187412 | JGI IMG/M metagenome (GOLD analysis project Ga0209367, IMG submission 187412) | Marine gutless worms symbiont microbial communities from Max Planck institute for Marine Microbiology, Germany - Olavius geniculatus... ... | reverse complement strand
CGATTGGTCACATGACCGATGACGTCACGTGACCCCAAAAGATCAAGGTCGTGGCCCCATTATCTCTGAGGCGCCATATCTTCGTAACGATGCCAGATAGACGCATGCGTTGAGGTATAACAAGACAAATGGCAACTAGCGTCATCGACCATTATTGGAAATTTTTTCCTCTCAGTTCCTAAAATCGGGCAATATTTTATGAACTTCGGAAGACAATTTCCAATAACGACCTCGACGCCAGTCACTATTAGTATAATATTAAATGGGTCTCAATTAAACGCCGGGTCTCTAATACAAGCCGAAAAAACGAAAAAGTTCTTAAAAGAATACAAAAGAAAATGATGCGCGCGAGGAGTACATTAAATTGGTCACAATCTAATAACATTTCTTGTTGTTTCATGTTCTTTTTTCTAACACGCCAGTTGCGTAGCATATTAGAATTAATCTAATATGCTACTATTTAAAGACGCAGGCCTAGTTTAAAGATAACGAAAGGATTTTTATCCCGTTCCTATTCTGATAACTGCAGACTGTATCGCAGCTCTATGCGTGGATTGCTAGTCATGCACTATTGTGTTTTGTTGTCTGTTGCACTTTTTAGGTAATTCAGAGACGCCAGAACGGCCATGTGAACTTCTACCGTAACTGGACCGAATACAAGAAAGGATTTGGAGACTTGGAAGACGAATTCTGGCTAGGTTAGTAGCTTAGTACCCTCGTGTATACGACCAAGATGACTCGACGAGCGAACGAGAAGCGCTCGTAAGCCAGTTCACCGAGCGCGCGACGAGCGCTCGACTAGTGCTCGTCGAGCCATCAGCTTCGTAAATGTTTGCAATATTACACCGTTTAAACGACGAGATAGTCAGCTTATCAAGCATCTCGTCGAGCGCACGACGAGCGTTCGTTGAGCCAGCTTCATCGTGTAAACAACGAATACCAATCAATATAATGCAGATTGATCTACAGACTAGCGCCTTAGTGCCGTAGCTTTGCAGGTATTTTGGCGGAGGTACAGATCAACTGCACTGCTGATCGAACGAGTCTGCAGCCAGTAACCACTAGTACAGTAGTAGGCCTTTTTTCTTTTACGATTACCACTTACACTAGCATCATTTCTACAGTGTAGTGCCGTGCAGTAGTGCAGTCTGCAATACCAAAGTATTGGTCTCAAAACACCTCTAGGACAACAAATAAGTCGTGGTCTTGATACTAAAACAAAAGTCTAGCTCTTGGTCTTAATCCTGAGAAAAAGTTTTGAGAATTTCATGACTTTCTGCTGCTTTAAAACATGTTGAGAGTAGTTATAGTTAGCCAATTATCAGGCTAAATAATAACTATTTTATTGTGATTTTCTTGTTTACCATCGACTAGCATTAAGTAGCATTTATTGCGTATTTTTGTGGTATCAAATTATATAGTTTCTTTGCACTCTATGAACCTAAGCAGCAGTGGAACGAGTCTTCAGCCACGGAGGTTTTACAATACATCTAAACTTACAGCGTAAGATATCAGATCAGCCGTTGCGTGATCTTATACAGGGTGGTCCAAAAAACGACACATAGTTAATGACACCATAATTTTGCAACCGTACGTCATAGAGTCATGTGATTTTCAGCAAAATGTTCCGAAAAAAATTCTTTACATGACTAAGGTCAGTATTTGAATACAGCAGTTAAATATTCTTTGTTATTGTTGCTGGCAATTGAACTATGCAAAAACAGTATTACCCTTAACACTGCGGTCCATAAAAACGTGCCACTTTTATTTTTTCAATAGCTCCGTGAAACATTAGCCAATTTTAATAATTTTTGGCATGCGACATTAGAAAGAAACTTGACGCAAAAGTCTACAGTTTTGGCCATCTCCCTCTAAGGTTGTCGCTACACTACCTTGTGAAATTCAGAAGTCGTATTTCGACCATTGACAACAATGAATTCATACTGGGTAGTGCATGTGTCAGCTCAGAAAATTACTGAGACCACAAAATCATTGAAAATTTGTTGCTTCATTTTTATTTAAAAATTGTAAGTTGACAAACTGAAATGATACATCAACAGCGAGTGGACCGCTTGAGTCATGAAGTTACTGAATGTGCTGTTAGCAAATGGTGTCAACGTCTACCGCTTGCGTTTGTGCTGCAGGAGGACATTTTGAGCACAAGCTAAAATGAAAATGATGTGATGTGACATGTATGCTTTTTGTGTGATAATAGTTGCCAATTGCGTTTGTCGCTATTCAGTTAATAATTTCTGAGCCGACGCATACGCTACTCGGTAGGAATTCATTGTTGTCAATGGCCAAACTGCGACCTCTGCATTTCACACGGTATTCAGCGCATTAGAGATCTTTTTGAGTATGCGCTATATAAATTTACACTTTACTTACTTACTTTACTTACTAGTGTAGTGACAACGTTAAAGTGAGGTGGCCAAAACTAGAGACCTTTGCGTCAAGTTTCTTCTTAATGTCGCGTGCCAAAAATTATTGAAATCGGCCAATGTTTCACGGAGCTATTGAAAAAACAATAGCGTCATGTTTTTGTGGACCAAAGTATATTGAAGGTAATCCTGTTTTTCAACAATTCACTTCAAAGAATTGCTGTATTTAAACACTGACTTTAGTCATGCAAAGAATTTCTTTCAGAACATTTTGCTGAAAACCGCATGACTCTGTGATGTACGGTTGCAAAATTATGGTGCCATAAACTTTGTGCCGTTTTTTGGACCACCCTGTACTTGCAAAACTCACTGAAAATATTTACCGTACATAGTTGTAATGCTGCAGAAAACATAGCTGACTTTTACTTTTATCTAAGTTCAGTGACACAACTATAAGTTGACATTGATATACTTTTAGAAACTTTAATTTAATTGAGACATTGTTGTTAATTCAGTTTCACTAAATGTGCATTGCACGTGTGCATTATATTACATGTTACGTTAAAACATCTGTTGCTGCTTGCGTGAAATGTTGGTCTTGGTGTTCCAAAAAATTTTGCTTTTGGCCTTGAGTAAGAGGGGTTGGTCTTGGTTTTTAAAAAGCGTTGTTTACATCTCTGCATCAAACCGTCATGATGAAACTAGCGTGAATTTTGCACTGCGCCGTCTTCGTGTGCAGGCAATGACAACCTGTACTACTTGGCGCTGAACCGGCGTACCGTGCTTCGCATCGACATGGAGGATTGGAAGGGAGTGAAGCGCTACGCCGAATACGACGACTTCAAGATCGCCAGCGAAGCGGACAAATACCGACTGGATTCCCTCGGCCAATACAACGGCACTGCCGGTCGGTAACAACGTGACAACTTTCCACGTGACCGTTTTCCATGTGCGAAGGGTTAAGATTAAGGGTTACGATTAGGGTAAAAAACAGTAATTCAAGATTAGGGACAGATTTAGCGGCATCGTCTTAGTTGTTAGGGGTGTTTGGCTAGAGTGAGTAGAGTTAACGTTAGGTTTAGGGTCAGGGTTAGGAACACGTGGTAAACGGCCGTAACTGTATGAAAATGGCAACAATAAAGCCAAAATTCCATTACGCCGACTTTGCGACAAAGTGGCTTGGTAGTCTAGTGGAATGGTACTAAACTGAAGATATTAAAATAAAGAGGGATTAAGGGGTACATTTATATGATTAACTCTATCTGCAAATCTGCTTATTATCACATCCGGTCACTCCGCCATATTCGTTTGGCCATCACTGATGATATGGCCAAATCAGTCGCTTCTTCCCTGGTCTGCTCTCGCTTAAACTACGCTAATTCTGTTCCTTTCGGCACCTCTCAGAAAAATATCAACCGTCATCATCGCATCCAAAATACACTTGCTAGAGTCCTTGCTAGTCACGCTCTCCCTCGTGGTACTAACTCATTTCATATTCTCCAGGATCTGCATTGGCTCCGACTTGATCAACGCATTGAATTCAAACTTGCCACATTGACGTACAACATTCTCAACTCCTCTCAACCAGCTTATTTACGTTCTCTGCTCAATTATCACACTCCCACACGTTCTTTGCGTTCTGGCAACATCAATCTGCTGTCGGTTCCTCGTGTCCGCACTATCTTTGCCTCCGCGGTTTTAGCATTGCAGCCCCCACAGCTTGGAACTCACTACCTTCTAGCATCCGCAGTTCTACCTCTGCAGACACTTTCCGTCGCCTCCTTAAAACTTACTGCTTTCGGCAGGCCTACAGCTCCCCCTAGCGGCTCAGCCAAGTGCCTCAGATGCGGCCACTGGCTGACATTGTGCACTTTAAACATGCACCTACTTCTTATTTAAAAATTTGTGGGACTTATGTTTAGCCTACTACTGTAGCTGCAAAGCGCGGGGTCAAATATTGTTCGCTGACGCGGGCAATGGATGGCCGCGTAGTGCGCTGCAGTAATTCACGCCAATCAGCTGCCACTTCCCAGATTATTTAGTGCTTCTGTTCATGGCTCTGACTCATGTAAGAAGCGCTACAGCAAGTATCCGTCCTTTAACTATACCTGTTTGATTCGGCTCCTAACTATACAGCATGCAGCCGCATAGTTAACGTCGTACACTAGTTTAGTGACTGCATGCCATGTAACCTTATTTCCTAAACGTAAGCCTATATTATTTTGATGTCACTGTTTTCCGATTTTTTCGTTCCCGGTTCTGTCAGTCCAAGTTTTGTCAGTCCAGGTTCTGTCGGTACACCGTTGACGACATGGTCGTGTTTTGCGTATGAAGGCGATTCGATGACCGAGACGCAGCTTGGTATGAATTTCTCAACCAGAGACCAAGACAACGACAAGTTCGCGACCTGGAACAGTGGCAAGGGCCACAACGGTGCGTATACACTTTAACAACAAGCTTTGTTACCCCGTACAATAATGGCTTGGCAGTGTAGGGAGGATGTTGGTTTTGTGATCGAGAAGTCATAGATTCGACTTCCAGTCGGGTTGCTATGAGGCAGTTACTACTCGCAGGAGCGCCCAAACCATCTCGGGGTATGACCGTCAGCATGGTTAAGACGCGATGGCTAAGACGCGCTGAAAGCAGTAGCTGCTTTCGCGCGTAGAAACTAGAAATACGTTCTGTGGAACGAGGTATCTGCCCCATTGCCACACTGTATGTAGCCTAGCAGCTGCGTTTCAGCGTTTGACGCTGTTGTTGTCACTATGACGTCACGTCACTGCGCGCACACGCGGACAGAACGATAAACTAAAATTAAGACATGCCTGGACGTGTCTTTCTACCATGGGCATTGGCATTCACTGCAATACACGTGGTGTCGGCACAGACTGGTGTTCTACATTGTTTCGGCTTGTGACTTCTGTCTTTGTATTTTTACGCGTGAAAGCAGCTACTGCTTTAGCACGTCTTAGCCATTGCAATTCTGTCTGTCCGTTTGTCCGTCCGTCCGTCTGTCACACGGGTGGATCAGTCAAAAGCGGTGCAAGCCACGATCACCAAATCTTCACCATTGGCTACCTGGAAGACTGTAGTTTCAGGAACCGTAAAGCTTTTCCATAAATTCGAAGGGGGTCACCCCGAACGAGGGCGCTAAATAAAAGGGGGATAGGCAAAGTTTGCGATTTTTGGCCAATAAGTCGCTGTATTTTAGTAACGGTGCGAGATAGGGCCTAAATTACTATTAATCACTAATAGGAAGTCGTACACTGGCTCTCGATTGGCGCCGAATTCAATGACTTTGAATGACCTTGAACGCCAAAATAGGGGGTTTTATGGAGTTTTTGGCGATTTCGGGATCATTCACAAGGTGGCGCCATGGAACTATCGTTATGTGATTCAGATAGAGAATTTGGTATTTGTGTATTAACTTAGCGTGAACGCCCCCAATTTTTAGCTAAACTACTGAACTGAAACTGCTATAGCCTTTCACGCGTCTCGTAAGGATTAACTCAAATTTCTTGTTATTTTAAATATTCAGAATGGCTAGTCTTTTAAGAGCCAGTCTGGAATTCAACACGCGATAATATTGTCCCAAGACCATTTTTGCCATTTTCGAGTTTTGACTCATATCGCGCTTATATAGGTTTGTAAAAAAGTTTTTTGCTCTGACTTTTTGCTGTTTTTTAGTCGACTTTTATCAAAATTTTTGGTATTTTAATTTTATGACAATAAATTTATTCACTCTTTTCAGAATACCTCCGGGCGGGCAAAGGCAGTTGGTGCAAGTAAAAAAAATTATGTGTGATGTAACAATGTCTGAGACATTTTAATACATGCTGTGCTGCAGCCAATTTTGTCTTTGAATAAAAGCGGTTGGTTGCTATGACAACAGGGGTCTGTAGGGGAGAAATCTACATGATACCATTGCATAGTCCGGGCCCGAAAATCAGGGGTAGGTGAAAACAACGTGCAGTTATCTTTTGCGGGAGCCGAGTTATAGTCAATTTTGTCCCAAAATTTGTTGCCATGGCAACAGGGGTCGGCAAGCGCGAAATTTAAATGACACCACCGGATAGCCCGGCCGGGCCCGAAAATACGGGGTGTAAGTAAAAACAGCGCGCAATTATTTTTCACGGGGGCCGAGTTATAGTCAACTTTTGTCCCAAAGTTCGTTGCCATGGCAACAGGGGTCGTCAGGGGAGAAATTTAAATGACACCATCGGATAGCCCGGACACGAAAATAGGGGATAGGTGCAGACAGCGCACAATTATCTTTCACGGGGGCCGACTTTTGGAGGCCGTTTGGAATTGATTAATTAATTGCCGCGTAGTGAAGTCAGTACGGCATTTAACTTTTCCAACATCCAAGCTTAGGTCTATTGCTTGAACCTACTAAACGCAGGTAGGCCTAGGTAAGGGCCTACTGTACATCGTCGCTGTCGGAATAGCGACTGTCGGAATAGAGTACTGAACCCAACATGTATACCTAGCGCTAACCCGACACTTTTATGGAAAACCAGCGAAATGGGTAGACGCCGTTCTAATCTAAGCTTCTGTTTGTATGTATGTAAAGGTGGATGGTGGTACGGAAGGCATTTTGGGGTCAATCTTAACGGACTGTACAAGACGACTGGCGAATCGACAGAGTATGACGGCATGATGTGGTACCCCTACCCGCTCAAAACCGTCGAAATCAAGATCCACCCATACCACGGAAGTTTCGCGAATTTGAGCACTCCTGAGCTGGACGCTAGACGGATTGGAACCACTGGCAAAACGTTCGATCCGTGGAATAATCATACGACTGGAAACTTCGGAAAAGGATGGTATAGGCAAATGACTGCAGACTGGGGACAAGGATGGGATAAACAGGCGACTGCAGGCCGGGGAAAAGAATGGAATAAGCCAATGACGACCGAAAAGCCGAGCGACGGACCCGGACCAAGACCCAGACCGTCGCCATTGTGGGATGAACAGACGACAACCGAAAACACGGGCGCCGGTCTCGGATCCTTCTCCGAAAATAAAATCGTTGCAAAGACCATTATGGACAAAGAGGTCGGTAGTGGCCACAGACGAAGTGATGTGTCAGGCTTAGATGATATTGGAAAGACTGATAAACTTGCTTATACTCAGTACTCCAATGTTTCCAAAAATGAAGTGGTTGCAAGAAATATTAGAAAAAAACAATCGGGAGACAACAAAGCCGGCAGTATTCAAGGCCGCAGCAGTGAAAAACCTGGCTTAGTTAGTATTCGAGGGTTTAGCGAACAGACCAATACTCAAAATTCTAGTGTCCACGTAAGTGAAATTGTTACAAAGACTGCCGACAAAAAGCAAGCTGGCAGCGGTCACGGGCGGAGTAAAGTGGTAAGCTTAGTTGATGTTGGAGACGGTGGTAAATTGGCCTATACTCTAGATTCCGATGTCGCCGAAAGCAAAACAGTTGCAAAAAGTGCCATGGTAAAACAATCGGGTGGCGACGAAAGAGGCAGTATTCAAAACCGCAGCAGTAAAGAACTAGAACTAGTTAATATTGCAGGGCACAAAAGACAAGCTAATGTCCACCTAAGTGAAATTGTTACAAAGACTGCCGACAAAAAGCAAGCTGGCAGCGGTCACGGGCGGAGTAAAGTGGTAAGCTTAGTTGATGTTGGAGACACTGGCAAATTGCCCTATACTCTAGATTCCGATGGCGCCAAGAGTGAGGTGGTTGCAATTGATGCTACGAAAGTACAATCGCGTAGCGACACAGCCGCTAGTATTCAAAGCCACAGTACTAAAGGACTAGAACTAGTTGGTATTGCATGGCACGGAAGACAGTCTGATACTCAGGATCCTATTGTCTATGATAGCAAAACCGTTGCAAGAACTGCCGTGCAGGATCAAGGTCGTAGTGGTCACGGCCGCAGTAAAGTGGTAAGGTTAATTGATGTTGGAAAGAGTGAAGGATTGGCCGATACTCTAGATTCTGATGTCACCGAAAGTGAAATGTTCACACAAAGTGCTATAAACTCGAAGGCTGATAAAAGCGGTAGCAGTCAGAGCCGCAGCAGTAAAGGACTAGGCCTAGTTGGTATTGGAGGGTTTCGTGGACAAGCTGATACTCATGACTCCAGTTTCCACGAGAGTGAAATCGTTGCATCGAGAGTGACTGAACGACCAGGCACTGGACAACCTGATCGGGATACAAAGGGGCCAGCACGCTGGATCGTAAAACGGGGCATCGGAGAAACTGAACCTCAGGGAATATACAGGCCGGGACCATCGTTCATTGAAGGGGCAGGCGTCAAAGAAACGGAGCCCCAGGCAACATACTGGCTCTGGACTGTAGGGCTGGTCGTCGCAGAAACCGAATTCCAAGGGACATACACGCCGTCGCCACTGTTTACCGAGGGGCCGGAGATCGGACAAATCGAACACCAGGAAACATACAGGCCATGGCCACCGTATACCTATGGGCCAGGCGTCGGAAAAACTGAAGCTCAGGAAACATACAAGCCGAAGCCATTGTTTACCGATGAGTCAGACGTCGGAAAAACCGAACAGCAGGGGAAATACAGGCCGTGGACTGAAGGACCGGACGTTGGAAAAACAAAATTCCAAGGGACATACAAATCGGGGTCACCGTTTTACGAAAGGCCGGGGATTGGACAAATCGAACACCAGGGAGCATACAGGCCGTGGTCTAAAAATCCAGGCGTCAGAAAAACTGAACATCAGGAAAAGTACAAGCCGGGGCCACCGTTTACCAAAGGGCCGGATGTCGGTCAAACTAAACTTCCGAGCACATACATGCCAAGGCGAACATGGACCGAAAGTTTTGAGACGCCAGCTCGCATTGCTCCAGACACTGGTCCTCGTGGCGAGCTGATTTATCAGGATCGTGGATGGAATAAACCGGCTGAAGTACCCGTTGAAAGTAATGCGCTCAGCGGCGTTGGCGTTAAAAAGATTGGTGCCAAACACGGTAGACTGGTTAGTGCTCAGGATTCCAGTGTTCATGACAGCGAAATCATTGCCAAACATGCCGGCAAAGAACAGGTTGGTAGTGGTCACGTCCCGAGTAAAGTGGTAAGCGTTGTTGATGTTGGGACGGATGATGGACTGGCCGATACTCTAGATTCTGATGTCACCGAAAGGGAAGTGATTGCAAAAAATGCTATGAAAGAACAATTTCGTGGTGACAAAGACGGTAGTAATCAAGGCCGCAGCAGTAAAAGACTAGACTCAGTTAATATTGGAGGGTCCGGTAGAGAGGCTAGTACTAAAGATTCCAGTGACTACGACAGTGAGTTCGTTTCAATAACTGCCGACAAACAGAAAGCTGGCAATGGTCACGGCCGGAGTAAAGTGGTAAACCTAGTTGATGTTGGGAAAACTGATGGACTGGCCGACACTCTAGATTCCGATGTCACCGAGATTGAGATGGTTGCAAGTGATGCTACAAAAGTACAATCGCGTAGCGACGCAGCCGCTAGTATTCAAAGCCACAGCAGTAAAGGACTAGAACTAATTGGGCGCGGAACACAGTCTGATACTCAGAATTATATTGTCCATGATAGCAAAACCGTTGCAAAAACTGCCGTGCAGGATCAGGGTCGTAGTGGTCACGGCCGCAGTAAAGTGGTAAGCTTAGTTGATGTTGGAAAGGGTGGAGGATTGGCCGATAATCTACATTCTGACGCCACCGAAAGTGAAATGGTCGCACAAAGTGCTATAAACTCGAAGGCTGACAAAACCGGTGACAGTCAGAGCCGTAGCAGTAAAGGACTAGGCCTAATTGGTATTGGAGGGTTTGGTAGACAAGCTGATACTTATGACCCCAGTTTCCACGAGAGAGAATTCGTTGCATCGAGAGTGACTGAACGACCAGGCACTGGACAACCTGATTTGGAGACAAAGGGGTCAGCACGCTGGATTGTAAAACGGGGCGTCGGAGAAACTGAACCTCAGGGAATATACAGGCCGGGACCATCGTTCACCGAAGGGGCAGGCGTCAAAGATACGGAGCCCCGGGAAACATACTGGCCCTGTACTGTTGGGCAGGTCGTCGCAGAAACCGAATTCCAAGGGACATACACGCCGTCGCCACTGTTTACCGAGGGGCCGGAGATCGGACAAACCGAACGCCAGGAAACATACAGGCCATGGCCACCGTATACCTATGGGCTAGGCGTCGGAAAAACTGAAGCTCAGGAAACATACAAGCCGAAGCCATTGTTTACCGATGAGTCAGACGTCGGAAAAACCGAACAGCAGGGGAAATACAGGTCGTGGACTGAAGGACCGGACGTCGGAAAAACAAAATTCCAAGGGACATACAAATCGGGGTCACCGTTTTACGAAAGGCCGGGGATTGGACAAACCGAACATCAGGGAGCATACAGGCCGTGGTCTAAAAATCCAGGCGTCAGAAAAACTGAACATCAGGAAAAGTACAAGCCGGGGCCACCGTTTACCAAGGGGCCGGATATCGGTCAAACTAAACTTCCGAGCACATACATGCCAAGGCGAACATGGACCGAAAGTTTTGAGACGCCAGCTTGCATTGCTCCAGACACTGGTCCTCGTGTCGAGCTGATTTATCATGATCGTGGATGGAATAAACCGGCTGAAGTACCCGTTGAAGGTAATGCGCTCAGCGGCGTTGGCGTTAAAAAGATTGGTGCCAAACACGGTAGACTGGTTAGTGCTCAGAATTCCGGTGTTCATGACAGCGAAATCATTGCCAAACATGCCGGCAAAGAACAGGTTGGTAGTGGTCACGTCCCGAGTAAAGTGGTAAGCGTTGTTGATGTTGGGACGGATGGTGGACTGGCCGATACTCTAGATTCCGATGTCACCGAAAGGGAAGTGATTGCAAAAAATGCTATGAAAGAACAATTTCGTGGTGACAAAGACGGTAGTAATCAAGGCCGCAGCAGTAAAAGACTAGGCTCAGTTAATATTGGAGGGTCCGGTAGAGAGGCTAGTACAAAGGATTCTAGTGACTATGACGGTGAGTTCGTTGCAATAACTGCCGACAAACAGAAAGCTGGCAATGGTCACGGCCGGAGTAAAGTGGTAAACCTAGTTGATGTTGGGAAAACTAATGGACTGGCCGACACTCTAGATTCCGATGTCGCCGAGAGTGAGGTGCTGGCAAGTGATGCTACGAAAGTACAATCGCGTAGCGATGCAGCCGCTAGTATTCAAAGCCGCAGCAGTAATGGACTTGGTTTAGTTGGTATTTTAGGATTCGGTGAACAGGCTGATACTCAGGATTCCAGTGTTCATGAGAGTAAGATCGTTGCAAGTACTGCTTTGAAGAAACCGGCTCTAGGGTTTGGTCATGGTCGCAGTAAAGATTTAGGTCTAGTTAATCACGGACTAACCGCCGTAAAAAATAAGTTTGATATTCCGGATTTCCTTGTCTCCTCCGAGAGTCGAGTTTTTTCAAGGAACGCTATGAACACACAGGCAGGTAGCGAAGTGTCAATTAAAGTTGCCGAGCTGGGAGATCCTCGCGGACGCGTGGGCAAAGCGTACGGCAGACCTCGTGACTGCCTGGAGCTCAGGGACTATCATCAGATAATGGTCGACGGCGTGCACACAGTCTACCTCAAAAATCCCAACAGTCGAACCTCATTCTACTCACCGTGCGACGACAAAGTGATGAACGTCTACTGCGAAATGGACTCCGGTTCGACGGTTTGTACACTATTCAGACCATGTCGTTGTAGCTTTTTATTCAGTGGCGTCGTGGCCAAAGTGAGAGGGGAAGGGATAGTGGGCGCCAATTGCCTTCCGCCTAATTTCTACGCGCGATAGCAGAATGCTTCGCGCGTCTTAGCCATGGTCTGGGCGTTCGTCTGTCTGTTCGTCTGTTCATCCGTCCGTCCGTCACACTCTTGATCTGTGTCAAAACGGTGCAAGCTAGGATCACTAAATCATCACCGTGAGCTGCCCCAAGTAATCTAGTTTTTCGTGACAAATTTCATGCCCCTATGTGCGGGGGTTCCCCTCTAACGAGGGTGTCAAAGAGGGGTACCCTTCCTAAAAAGACGTTATTTTGCTAATACTGGCTCGATTAGTGTGAAAACGGTTGCAGATAGGTACATACACGCTGCTTATCGTAGCAAGCACTGGTGACAGGCTTTTTAGATTTATCAACATCGATGACCTTACCTTGAACCCTCAAAAGAGGGGTTTTTAGTAAATTGTTCGTAATTTTTAGCTGCAGCGCACATTTCAAGAGTGAATTGCAACAAAATGCCTGAAGATAGACCAAGACAACTTGGGTTTGAATTTTTCAGCATTATCCGCATATTTTAGCAGTTTAAATGAAGACTCCTTAGGTTCAAGTAGGCCGGCGCACGCGAGCGTCACAGAGGGGTACCCCTCCAAAAAGTGGTTATTTTACTCGACTAGCATGAAAATAGTTGCAGATAGGCAGAGACATCTAGTGACGAGCTTTTTAGGGGTGTTAACATCGATGACTTGAATGACCTTGAACCTCCAAAATAAAGGTTTTTAGTGCATTTTTCGCGATTTCGGGCTACGACGCACATTTTGATGAAGTTCATTCGCCATGACAGGCAGTACAAACAAAACAAAAAAAAGAGTGAACCGCGCCGAAATGGTTGGAGACAGACTTGGACAACCTGCGTATGATTTGTTAGCATAGAACGTACATTTATAACGATCTAAGTTTCGACCTCTTAAATTCAAAGTCTTCCGTATGGAGGCCTCAAATTTGAGCACTTTTTCATGACGCATTTTTATTGCTGTACACTGACTGCCAAGGTGGCAGGACCACTGATATCGCGCGTCACGTGAGCTTTGCTTAAATTACTTGTTGCTTTTTCGAACGACGACTTTCCGACAAAAACATTTTCGTACAATTTTCCGACGGTTAAAAGAAGTAATTTGAGCAAAGCTCACGTGACGCGCGATAGCAGCGGTCCTGCCACTGGCAATCAGTATAGGCATAGGCCTACAGTAGAGCAATAAGATATTAATGCATCTTGCATTTTGAGGTATGCGTACGGAAACTCCTTAAATTTAAGAGATCGAATCTTAGATTCTTAAAAATGTACGTTCTATGCTAGAAATGTCATACGCAGGTTGTCCAGGTCCATCTCCAGCCATTTCGGCGCAGTTCACTCTTGAAATGTGTGTCGCAGCCAGAAATCGACAAAAATTCACTAAAAACCCCTATTTTGGGAATTCAGGGTCATTTCAGGTCATCGACTGTGACACCAATAAAAAGCTTGTCACTATTGCTTGTTATGATAATCAGCATGTTTGTGCCTATCTGCAACCGTTTTCATGCTAAACGAGATAATTGGGGGTAAAATAACCACTTTTTAGAGGGATAGCAGTTTTGACGCCTGCCTGCGCCGGCCTTCTTGAACCTAGGGACTTAGACTGCTAAAATTTACGTTTAACCCTTATGTTGCAATTAGGGGGAGGTAATTTTAACCCCCAGGCCGATCTTTACCTTCTTGATCAGAAACCGCATGGAATTGTTGGAAACCCTTTAGTGACTTTTCCTAAATATGTTCGGCCTAAAAATGCTGCATAAATTCTCAAAATATCTTTGCTCGTTTTTCCAATATGGCGGCTGGAAAACCGATACACAACCGCAAAATGACGAAAAATCGCATGGTATGCGTTATTTTGTTTCCCCGAGCACTTACAAATGAATAAATAGCCACTCTTAGCCAGCCTGGCTATTTATCTGGCTGCCGGATAAATAGCGGCTTTTAGCCAACCCGGCTATTTATCTGGCAGCAATTTTAGGCCGCGTCTCTGCGGCAATCCGACGAGTCATGCCGCTGCAGAAACACGTCTTCACAGTATATTTATCCGGCAGCCGGATAAATAACGGATAGGCTTTTCGTCCTGCTGTCGGATAAATAACAGGTCATAACAAACCCGGCAATTCATCCGACAGTTGGCTGCCAAAAAAATAATCGGTGCCAGCCAATTTATCCGGCAGCCCGTTCAACCGAATAAATAGCCTATTTATCCAGCTGCCGGATAAATAGTCAACATGAAGCGCAAATGACACCGATAACAACTCAAAATATTTGTAAACACTTGTGTTTATTCCACTGACGACGAGTACATAAGAATCAACACTAACTACATTGAAACATAAGCAGTGCAGGCAAAACTAAAATCGCTTCCGCGTTCCGGCTGCCATTTAGAATTTCCGGGTAAAAAAAAACACCAGTAAAGGTTGGCGTAGAGACTGCTAAAGCGTGAACCCCCGAAAACGTGCGTGTATATATATATATATATATGTGGCGAGTGTCGCCATCGCCACTTATTTTTTTTATAGTTTTATTGATAAAATGTGCGTTTTCAAGGGTGGCTAGGTTAGTCCAGCATAGTGACACTA
>Ga0209367_1007729_pt1 | contig 14772 bp, 9 predicted proteins | sample WorMetLIZISLAND2_FD_187412 | JGI IMG/M metagenome (GOLD analysis project Ga0209367, IMG submission 187412) | Marine gutless worms symbiont microbial communities from Max Planck institute for Marine Microbiology, Germany - Olavius geniculatus... ... | reverse complement strand
CCCTTACACTGTATATAAACTGAACAGTTTTTTACATAAATATTTGCAGTTTTATTGTCGTTGGAAGTAATCTGGATTAGTTAATTATAGCAATGTTAGAAAATGTAGAAATGTTTTTTGGTTGCTTGATAATAACGATTTTTCGTATACTTAACGTATGATTTTTGCTGGGGTGCATATGTGCTCTTTTGAATAATAGTGCACTGCCCATACCAAAATAAACTGATCTTGAAAACACCCCATCTGATGCAAAGATCTTCGATATATCTCTTACGTAAGCCGAGTTCTAACCCATTATGTATGAAATTTTGTTCCCATGGCAACGAGGGTCGCTCGGGGAAAAATTCCCGTGACATCATTCGATGGCCTATCCCCGAAAAAACCCTATAGACGCAAAAATCTTGCAGATATCTCTTGCACGGACCGAGTTATAGTGAATTTTGTCCCAAAATTCTTTGCTATAACAACATGGGTCGCCAGGAGAGAAATTTAAATGACAACATCAGATAGCCCGGCCCAGAAAATATGGGGGTAGGTGCAAACAGCGCGCAATTATCTTTTACGAAAGGCGAGTTATAGCCAATTTTGTTCCAAAATTCGTTGCCATGGCAACGGAAGTTAACAGGGGAAAAATTTAAATGACAACATTAGATAGCCCGGCCCGAAAATAAGAGGTAGGTGCAAACATCGTGCAATTATTTTATAAGGGGGCCGAGTTATCGCCCATTTTGTCCAAAATTTTGTTGCCACGGCAACGGCGGTTGGCAGAGGAAAAATTTAAATGACACCATCGGATAGCACGATTCCGAAAATAGGCGGATAGGTGCAAACAGCGTGCAATTTTCTTTTAAGGGGGGGGCGAGTTATCGCCCATTTTGTTCCAAATTTCGTTGATATGGCAACGGGGGTCGATCAGGGGTAAATATAAATGACATTGTTAAATTGACCGACCCCGAAAACCATACCCTAAAACCAAAAATTACGACTTTATCTTATACATAGCCGGAGTTATGACAGTTGAAATCATTGTCTAATTTTCCCCATAGGCGCCATTGTAATTTTTCATATTTTTGTGAAAGAATATGTGAAAATGTTGAATTTAAATTTTGTAACCCCCAAAAGGCATTTTCTTGCGCGAAACCGCGTTACATGAGCCATCGTGCGTTAAAATCAGTTCAGTCGTTTTTCCTGTAGAGGACGGCAAGAAAAAAAGGGAAGCCAAAGAAAGGCACAAAAAGTCATTTCACCTATTCGTGGGGAAGCCCCCGTAAACTGATTTTCACCAAATTTTGCCCATCAGGAAATATGCTGGACATAATTATCTGTGCAAATTTTGGTGTAGAAAAATTAAGGGGTTTGGGAACGAGGGGTCAAATTTTGGAGTTTCCCATTGAAATGGCTGGTCACCTTTACAACAGGGCTGGCGCTACCGCGCATCCTGTGATTTACGTACGGCACTTTCAAAATTAATTTGTGCAGTTAATAGCGCCTCACTTACCAGATTTAGCCAGTACTGTGCAACAAGCACTTCGTCTTTTTCTTGCTAAAACACAGCAATAATGTACCAAAACATAACGTGCTAAACGTGCCAAAAGACCATAAATGACATTTTACTGCAACAATAGCTTAGCTAGAACACACAGTCTGACTATTAGTCATGTGGTAACGTGTGAAAACACCGAAAAGTAAAAGGTGAAAGGTGAAGGCACAACAAAAAGTTTAGCTGTTGCTTATAAAACAGGGCGTCGGTTTTGTGTTGTCGTCTTGTCATAATGTTTTGTGGGATTTGGCTTTTTGAGTTCAGTTAAACGTTACCTTAAAATTTTTGGCAAGAACACGAGGCAACAGACGAATGCCAGTCTACGCGAATAGCATTCACAGTACTTTGACGTGTTTTTAAATTCGAAATTATCCGCATAAAAGTACATGGACAAAACACCAATGTTAATGTTGAATACTTTTGTCATAAGCCCTTGCAATAACTTATGTCAGGAGACCAACAATAAAAATTTCGTAATTTAAGATTTTACCATTTATACAAGTTCGCACAGTGTGACAAACGGACACATGGACAAATGTTTTTTGCGATTGTTAAAACAGCCTATCTGCGTAGAACGCTGACGCCCTGTAATTACAGCTAAAGATCGCCCAAGCTTACCAGCTCGATGAACTTGCGTATAAAAATCGTTACTGTAATGTTTGTGACGTCGTCGACGCCGACTGCGGGCCGAGTTTCCACGAAAGTGCTGGCGTTATTTCTGAACAGATACAAACGAAGCCGGTTTTCAACGTCACTCCGGTTTGCTGCGTGCACATCGCAAACAGTCAACTGTAAGCTATACACGAACTGTACAATAGGCCTATGACTACAATCAAAAACAGTCACGAATAACTAGGTTCTGCTATGAGAATAGTAAGGTTTACCTCGGAATTTTTGCTTCGTGAGTGGTCATTAGGCCCGAGAAAATAGTGCTGCCGGATTGCAGCTGAAAAGTCGATTCGTAAAAACGAGGCAAAGTCTAGATGAGGTTGTGTAAACGTCCGGTGAGAATTCATGTGCGCTTCGAATGCGGTCTGTGTCCTGCTGATAGGTCACCCACGGCGCGCCTGCGTCCCAAGCTGTTTTTGCCGTGACGCAACGTCATCCCAACGCGAATACAGAAGTACGATACTGTAGGTTTATTTGCATGATAAGAATCACATAGATTCGCTGCCTCCAACATGTCCACTAACGAGAACTACACGGTGTTACATAAAAGGATTTCTTTTGTTTTTTTTCATAATTCACTCAAATGAAAATCAATTTACACAATACTTGTATCAGTTGTAGCTAAAGAAAATACTTTTACAAAATATTGCAATAAAATATGGTAGTTGATTGAATATTCTTCGTAAGGCGTGAGATAATACTGACGTCATAATGTGTCGTGAGTACAAGTTTGCTTGTCTTAACTAGTGCTGTCAGTTGCTATCCTGCTTAATTTGGTTCGCTAATGAAAAATGTGCTTCAGACCGTTTTTTTTACTTAACGTGCGCAAAGTAGGTCGGTTTTCGCCAAATTTCGTGCCAAAAAATAATGCAAAAAGTTTCGGCAATCTGCATACCTCATCAACTGAGTAAGACGCGACTTACACCATCGTGTTCCGCTTTTGACGTTGAGCATACAGCTACATGAATCGAGATTTCAGTTTGAGCCGATTTTTATATACCTGTTTAGAAGTGCCAAAACACGTGATTTTGCGACTTTTTGCTACAAGAACGACCTTTACATTTTTTTGCAAAAATTTTAAAAATCGTATCTCCGCACTTGTTTCGGCTAGCGAATCGAGACCAACACTGTTCGACGCGGCGTTTCACGCTGCAAATGCCGGTGTATGACTCGTTTGTCCACATCTGCCCGTTTTCCTGCTAAACTGACGGTGACACACCGACCGCTACGTGAAGGCCGTGATACTGCGGTGCAGAAAATGCTCGATTTTCGCTCAACTTTGACCGCCATTCGTACCAGCTACAACTCGCGGTTTGAACCGTCAAAAACTTCGTTTTCTGCTAAACATTTCTGTATATTTTGCGAAATTTTAGCAACAATGTAAATAAAACCGATCAAAGTGTAAGCTTATAAAAGTGCGCTTCCGCTACAAAACGCCAAAAAATTCGACCCCAACTTTGGTAAGTAATTTAAGTAAGTAAGTGCAATAAGTAAGTAAAATTAGGTCAACGCCCAAATGCACTACTGTTTTAGAAAGGTACATAACCCGTTAGTTTTTTTAAAAGTTGGTTGGTATTCTGGCACGGTACGGTCGTCGAATGTCGCCAAAATCGACGCGCAAAAAACGTATTTTTTTTTCGATTTTCAAGTTTTTGCCAAAGTCGCTGTGTAACAGCTAGGCGACAGAAATTTGGCTGAAATGTTCATAGCTGTTTATTCTAACATAATCTGCACTTTAACCTAAATTGCGCTATAAATGAAACTGCTAGGCGGCGCCAAATTAGCCGCCGCAGATCGTATTCGCCAAAAAACGAAGTCCAAAAATCGGTTTTTCCAATTATTACCAAAACAAAAAACAGTTAATAAACGCAATTTGGCACATTGAAAGAACGTATTAAGGCTTACAATTTAGTACGAAATTGGGCCAATCGGTTGATAAATAAGCGAAATATCGATGTTCGCTGGCGTTTACGTTCATTTTCTCCCATAACTGGCCGAAAAAGAACGATTTTGGGGTTCTAGCGTCTAAACCGTACACCCTAGCAAAAAAGTGCTCGGGACAGACATTAGGCCTAACGATCTTGGTCCTGGCTATCGTTTGGCAGTCATGCGAAAAATCTATATATTTTAATAGAGGTCGCTGGCGTTCACGAAAAGTCAGAATTCGCAACGAAACATGCGTGAATATCACACTTACGGGGGTCCAGCTCCCAAACGGTGCCCCGTAGCAAAAAAATGTCCAATACAAATTTTAAAGGCCAAGACCCGCTCCATCGTACGCCGGCGATAGAAAAACGATATAGTTCACAATAATGTTGCCAGGCGGCGCTGATGGGCCAAAAAAGGCCAAAAGGGCGTCTTATTTGGGGGCTCCTGGCCACGCCGTCTTATAAGATATCTGGATTATTTTTTCACCGACTGCTAGAAAACGACCAGCGCTAACGAACTTGTGCGAAAATATTCTTCCCCACGCACGATGGACGGGCTTGCGGCAACGGCAAACACTGCGCGAAAAATTAACGATTTTCGCGCCACATTTGTGGGCCTACGACCCCAAACCCTCAACGTACACCCCTTAAATAAGTCGCGCTTTAAGTTCAGGGCTATCTAGTTTATCGTGCCCAATACCAAAAAATTTTGGGCCGCTTGCAGATCTTATGGGAGAATTTTTTAAATAGTTGTCCAAAAATGCCGAAAAAATGGGGTCAACTTTGGGGGGGCGATTTCTGAGAAATGGAAAAATATTTAGAAATGCGTATTCCCGGATAAAAAATTAGGGTCAGTCCCCGACAACTTAATGAATGAAACGAATTGATCCACCCCATAGGTTCCGCCACAAGCAGGTAGCGACCATAGCTTTTCGTCTAGAGAAAAAATGTGAGTTGAACGAATGCCAAGGTACTGCTTCCAGGAATTCCTCAAGTTCGGAGATAGCTTGACACTCCTCTCACAAGCTTCTGAAACACAATGTATTTAGTCTACAACGTACTTTTTTCACGTACCCGCTGAGAGTATCGCCAATGCAGAAGCAATAAATAAAAACCGTAAAATCATGTTGTAGCACAGATGAAATTTGTTTCACTTTTCACGGACAGATTTCAGTAATGCTCCTATAAACAGATACATAAAACTAACGATTAACTAAACGATGAAGATTCAAACAAATGGCTTTGTCCGTAGTAGTAATTTACTCTCAAACATTTGACCTTGGTGTGACTTTAAACTTGACCTTCCGATTTTCAAACTCTAACCAGCTTGTTAGTAGCGTGAGCTCCGTCATCGACCAAAGTATGGCTACAATAATTTCCTTTATTGTCTAAGATACCGGGTTAATATATGTTTTCGCTTGCACCCCCATCCATCCAGACGCATGCGCAGAGTTTTAACAAACTGACGATCGCAAAAGAAAATGTCTCCATCGACAGCTGAACAACCTACATTAACCCCTGAAATACTGTAACATTATTTCAGATTACTAAAAATTGTATGTAGCCTATAATCTGAATCAAATGTCAGTGAATATAGCTTACAGTAGGTTACATCGACTACAGGTTAACAGGGGACGCCAAAGTGACAGATATGATTAAAATAGCAAATTATAAAATTGCAACAAATGAAAGCAATGTGTAGTTGGCTGAATAAATCGAGTAGATTTAAATTCAACATTGCTGTTTTGTAACCTGTTATTTTTCCGATTCAAAAAATGTTTAAGATTAAAGCGCAGTTGGTTCAATTAACTGGCTTGCACACGTACTCTGCGTCTCGGTAAAAGTGGTGCACCAAACTCAGTCGATGACTTTGTCAGTTTTCAACGAATTTTCAAAATTTTTTTACTGGCGGGTTTCTTGAAAAACTTGCAATAAAATATTATTAAAAATTCCAACACACCCAAAACATGTCGTTACACTACCTCGCGAAACATATACGTTTGAAAATTGCACTAATTGAAGCACAACATCAACAAACTATGCACGCACGAAGTTACGAACAAAAGAAAAAATGTGATCATGGTAGATGAGCTAATACTAAGCCAGCAGGACCAGCTACAAATTCGTTATTTATTGCACCAAACAGCATAAGCTAATGTCATGTGGATCATTTTTTTTATTGCGATCTTTGTCTCAAGTGTCTTAAGAGACACTTGCTAAAGAACTGACCGAAGCAAACTGTTAACCGAAACAGAGAAGTTTAAAACTGTTGGTAATTGATGTTGTTTCTTTTGACTTAGTGACAAAATGTTGTATACATTATTTACACTAAAAGTTTGGAAACTGACAACTGGCGCAAAATCTTGGAGCAATAACGTTTCTTCGCACAAAAAATGACGTTCACTCAGTCGCTATTGGTGACAGACAGACGCATTGAAATTAGACTACGCCAGTGTGATATTCGTCGATCTTGCAGTTCAAATCGATCAGACTTAACTTAATTCTTTTGCCGCAGTTGCTGTGTGCCATACACAAGGTCTCTGGTAGTCCATAACTAAGCAAGACTGCTTCAGCACACATAAAACATGCTAGTTTACTGCATTCTTGTATCACAAGGTAGTGTAGCGTCACGTTTTTGGTGTGGTTAAATTTTGAACGACAGTTTTATCGCAAATTTTCCCGAAAGTCTGCTAAAATGTTTTTTTGAGAATCCGTTAAAAATTGACAAAGTTATTACACCACTTTTCGGGACAGAGTGTACAGAACAGTCTAGGTTAATTTCCTGTTCTGATTTGTGTTTTACGTAGTTGTGAAAAAATGCACATTGTATTGTAATGTAATTTTTTCATACGATATATTTTGTCCTGCAATTTCTTGTTCGGCATTTTTAGCCAATCCGTTGGCATTAGTAACAACATGTAAGCCTATCCAGGACAAAACGCGCACTGAACTGAACTAAGAATGACACTCTTTCATAAGCTTGATGGGACGCCTATCAACGTTATTGACAATAACGTTCTATAGGCTTAGCACTAATATTAATGCCATCGTTTATGATGCTTGAGCCAATAGATAGCAGCGATAGTGACTGCACATTTACCATCGCCATTTATTATTATTACTACTCAGCTTAACAGACGACGCTCATTGTGTATAGGCCTACAGTGCATGCAAAACCTGTGAGTATAAGTAAGTGTTAATGATAAGATGATATGATATGATGTTGAATTTGCACTCGAAAACTGACAGACTGTTTAATCTAGCACATAAACTAAATAAACTAAAATGTATTAAATAAAAGTAAAAAAATAAAATGAAAAAAGTAAAAATAGAAGTACAGTTATAACATAAAACATAATAAACAAAAACTGACTAAAATCCAAGCAACTAAAAAGAAAAGAAATAAGAACAAAACTGTAACTAAAACTGCTATAAACTAAAACCAAAAAAATTTTTAAAAAACCGTTATGCGAGTCCCGATAACCGTAAAAAACCAGTTCGATGATAATGCCAGATGTCTATGGAGGGTAGAATTTGAGAAAGAAAAAAGTTTTGAAATGAGAATGAAAGAATAATGAAGTGATAAATGACAAGAGTGGTGATGGTAACACTGATGATGTGCAATGATGATGAAAGAATGGTGAGTCAGGAAGAGGCAGAGCAAGACGTAATTGACGAAGTGAGTGAAGAAGTTAATTCCAAAGATGAAGTGATGCATAACGAAAAAAATGACTGGTAATTTTTAAGGAGGAGTAAGTAAATGGACGAGCAAAAGTGACGACAGATGACGATCGAGTGTTACGTGGTGTCTGGAGAGAGATTAAATTGTACAGATAAGGAGATTGGGTGGTGTACAGAAGTTTAAACGTAAGAAAGAGAATTTTATATTCGATACGTTCGTTTATTTTAAGCCAGTGGAAAGATTTGGGTATATGAGTGGTGTGACTAAATTTAGGAGCTTTGACAACAGCACGAGCAAGAGAGTTTTGGATCTGTTGGAGACGACTTAATTGAGACTTAGGAAGATTATAGTATACAGAGTTACAGTAGTCAAGTTTGGGATGTACAATGGATGTTGCAATAGTACTGGCTGTTGTAGAATCAAAATAGGGGCGGGTACAGCGAAGTTGACGAATACGTGAATAGCAAGATTTAGACAGTGCAGAGATTTGGTCTGAGAAAGTAAGGTGTTCATCGAATATGAAGCCAAGGTTGCGAGCAGAGTCAGTAATGTTAAGAAAAGAGTTATGTATTTTAACCAGTTGCTGTTTGGGTTTGGTGATACTTAATCACCCGACAGTTAATCAACGACACATAATCACTTGGACAGATAATCACGCGACATATAATCACGCGACAAATGATCCAACAGTGTGGACTTTTCTGCAGGGGATCGAAAAGGATCTTCAAATGCAACGTACAGCATTTCTACAAGGAATTGCTAGTGCACAATCTTCCGTTCCAAAGCGATACAAGGAACTGAAAGTGCGCGTGCAAAATACAGTACACCGTTATCTGTCAAGTGAGATTTTGGTGTATCTCCGTGCAATCGCGCATTTTTCTTATTCTCGACAATCTAGAGCTACATGTATAGTAGCATTTAGTAGGTCAGCTTTTAACGAGCTTCAAGTTTTATGTGTTTTGTGATTATGTGTCCGTGACTAACTGTCGCGTAATTAACTGTCGGGTGATTAAGTGTCCGTACACCGCTGTTTGAGCCCAATGAGAAGGAATTCAATCTTAGGGAAGTTGGGAGTTAGTAGGTTAGCAGTCATCCAGGAAGAGATATGTTGCAAGACCTCCTGAAGGTGAGTTAGATTGGACTAGAAAACTAGTGGGAAAAAGGAAAAAATCTGAGTGTCATCTGCATAAAAATGGTAATTTAAGCAATAAGATAAAAAATAATGAAAATTCTGAGAAAAGTGGTATACAGGATTAATAGCAAAAGATCAAGAACAGAACCCTGAGGTACACCATAGAAAGAATCATGTGGGGAAGACAGACTACCAAATTAGCGGACACGGAAACAGCGAGATGACAAGTATGATTTGAACCAGTTTAAGACAGTGCCGTTAATGCCAAACCAGGATGATAGACGAGAGAGTAGAATGTTGTGATCTATGGTGTCAAAGGCAGCAGACAGGTCAAGGAAACAGAGACATGATACCTGTTGAGAACCGATGGCATTGACGAGATGATCACAAATGTACAGGAGAGCAGTTTCGGTGGAATGATGTTTAGAGTAAGCAGATTGGTAAGTATTAAGAAGATTATTAGATGATAGGTAAGTGGTTAATCGACATTTTACAACGCGTTCAGTTATTTTTGAGATGAGAGGCAGGTTAGAGATAGGGCGGTAGTTAGACAGATCTTTAGTGTTTAAGGTAGTTTTTTGAGTAGAGAAGATACAACTGATTTTTTAGAGTAGAATGGAAATTACCAAAGCTGAGTGAGAGGTTAACGATATTAGCGATAGCATAAAATAAGAACAAAAGAACATTCTTTAAGGAGCCAGGTAGGTATTGGATCTGAGTCAGATTGCTTGTTTAGACAACTGGAGAGAATCTTGGATATTTCAGATTCAGTAACAAGCTTAAAGGTTGAGTAGTCTGGAGGTAGAGCCGGAGGTGAATGTGAGTGTGAAGAGACAAGCGCAGAGTTGTTGAGCAGAGAAAAACGAAATTTGGAAATTTTATCAGTGAAGAAAGAAGCGAAGCTATCGGCAAGTGAACTGGCTGAGGTAAAGGTAGGTAAGAGCGAATAAGATTTACGATGTAGGAGATTATTGACAGTTTGCCGGAGGCGCCGAGGATTAGCAGAAGATGAAGAAACAAGCTGGGAATAGTATTGTTTTTTAGATGATAGAATTAGACTGTGATAGCGGTTACGCAGTGACTTAAAAGAAAACCAATCACGAGAACAGTGTGTACGTGTTGTAAAATCTCGATTAACTGTAAAACGAATCATACGCGTTTGATATTGATAATACACTTATAAATCGAATTACGTTACGTTGAGCTTCCCGGTTTCCGGTCTTGGCCGAAATTATATTATATTATGTGCCGACAATAGACTGACGACCGATGCAATGTTATGCCTGAAAGCGCCGTGTGACAGCTTCTAATGGAATGTCCAACTACCTTCTGCATGGCAACCGACGGTCGCTTGCCGGCACGGATGTCGACATTCAGCTAGCGACGACTTGACTATTTATCACATCATTTACACGAGATTCTTTTTGCAGTCGCACTGTAAGACTTTGACAAAACTTGCGCAAAAGACCGAGCCGAGCCGACAAAAATAACGGGCAAATTCGAATTAGTCGCATTATTACACACTTTATTTGCCCAAGTAAGTAAATAAGTAATTTATGTAGCGCGTTAACTGTAATGACCTTGAACGAGTTTGGTGTGTTAGTAAAACAAAAAAAAGATAGCTATTGTGTGCTTCATTTAAGAATATCACATGTGTAAAATTTTGGATTAACTGCACAAACAGATAGAAAGCTCAGGTACTGAAAATATGGTGTTTTGTCCCCTTTTTAATACAATATATGTAAAAAAAACTTGCTAGTTTAAAACTGTGTGTAAGGACGATGTATATAAGCATTTGATAACCCATTTCCAAAAACTCCCCTACAGATGCAAAAAAATCTTGCAGATATCTTTTACACAAGCCGAGTTATAGCCAATTTTGTCCCAAATTTCCTTGGCATGGCAACGGGGGTCAGTCGGGGGTAAATATAAATATTACCGTTAATTAGGCCGTCCTCGATAACCATACCCTAGAACCAAAAATTACGACTCTATCTTGCACACAACGGAAGTTGTGACAGTTTAAATAATTTTTAAATTTTCCCCATCTGTGCCATTGTATTTTTTCGAATTTTTTTAATAAATCAGTCAGAAATAAAATTTTTATTTTATTAACATTAAAAAGGCACTTCCTTGCGCAGAACGGCGTCATTTGGCGTATTAAGCGTAAAAATCGGTTTAACGGACTCGCCTGTTGGCGAACGAAAGGACCAAAAAAATGTAAAGTAAATTTCAAACAGGAGGATATTTCACCTATACGGGGAGCAATAACCCCTGGGCGGATTGAGCCCAATTTTTTTGGTGGTAGGCGTCCACGACATAATCACCCCATTCAAATTTGGTGACAATCGGTTCAGCGGTTTTGAGTTGGCTGAGGGTCAAATTTTGTCTTTTCTCATAGACTGTGAAGGTCGTCCTTACAACACTCACACTACCGTTTGAGGTGTGATGGTGCTACGTAGTAACACTGTGATGATTGCTTTGAGTCCAGTCGTGAGGCTTAGGTCTATATACACGGGACAGGCTGTAAAATCGGTACCGTCTGCCTCCCCGTGGTCGCTCATAAGCCTGCCTATACGGTTGCAATTTCCGCTTGAGCTAATCAAAGTTTACATTGTCGTTTGGGCCGAAAGCTTGAAACTGAGTTTTTGTCCAGTGGCGCTTTCTCAATTTGGCCACATATTTTTTTTTTACCTTTTTATGCATTTTTTTTCACAGAAAGATTTTGGCAATTAGTCGGCAGGCTCATAAACCGATCGTAGCCAAACGAAAACGTTTATTTCTCTCTGTCTGTGAAAATTGCACAAGCCGCCATGCACTGTGTGCAGCCGCCTGTAGGCCTACGTGATAAATGAGTGGACTTTCACACGCCTATGTCCAATAAAGTTATAGCCATAACCATTCTTAAACAATTGCACTACTAAGCTATTTTCTTTAGATGCCATATAAAATTCCGTAAGCAGCAGCGTTAAGACAGATCCGTGTATAAACATGGTAACATTAAAAAACAACGGGATTGTGTGTTAAAGACGTCAGAGCAAAATGTTTTTTGATATACGATTGCAAAAATTCACCAAATTTTAATTTAGTTTTTCAATTTCTCAAAAATCGAAAATTTTCAACCAAACATTGCGCAATTTTTGGTAGAAAGTTTTTTTTTACAAACACAAACAAAAATTTGTGCTAGCAAAGCAAGTGAGTGCTGCCACGATTCCACTGTATCGAGAAAAGCACATACCGAGACGTGAATTCCTGCGCTCAGTTAAAGTTTACGGCAGTTGCACGGTCGTCGATTGCATACGTCTAGAAGCAGCATCGCTTAATAACATTGTGCCGGTCGCAGCCAATCATTGGCAATCACGCTTTGCTGTTTCCAGTGCAGCATCATCCGCGGGTGCACCGCGCCAACTGTTCCAGTTACCAAAATTTTCGGTGTTGGATAAGATAGTTAATTTTTCTATTTAATCAAAAGTAAAAGTAACCTAAAATAAAACTACTAAAATAGAACTTCTAACTTCTGAAGTGTAAACAGTGACCTGTCTTAAAATCTAACCGTAGGTCTAATGGTTTAGGTCGTAGAGTGTGTTATATCAATAATTCGCATGCATTTTTGATTACACACAACCAGTGGAGGTTTCAGGCCCGGACCGGGAAGAGGGGCATTAATGTAGGCTGTATCGCAATAAAGCTATAGAATAATAGCCCATTTAAAAACAAAGCTACTTTGTAATAAAAAAATAGAAAGTAGTTCAAACATAATCAAGTAGAAATAACAGTAGCTTAACGAAAACATACTTAAGTAAACGCAACAAGTAAAAACTTTTACTTAAGTAGTTACTATTTAATATTGGATGCTGTTTTATTTTCCTTACTTTTTTTAAAACACCTGGGTTGGTTTTTGTTTATCCAAACAATCCTTCGCACTTTCTTTTAGTGAGGAAAAGCGCATTAGAGGCGTGTACGCGAGATGCGCTATACAAATTGACACCTTTACCTTTAAAAGCTGCTAACATTTATCATAAAATATTTTTTTAAACTACTACAGTTATAATGCCAAGCAAATCGTCCCACTTGATGCGCTGCCCTATCTTCTGCTAAAGTTGCTTGCATTGATTTGAAATCACGACGTTTTTATGCCACCATTGCTAAACTTGCCAACTCGTCGATGCAAACTGGAAACCTTAAAGGCAGATGCTATAGCTAGGCTATTAAAGAACGGAGCTCGACAGCTTATCACAGACGAACTACAGATCAAGTCTTTCATCTGTCAACCGTTTCCGAGGTCCTCGAGAGACTTGTATTGACTCGCCAACGACCACATCTGTTCGATTCTACAAACGACAGCAAGTTGCGATGTACTTATAGAAAAAGAAATTGTACAGAGCCATCATTGTTGGATGTCTTGAGTGGACCAGGTTATATTTATAGCCGTCGACAACAAAAAGTCGCGGTATTACTTGGTCAAGACCTGTCTGCAGCGTTCGGACTGCATATTCTCGCCGCGTGTAGGCTACTGCTGACGTCAAACAATGGTACGGTACATGCAAAACGGTTTGCAGCAAAACCCGGACGCACCTGCTTGCTCGATATAGTACAAACAACAATGTAAAAAGAATTCCAGCGTTAAATTTTACATGTGTAAGACGTGTCCGGATCATCAGAGGCTTAGAAATCGCCCTAACACGTGCCACAACAATTTACACTAAAAAACAGGAAATTTAAGCTAATGCTCACGAGACGCGCGAAAGCCTATAGCAGTTCCTGTTCGCAAACTGTCAGTCTATCTCCAGCCATTTCGTCGCAGTTCATTCTTGAAGTGTGCACTGCAGCCGAAGATCGCAAAAATCAATAAAACCCCGTTATTTTGGAAATTTAAGGTTTTTCATTATCATTGTTGTTGATACGACTAAAAAGCTCATCAGTAGTGCTTGTTGTGATAGACAGCATGCCAATAGTGATCTGCAACCGTTTTCACGAATATTTTTTTAAACTACTACAGCCAACAACGGTAAAAAAACGACTTTTACGGGGGTACCGCTCTCTGATGCCCTCGTGCGCAGGTTTTCTTAAACCTAAAAAATCGAGACTTAAACTGTTGAAATCTACGTTCAATGCTGAAAATTTCATATGCAACTTATTTATGTCTAGCTGTATTGATTTTGGCGCAACTTGCTCTAAAAATGTGTTTCGCAGCCCGAATCCGCCAAAAACTCCACAAAACCCCAATTTTGGCGTTCAAGATTATCCAAGGTCATTGAATTCGGTGCCAGTTGAGAGCCAGTGTACGACTTCCTATTAGTGATTAATAGCACCAAAATACTGTGGTCTTTGTTACTGCTATTGGTGGCTGGTTTCCGCTGTTTTCTGCACGCGAATAGGCAACACATGACGCTAAACGCAACGCCACTGTCATTTAGCGTTCATTTGCATCACTCGTCCACTGCATGCGCAACAGATATGTAATTACTTGCTTCATGGCATTCCATCGTAATCGACAGTCGACATGCTGCCGAAATGTCCGTCGCGAAGATGTCATATATCTACATCAATGTATACGCTGTAGGAGGGACAGCCGATTGGTAGTATATACTAACTACACCGCGGTCCATAAAAACGTGCCACTTTTTGGTCCGCCCGAAAACGATAGTTTTTGGAAGGACTTATGTTTCACGCATGATGTTTTTTTCCGAGCATGAGATCTCCGAGATGCGTGGGCCGACCGGCGCGAAATTTTGCACGATGGTCAGTACTAGGCCGAATTTTATAATGCCGGTCCAAAATTTTTGGGGGCGCACCCCAAAAAAATTTCTGGGGCGAAAAA
>Ga0209367_1007728_pt1 | contig 14773 bp, 9 predicted proteins | sample WorMetLIZISLAND2_FD_187412 | JGI IMG/M metagenome (GOLD analysis project Ga0209367, IMG submission 187412) | Marine gutless worms symbiont microbial communities from Max Planck institute for Marine Microbiology, Germany - Olavius geniculatus... ... | reverse complement strand
GTAATACATATGCAAAAATTATTTTCTAAAAACAATTTTTCAACAATTTTTATATTAATATCTAATAATGTTTAGTTTTTGATACATTCCTTGTGTTTCTAAACAAAAGCAGATAATATTATTGTAAAAAAAATAATTTTTTATGCAGTGACAATACACTGGTAACGTAACGTGCATTTAGCAATGGGGACAAGGCTTTAAATAAGAACTTTTTTGAGTTCAAAAATGCAGTTTGCAAAGAATACTGGCAAAATTTCTTAAAATAAACAGAAACAGGGAAGGACTGGGACACATTACTAAAAAGATTTGGATAACAGGAAGCACTGAACAAAGGCATGAGAGCGCACTGTGGATGAACTGGTAGCCTTACTAAACCATGAAGGCCAGAAATAAACACTCTGTATAACATGCCAGATATCCACAAAGACGGGTCTAATACAGCACAGCATTGTACAGATCATTTGTCGCGATTTTGGTCTGAAGTGTCTTTCATCTTCCGACATGCCTGTTGCTTAGTATTGCTAGTTTTTCTTGCATTTATATTTCACAAGGTAGTGTAGCGACGCAGTTATGGTGTGGTGGGATATTCAATAACAGCTTTATTGCAAATTGTCCAAAGAGTGTGCGAATGAAAGAATTTCGAAAATTGGTTAATATTTGTCAAAGATATGGACAGTTACAAAGTGGGACATTTTTTTGAGACACAGTGTATGTCACTTTAACATTAAGCTGCGTACACAGCGACAAAAATGAATTGAAATGAAAGAAAACCCGCTTGCTCCGTGTTTCATTTCATTTCGGTCGCTCTGTACGCACTTTTAGGAAAACTCAGTAAAAAAACCTATTCATTTCAAACGAGTGAGTCTGCCATCTGAGCTGTAGGTCTGAAGAAAGGTCAGTAGATGTGCATTGGTCGTCGTTAACCAGGGAGGACGCTGGAACGTGGCGCGAGAACTCACTCTATCGAACCAGGTCGCTGCTCGTAGACCGAGCTGTTCAGTCGGAACTGACGACGAAGAGCGTTGCCGAGAACTGTCTGGCTGTGACCGCTGACGCAGTCAACGGCCTCCGCAGCGAGGAAGAACCGACGCCGTCGATCAACATCTGCCAGGGTGGAGCGGTGGTGGTGGTGGAGGATGAACAGAACGTGGTGGTCGAGGAATGGCGTCACGTCGACGACGCTGTTCCACCGGTAAGCGCACTGCGCCGCGACAGTTACCAGCAGGCCATCATGAATGCCACCCAGTCCGACAACTCGACGTGCCAAAAACCGGCTGACCTCGAAAAAGACGACCAAACACTCTTGGAAGTGTTAGAAACGGTCTCAGAGATGGAGGAAGCGGACATCGATGACGCACTGAAGGCACCAGAAAAGATGACCGCCGAAGATGACGAGCTCATGCAAAGCACCGAAGCAAACGTGGATGAGATCGTCAAATGTCAGAAAGAAGCTGAAAGGACAGAAGTTCTAATTATGCCAGATCGGGCGCAGGTTTGGTTTAAGCTTACGTTTGGGTACAATGCTGGTGGATAGCCGGTCATGCAAGTGTAAGCTAACGCCATGTTTCTTAATTAAGCAAACGTAGATGAGATCGTCGAATGCAAGAGAGAAGAAGCTGAAAGGAGGATGAACACGTCGTCCACTAGAGCGGATATTCTGGACAACGGGTTGGACGGGCTTGATGATGTAGTGCAGCTGCGGACGGAGACCAGCAGCCGCAGTCCCTCGACGTCGGTCGACGATGATTTCACCGTCTGTGACTCACACGCACCTGCACCGGCTGCCTCTCCGTCACCCTCGCAACACGAAGACACGAAAGATGACGTCCGGATCAGCAAAACAACGAGCGACACCCAGCCGCCGTCAGACAGCGCAGCCGCCAACGAGGTCGAAAAACCAGAGACGGATGAAGAGACCCAAGAACGGGGCTCGTCAGTTTATTGATAAAATGATCGAAGAAACTTCGATGAGCGCATGGAATTATAAACCCCAGCTGCGTCTTGCTACGGTTTGTAGTGGATCTGCTATAAATCCGCAACAAATCCAACGACCATAGCCAATCTGCAATAAGTTACGCGTCCACATCAATTTTGTCGAAGGCTTACAACAAATCACATCATTCCAACATTGTCAAGATGCTGTGTAGTGTGTTGAGCGACTCGTTGTCTAACAAATCCGCAACAAATCAGTGTTAACAGTTAACAGTGCGGGCCTCAACAGGCAGGAGGGAGAAACTCAAGAACGTGGCTCGTCGGGGGTATGCGTTCTTCCGACATCGGACCGACCGGAGGACAGTCACTCGACGGTCTCGAAGTTCTCATCCTCGTCGCCACCTCCGCCGCCGATCGACGTCATAGCAATCGACGTGACGCCACAGCGACTGCCGGCGTCAGAGGATGTTCCCTCACATCGTGACGACATCGAGGAGGAACGACAGAGCAACACCAGCGACAGCGAGTACCGTCACAGTCCGCTGGGCGGCGCCATGCCCGAGTCTGACGATTCGTCCGTCGGCGCCGGCGAATTCGTGTTTCCTTAAAAAGCGTAATACCCCGTTTACACGACGAAGCAAACATGAAGCAAACAGAGCACACGTCGTGCACGTGTAGGCCTATTTTCAATACGTTTGCTTTATGTTTGCTTCATCGTGTAAACGGGACCATATAAATACCGATAGAACTGAACTGAAATTAATTGCAGACATAAAGCTGCAGAGCGCGACTTTTATTTCAGTTTTAATTTCATTTCTGTCCTTTGAACACATCTTTAGCCGAACGTTCCTAATCACGGCTTGCGCGGCAGGCCTAGCGTAGGCCCATGCGTAGGCCTGCAGGCTTTGTTTCCTTTCTTTAAAAATGCATGCCTTGATATCTGTAAAATGTAAGCCTATGCCTAAGACACCGACAGTTTCTTCGTTCCACAACATTTCTTTAAATTCTTCTCGGAAACCACACTTTCTTCTACTTAGATATTGTAAAAACACTATCGGAAACAGTTGATAACATGACTGCATCATTGGTGAATCCGGGCACGGGCGGCCGCCCCCACTGCCACTAGCCAAAATGCAAATGTAAGAACTTGTCTACACAGATAATTATAAACTTTAAAGACTTTCGAAATAACACTGCTGAGCGTAAATAATTGTTTTATTTAAATCCTTAACTGTTGCCTCTCCCCTTTTGTATGAAAATAGACAAAAGCTCTCAACTTCAGGGAACAATGATCAGGAGGCGTTGCCTCAGGCCTGAATTCTCAGGCCCAGACGCGTTACAAGTTGCGGCTGCGCTACACGCTCACCAATGTCCGCCCCACCTCCACTCACATCTTGACAAATCGTGGATCCGCCACCAGACGGCATAAACGGATGTAACAAACCAAAGGTCAAAAACCTGCATTCAACTTCCCTTTGAGGAACACTCCGTACTTAGCCACGACTTATGAGTGAAAAACACCAATTATCAAAACGTACACATTACACATTGTTGACCCTCAATTTAGCATGTTTTTCAGTAAATTACAAAAGATCAGTGGTGTCAACATCCACTTTTTTCCATGGAATGCCCTAAATGTCCTGAAACAAACAGATTTGCCCTGAAAATATTGTAAATTTAAATAAATTATTATGTACGCGATGACTATAAATCCGGCAGCCGTAACTATAGCCTGTAGGCTATTACTTCGGCAGTGAACGAAAATGAAGAATTCAATTGCGTTCACCAGGTGCGGGCACCACTGTCGCCCAGTGTAACAGCATTACCTGTAGTGACCACCATAATTATCGTCAATATTATAGTGTATAGTTTATGGTTTAGGGTTAGGTTTAGCGTTTTTCAAAGACTCGTGTGACAATAACACACACCATAAGTAAGCGTACAATATTGGTGATAAATTCGACGCTGCTGCAGGCAAGTACGAAACTTGCCGACTGGCGATCAGTGATGGCCTACTTGCTAAGGTTGAGGTCGTCAGTTGCCGGGCTGCCGCCGTGTACCTGGTACGCGTGACCTGGTACCCACGGTACGACGAGCACCGTCGTACCGCCGCAGAGACACGGCTTCAACCGGCACCTATGAGCACGGTTGCGTGTTCGTATGTACCGGACGGCCTTAGTGTCAAACTCCACTACACGGACGGACGCACACATCACCCAGGGACGAACGGACGAACACACACAACATGTTGTACAACTCGTTGTACAACAATTCGCCACCAACGGACGAACATTTTGCCACATTCCAACATCTTGACATGTCGAGATGTTAGGATGTGGCAAAATGTTGTGTGTGTTCGTTCGTTCGTCCGTGGGTGGTGTTCGCGTAGTGGAGTTTGATATTAGCCAGTACGTACGAGCACCCAACAGTGCTCTTAGACACCGGCTAAAGCCGTGTCTGCGGCGATACAACGAGCCAGTACCTATGAGTACCGGCTAAGGCCGTCCAAGTCGGCAACCGGATCAATAGCCGACTCAGGTAAAACCGGATATTCATCCGATTGCCGTACTAATAGCTGCTAGGCTATACACTGTGTCTAAAACATCCCCGACATTTTTGTCCGTAACTTAAAAATCAATTATCAGATTTTGATAATTTTTGGTATGAATATTCCTGACACAACGTGCCATCAAATGACCGTTCAGTTTCCCACCTCACCCAATGTATGCTTCTGCACTACCTAGGGAAATCAGATCAAGCAAAATATGTGTTGAAATAAACAGAAAACCTAAAAAACATCCCTGACATTACCGATTGTAACTTGAAGAAGAATTAGCAGATTTTAATAATTTTTGGCAGAAATATTTTTGACACCACTGGCTATTAAATCGGTGTTTTAGTTTCTACCTCACCCAACGTCTGCTTTTGCACTATCTGGGGAAATCAGACGAAGCACAGTACGTGTTAAAATGAATGAATGAAAAAAACTGCGACAAATTTCATCTATCCTAATCTGTGGGTCCCAATAGCCAGTCTTTTACAAAATTTGACTGTCATGCAGCAGCTTGTCTAACAGATGAAGTTTAGGAATGTTTGTGAAGTCACGAAGCGACTGGTAGAGCCTAGATTGGTCTGGAGCAGAACGTTATCGATACTGCTGTCAATGAATGGTGAAAGTGTCTCCTTGCTTGTGTTCGCATAGTAGGCCAATGCTTCAAGCAAGTTTACTACAGGCAGTTGAAAAATGGACAACTGGATGAAATGTGAGCTAGAGTCAGAAATGTGTTTTTACGCGTTATGTTAATTAAGCAATCATATTGCATTGGATAAAAAAAGTGATATTTCTCTGGTTGTGTTTTCCCCAGAGAGTGCAAAAACAAACGATGAGTGAGGTGGGAAACTGAATGGTCGTTTGATGGCAAGTTGTGTCAGGAATATTCTTGCCTAATATTATCAAAATCTGGCAATTGCTTTCCACGTTACAGTCCAAAATGTTGGGGATGTTTTTTGAGACACAGTGTATATAGGGCCTAGCTAGTGCATTGATATGGCTGCCTATTTTATATGTTGGTTGGTTTGCATTGTGTGGTGTGATAGTATGACTGATGTAGGAAAAAGACTGACTGGGAAGCGGATCAGGTCAGATAAATTTTCTCTATCATCCTCTGAAAAGTCCGACTGCCATATGTTATTATGCATGTTTCAGCTACTGGTATCTCACACTATACACTTATGAAAAAACAACCAATGAAAATACACATTAATTCTCACGAATATTTCGGTCTAAAATAATCTGTGTTCTAATTCATAGTCTTTTTCTGAAATACACATCATCTTCAACCCATTTTGATAAATATTTTATATATAACTCTTTATTCGCACATATGCAGAAGACAGTAATAAAAAAAACAACCGAGATAGACCAGCGGACAGACAGACAGACAGAGGCACATCGTTCACAACAGTCAATCAGTTACTGACATTCAGAGATCGAGTTCTCAAAGTGAAGCAACACAGCAGTTTTCATGCAGGTCCTAGTATTGTTTTTTGGCTTGTACTTCAGCTGAAAGTACTGCACAAAATTATTGTCACAACTGAAGTACTCCAGGATACAGTCCAAATAAGTATTCTTGCCACGCATGTTGGAGCAGAAATTCCACTGATACAACTCATACAAATATTCAAAAGGCAAGTCACCACAGAAATACTGAAGTTCCTTCACTGATTCACTTCTCTTGTAACTAAAAATCTTCTGATAAGCGTCATTATAGCATACACACAATTGATGGAGAGTATTTTTACACAAATTTAAAGCACCAATGCAATATGTAATTAGAGGTACACAAAACGACTTGACTAACTGTAATTTAACAGGCTCAGTACAATATTTTGCACGTTGAAATAGGGTATTACATGCAGAATAGAACCTTCTTTTAGTAACACCACAGTCCACTTTTAACACATCTTCGACTTTAAAATAGATTCCTAGATACTTAAAAACATCAACTTTAGGAAAAGGTGACTGGTACAAGCAAGGCAAATTAACATAATCAGGTTTCTTTTTACCAGCAATTGCATAAAGACTTTTTTTAGTATTGAAAACAATGTTATGCTCAACACCATACTGTATACATTATATGCAAGAAAATGTAACAGGACTGACCAAAGTAAAAATTAGCAACAAATGATCCGATTGTGCATATAGCTGGTACAAAAACATATTCACCCATTAAGTCCAGACACAAGCAACAAAATAATATTTGAAAAAGATTAAATACGACAGTACATGATTCCTAACTCACAGTACACGTGATAACAACTCGAAATCTGGTAGATATTAACAATCAACTTATAATTTACAAGTACATGTATGAGGGCTGTAAGTACACGATTGACACTCAGTAAGTGAAATAAAAATGCACATTAACAAACAAACTCTTCAATGTTGAACAATTTAGACTTTTGCTATTTACACTCTCTGCGATGCATAATGCTGAAAAAATCTTATTAATCACAGCCGGCATCCAGAACAACTAAAAGTATCGCGTTAATGGACTGGACTCATGTTAATGGACTTTCAAACTGAGTCCAACCTTAGGTCCCACATTAAATGAACACAGGCATCTAAATCCAAACCTACATTTTTTTCAGGACATAAAAAGCAAAACCGTCAAAATTCAGCACACCTTCCTACGAGTTAACCCAGAAAGTACGACATAATAAAAACTGGATTTCTTTTGACTCTGTCTCGTTGCACGTTTAATTCTGGTAGTAAATAAGGTCTGAAAATATGACAAATCTGATAAGATCCAGAACGTAATCTGTCTTCCACCGAGTGAATAATTCATTTAAATTTACAATATTTTCAGGGCAAATCTGTTTGTTTCAGGAAATTTAGCGACAACCTTCAAATTTAAAAAGTACTTCTGGATGAGTGGTAAGCCTGTGACCAGTGGCACATATATGCTACTATTTAGAAGCAATGGGCACGATGACACCTCACCAGATAAGCGAGATATACTATTGGCAACTATTGACTATTAATACAGCCTATCTTGTGGTCTGACCAGCAATGCCGAAGCACTGCTCTGCTGTACTAGTGATTTGTACCAGGAACTGGGTACCCAGACCCGGTTCCAAAATTCATTACCCAGTTCCAAATCCAGGTAACTGGTACCCATTTTCGCACTAATTACCAATGATGAAAATCTTGCTAGTTGCAGCCTTTGTGGCGAAATTCCGTTCTGTAAAAGAGATCCAAGTTTTTCAACTTCAGCCATTTTCGTTGACGGACTATACATATTTGGTATCACAGACACAGTATAGACATTTGATATGAAAAACCTAACTTTGTGGGAAAAAAATTGTGAAATTAGATGTGCACATGTCACTTTTTCCCTTTACTTGTTTTAAAGTTGGAACCAGGTCCAGGTACCCAGGCAATTGCAATCAGGTACCTGGTTACTAAAATGGGTAATGCTGCAAATCACTACTCTGTACCATTCAGCATGCCTATGCAGCCCTACTAAGTACTACTAATACTCTTGGTAATATCAGTATTATTATTACAATAAAACAAATAACAATCATAAGTCACAAAAGCCACAGCACTTCAGTGACGTTCAGAAACATACAAGTCATTTGTAATCGAAAAAGCATCTTGAAGAACTCTGTGACAACCTTGTGTTGTCGTCCCAGTGAAGCGAGCTCTCAAATAGTCACGAAGCTCCTGGCAGTACGAAGCCTCCGCAAGCACGATGTCACGGAACTTCCAATCGTTATAGTGAAAGTTAAACTGCTCAAGCAACTCTACACGAAGCCTGTCATCCGGCACCACATCTAGAGGCGGCGTCTGTTCTAAGTCTGGAACAAGCACGTCCCTGAACAGTATCACACCTCGCAGTGCAAACCAGCCAACGTATCGCGGATGGACGCTGACACCACAGATGTTCTGCATTCACACAAAACACGTCAATTAAGGCGCCTGAGTAAAAATGCTGCAAATATTACACACCATCTGTCACAAAAAACTTACTAGATGTCAAACTTGTAATTTTTGGAAATAAAGAAATGCACTGCTATAAGTCTAAGAATATCTCAAACTTAGAACTGCACAATCTAAACCCTAATCTGGACCTATGATCTGATCTTTTGCACAGAAAAATGGCACATCACTACTCCTGTCCTATGAAATTATAACATCAAGTTTGGTTTTTGATGTGCGCTTCAATTATTGAATTACCAAAAACCCAACTGTCACTAGGGATAGCCGACCATACCGCTTATGTCCAAAGTAGTGATTTGCAGCATTGCCCATTTTAGGAACCGAGTACCCGGTTGCAATTACCCAGATACCTGGATGCCGAACCCGGTTTCAACTTAAAAGCAAGTAAAAGAAAACGACAATTGAGTGACACGTAAACATCTAATTACCCAATATTTTTTCACAAAGTTAGGTATTTCATATAAAAACCGCTATAATGTGTCTATCAATACCAAATATATGTAATCCGTAAATGAAAATGGCTGAAGTTGAATCTCCCTTGCAGCACTGAATTTCGCCAAAAAGACTGCATGTAGCAAGATTTTCATCAGTTTCATCAGTATTCAGTGCAAAAAACGAGTACCAATTAGCCGGATTTGGAACCGGGCAATGAATTTTGGAACTGGGTCTGGGTATCCAGTTCCTGGTACAAATCACTAGTCCGAAGCCCAGTGTCCGACTTCCAATAACAAAAAGAAAGCAATTTCTCAAAGGTGACACAGTTCCATGCATGCATGCTATGTTAACAGAACACTGCTTTTGAAAGCTACAATCAACACCAGTATAACAGACGTCGCACGTGGTCACCTCGCCAAGCAGCACAAATAGCTACAGTCATGACTGACCAATGGAAATATCGAATGCAGCTTTAGCAAATTTTTCTCACAATAAAAACGCCTAGCTAGGGAAGATACATTACAGACTATACTGTTGCTGTTGCAGAACTGATCTTCAAGGTCATCCAAGGTCAATGATTCTTATGTCATTAGACAGTCAATATGCCACTTCCAGGACTTTCCATTAGGGCTGATTGATTCACGTCCAGTTAAAGATAACCTATAGGTTAAAGTTGGCAATTCCAAAACTTAGGGCCGGTTGCAACAACCAATTTTAAGTACATACTTAGTTAAGTACCTCTTAAATTTAAGCGCTACTTAACTGGCTACTTAAATCGATTCCGTTGCACCAACACAATCCGCACATCACTTAGCTAAGTGACAGACTTAATTGTAATGACTCTTGCCATTGGCTAATTTCGATCACGTGACGACAGCATTTCCTTGACGACCAATTACGTAATAGCTATCACGCTTCATTGACAACAATGGCCATCGCTCAAAATGCCCTATATAAATTGAAATAACTTCAGAACAGTATAATTTTGAGCAAAGTGTAACATATAGGCCAAATATATGAGAATCAACAAAAATATAGACTGATACATATTTGGCTGACAACGAATATAACCTGAGAAAATAAACTTTGTAGACTATGCTGAACTGTCATGTGTCAGCGCACTGCTGTTTAGAAGTAATTTGTTTTCCCTTAAAACGATCTCAGCTGTAAATACTCAATGACAAACAGCATTATCCACGTGTATTTGCCACTTTTCTTCGCTTTTGTTTACGGTATATAACAACTGTTACCTAAAATCGTCAATTTAGTATGATAACTTCGTCACAGTTCGCTAAATAAAGATGGCGTCTGTCTCATTTTTGCCAGCCGCTTAAATTTAAGTGGGCAACTTTGGCCACTTATTTTTAAGTGACGTTTAAGCAGGCTGGAAGGCTTAAATGGTGCTGGTGCAATGCATTTTCTGCTAAGTACGGTGGTTAAGCATGTACTTAAATTTAAGTATGGTTGGTGCAACGCACCCTTAACCTTTGTCGCATTGATTTATGACACATCAGTAGGTTAACTGTCTCGGTTATCCCAGACTTGACTTGCACAGTTAACCCCCGATTATGCAAAGTTAAGCTGCAAATTAGTGCAAGATTGAAGCTGAAACGTGTAAATAACAACAAGTGCAAACCTTTCACAGTCGTTGATCGATGAACCAGAGGACAAAGAACCGTGACAACGTTTTGCGTAGTGAATTCTATCATTATAGTCAGCGAAATTATTGCATTTTTTCTACGTATGCAATTTGCCATGTTGCTGTGAATGAAAATGTTGTCTGCGCCAGTGACCTTGACCTCGCGGCATGCCTCACGGGGAACAGTCGACTTTTACATAGAGGCGATATGCAGTAAAGCTGACAATATTAAAAATTCTTGTAATAGTCATAATTGCCATTATGTATTGAAATTGTAATTTTCACAGTTACTGCGATGTGTTGTATTGCATTTATTGTATCCGGTTGGAATACACTGTACATTAATTGCCATTTAAAGACTACTACCCATAAACACGCCATTTAGTTCACAAGCCTACAGTGGGCCGTAAAAGAACAGCCACACGACTACAACCGCCAATCAAAATGCTTGATTCATTACATGGTTATATCGACGAGGTTTAACTCGCGGATTACCAAACTCTGGTTAGTTTTACAGCGAATAAATGCGACAAAGGTTAACCTCTGGACTTAACCTCGCGACCGAGATAACCTAGGTTAGGTAACCTAGAAGTTAACTTGGACTTGAATCAATCGGCCCTTAGTGATCAATAGCAACCTAGGCCATATCTCACACCGTTTAGCAATAGCACGTAGCGACCTTCAAGGTCATCCAAGTTCGATTTCTATCTCATCTTAAACGGCATATGCCACTTCTTCTTAATGATTAATAGTGACCTTGGTCCTATCTCTCACCGTTTCCGAGATATGGCCAGTTTTCCATTGAATTATCCTACTCCCCTCTTCATTCAACCCCCAATCTGAAAATGTTCCCTTGCACTAGATCAATGTAATTTTGCACACCCGAGTTTAAGGCACATGGCTAATTATTCCTGTAAAAAGTTTTCCCATATGACCTAACACTTAGTCACACAATACATCCGTTACCAACAAACGGATGGACAGACTGACAAACAGACGACAACCATGCCAATAGCTCGACCATTACTCAAGTATGATCAGCCAAAAAGCCTGCAAAAACAGACAAACAGACAGACAGACGCAGAAGACTCATACTGCAGCCTAATAGAAAAGCCAAACAATAAGACAACTGCAGTACCTGAGATGTAGGCCAAGGGTCATTTGATACGTCGCTGTGTTGGTAATAGTAAGCTGCTCCAGCCACATGTCCAGCTGTCTGTACTAACACCTTAGATCGATGTGAGTGATGTAGTTCATAGTCATGTATGCATTCCACTTCATGGCCGGAAAATGCCTGCAACCAAAAACAACATAACAAATTAATAACACAAATCAGTAGGCCAATGTTTCACTAATGAACTGCATAACGTGGTAATAGAAACGAGAAAGACGTTCAAAGAGAAACCCTACAGTACCAAACTTTTTGCCACCTAGAGCCTAGATTATAACTGGATGATTACACACTCACTGTCCTCTGTATGGTTCTGTCTGCATCAAATTCTGTGACCTATCCTCACAATAATTGCTTCTGTCTGCTTGAAGAAAATCAATGCATGCATACTGGCAATAAATTAGCAACTTAATGTAGAAACATCCCAGACTCTGACAGGCACATCCACATGTGACATATGGATATCGGAAATTAATTGGAAATATGTGTGTATTAATTATACAACATGTCCATTTTGGTGACCACTTAATTATCAAATGTTAGCTGTGCTCCATAGTCTGCTAAGAAACCATTATAATTTGCCAAAGATGTACTTTTGCAGATAAAATTCATTCCCTCACCAATGATTAAACAAACAGTGTTCAATACCAGTATCAAAATGATGACAAGACAGTTACAATGTAATTACAGTATCATCAAAAACTAAAATGTAAAACCACTAGGACTTGGACAAAAGTGGCAAGGCATAATATACCTGCTGCACAAGAGAGAACTTCTGAGCAACAGACATGTCAATCAAGTCGAGTGACATATCAACAGCACACTCCTGATGTAGAATAAAAGGCTTTAATGTCTGATCATATATTGCTGGGGTGCTGATCACAACAAATGCCAATGTATCATCATCAAGTGGCAGCTGAAAGCCTTCTGCAACTTTCTTATTGTACCACCCAACCTACAAGCAGAAGAACAATTACAACCAATCATATCAGTGTTTCAACTAACAGCAATGAAAAGATAAACATAGAAGCAGAAGTAAAATGTACTTGACCTAATAAACTGATTCCAGGCGACTGATTATTCAACACTGCATAAACAAACATAGGCATAGCGTGTCTTCATGCAATGCCTTGGTCGATAAAAAAAATCATATTCAAGTTAGACAGCAAATAAAGCTTCATTAATTTAACTTCAACAAAACTTAGGGTTTATTCATTATAAATTCATAAGTCCAGCTCTGTACTGCACTTAAGAAAAAACTTTTTCAGCAATAGAATTGTTAAAGAGTGGAATACTCGATACATTTATAATACATTTAAAAGACAATGATTATATTTACCGTGCACATGCATGGTCCACATGCGATCACAAAGTGTTATTTACCGTGCGCAGATCGCGCAAGGGCGTATACATGAAGAGGCACGTGGCGGATTTTTTTGTTAATGTTGCTGCTATTATTTAGTTATGACAGAAAACTAACTTTAAAAATATTTTAGGCTGTTTTGGCTACAGCAGTGTCGACAACTAAAGATTCTGTTCAGCTGATATTCAGTTTCGAATCATGTCAACCTTTACGCCTTTACTATGAAAAACCTGCACCCAAGGAACCATCCAGGGTGTCCTTAGATGACGTAATACCATCCAAGATGTCATACAATCCACTTCAGAAGTACACAGTATACTGTACACAGGCATGGAAATTAGACCTAATTGCGACTTAAATGGATAGGCCGTGCGACGGTCAATATCATTTTCTGCGCCACACTGGACCGTGCGTGCGCACGGTCAATTACACCATGCTTTAAAAGAAGTTAGATCTTCATTCAAAATTTCCCCATACTGTCGTTGCTATAAATTTTACTTATGTATCAGCGATATTCAAGTTCAAGTTCAAGCCTGTGATACAGCCACAGCATATATACCACGAGCAGTACACCGACTCTGCGCAAGAAGAGTGATCAGATTTCAGATGACACAGTGCCGTTCCCACGCTCGCCGCCATGATGGGGGCTAGCCAGAGATGGCATGCTGCAGCTACAGCACTGCATCGTTGCAAGCGGCTTATCTTTCAACAAATAATTAGAAAAAGTACCCTACACAACTTTTGTCAGCTGAATACATCACCGAATTAGACCAGAATTAATTTTTTTCATCAGTCTTAAACGACACAACATATTAGGCCTACCGACATGGCCATCATTCACTGATTTGTCTAGCATTTACATCTAGCATTAATTCTGCATTCTGTAAAGATTTACACACGCTTAAGTTGAGGCCTCACAATTGTGTAATATCAGTTTTAATAACGTAGTGCACAGCTTTAGGCTTAGGCCTATTTACTACGATGACAAGTGCTCCTGCACTGCTGCATAATGAGAAACCATGGGCAGCGTCATATAAAAGTGCTATATAGGCAGGGGCCTACTTATACAGGGTGATCGAATAACAGTAAGCGGCCACTAAAGAAGTCGTGTATCAAACCCATAACGGCGTAAAAATTATTCACCAATGTAAACATATTTTAGGCCTATTCACCTGACAAACGTTCATCGATGTGAGAAATTTGTAGCCTATCTTCATAGGCAAATTCAGGAGTTGCATTTGGAGGGCAAACAGCGTAACTTCAAATTTTGGCCCCGTTACGAGTAGACCCTCTCAAGCTCTCAATGCAGCTAGGAGGTCTGGGGAACGCTGCGAACTCCCATTTCGGGCTGGCTGAAAACGTATTTTAGAGCATTTTGATGGCACCCCAGAAATCGCGTTGATCGTGGTGACATCAAATTTCGTGTTTTCGTTGTGTGAAGAAAATTAGCACAATAATTTTGGGCCACCTAAGTAAGTAAGTAAGTAGTCTGCATTTGTAACGCACCATATGTCAAAACAGAAGTTCGAATCGTAGGCGCGGATGGTAACAGTTAGTCGATGGCGGTGTTGCCGGAGAAAAGGTGAGTCTTGAGGTGTCGTTGAAAAGTGTTGGTAGTGGATGCTGTTCGAATGGTAATTGGTAAACTGTTCCAAATACGAGGTGCAGTTGAGCTGAACGCACGGCCGGCGAACACTGTGTTGTCTGTTGGCTGGGACAGCAGTTGGT
>Ga0209367_1007727_pt1 | contig 14773 bp, 7 predicted proteins | sample WorMetLIZISLAND2_FD_187412 | JGI IMG/M metagenome (GOLD analysis project Ga0209367, IMG submission 187412) | Marine gutless worms symbiont microbial communities from Max Planck institute for Marine Microbiology, Germany - Olavius geniculatus... ... | reverse complement strand
TCATCTTGTCGGTTCGTATCCGCCTGAAGGAGGAGCTTAAGAATGCATTTGCACTTCTGGGGCTACGGCCCTAGCCAGGAACTAGGCAGAGTAGGCTTCCTGAAGTACACGCCTTATGACGTCACTCGTAGGCTAGAGTGCAGTCTGTCAAGTTGATGGACTTCTCTTGCTTCTGGAACTGTATAGAGTGTGCATCGTAGAGTCTGTTTAATAAAGTCGTGTTTCGGAGTGTTATTCTACAAACCTGTTCTTCAGCTGTCCTCTATAAAATAGAAATGTTCAGTTTTAACAGTCATTTTGGTTCAATGTGAAAATATCTTTGTGACAGTGATCTCAAATGGATTTTATATTTACTGGAAATTTCTGGTATAATTTTACTGCCCTGTGTCATGACATAACGCTGTGTAAGTGAGTAAATAAAACATCATTTTTGTAGCGCATCAACGCTGCATAAAATAGTACTCCAGTGAATAAAAAAATGTTTTTAGTAATTGTCCATAGACAGAGATGGTGTGAACAGGATCATGCATGTGTCTCAGCAGCGAATTCCATGTTATCAAGCTGGCAGCAGAGAAAGCACACTGTCTGTATGAACTGAAATGATTAGACGGCACAATCGACAACTGGCAGCAGAACAAAGACGATGTCTTGTGGCAGTCACAGAGACTGGGGTGCAGTGTGCCTCGAGATACTGAGAGGCAATTCCATCCAGAGAATGACACATGAACATATTGGCTTATACTTGATGCGCTCAGGTGCATCAGGCCAATGGAGGTCTAAATGTGTCATGCCAGTAACCACACGAGCTGCCGTGATTAACACTCACTACTTATTAAGTTATGTATTTTCATCCATAATACAGTCTTTTTAAAAATTGTTTTTGACATTTCAGCAACCGCTGTTGCCTTCTTCAGAACGATTGTCCACCAGGTGTTGCTACGGCGGACAGTGTGCAATCATAGATGTGTGGAAGTTGATAGGACTCTTTGTCTCGTTTCATCAACTTGTCTTGTTCCTTCGTGATGTGTATCGTTTACCTGATCCATCGGTCCATCCTGTTGCTTTCTCTGTCGATCACCTTTTCTCTCAGCCACGTCATGGACTGGGACCATGCCAGGGTGATCGGCAGAGAAAACAACAGGATGGACCGATGGATGAGGGAAGCGATACACATCGTGAAGGAACAAAACAAGTCGATGAACTGAGATGAGGGGTCCTATCAACTTCCACACATATATGATCGCTTACTGTTCGCCGCAGTGACACTTGTTAGACAATTGTTTCAAAAGGCAGCAGCGGTTGCCAAAACACCAACAACAGTTTTAAAAAAAATTGTATTATTGATGAAAATACATAACTTAATAAGTTTTTGTTTCAGCCTTTGAGTCTATTCAAAGACAGCACTCACTACTGTTTGATGGTTATTGATTGCCTTTGGAACCTGTCACGACCTTGCGGTCGCAACAGTTTGAGCTTGACTATAATGGGACAAATCAACTAAGTAAAGCAACAAAACAACTAAGAGCTGCAAGTGAAACACAAATTTATAATTTAATGTAAAACCACATCACACATAATACATACATGCATACATGAGAGCACAGAAAAAACACAAAATCACAAACCCAACACGAAACTATCAAAATACACAAAATTAACTAATAGAACGCAAAATACCCACGATAACTCCGGATCGATCGTGACAGAGTCCCATCGAAAACGACATTGCGGTTGTCGACGACCTGGGACATCACAGTGGCATGCACCAGTGTCTTAACAGACTCTTTACTGGATGTGTCAAAGTTGACGAAGATGATAGAAGCAAGTCACGCTGACTTTGTTAGCATGCTTCTCAAGACTCAGAAAACAACTCACAGTACTCTAACGTGCAGACTTGGACGAATATTGTCTGCAGCAAGCTGTAGAGCTGGAAAACAGCCACCCTCCTCGAGACAGACAGTGCTTTGTACCAACCCACAGAAGTTGTTTTTGTCCATAGTTTCAGCTGACTGGTGGACATCCAGTAATGCAGTGCATGTCAGTGATGCTCTGGTGCACCAGATGCAGTCTAACAGTGTTTGAAGTCATATTATTGCAACTACAGCACAAATACAGCTGTGTGTCATCAGCAAACAATTTTACTGTTACTTGGTGCTTATTGGCTATGTCTTCTAGATTAGCAGTATATAAAAGGAACAACTTTGGCCCAAGCATTGATCCTTGTGTTGTCTAGCACAATGCTCACTGCTTTCATTCTGTTCAGTATGTGCATACTTTATTTCGTCGCTCTTGTGCCTGTGGTAAGTTTTCTTTTCTGTTATTTTGAAAAATCAGGACACGTCCATTGCCGGACTTCAGTACTATGTCATTGCATGTACTGTATCTACTATCTAGGAAGTGAGCGAGCCGTTCGAAGTTTGTCTGCATCTGCTACATCCAGCAGCATTATAGAGCCGACCCAGAACGTCAACAGAGCCACCATCACACCGGCGTTTGCGCTGGGTCGTGGGCGTACTCCACCGAGTATGTAACATGCTGTCCTGCTTTGTCATGTAATGGCATGTATTGTGATGTGCAGGCTGGTTTCTCTTTAGATTGGTCCTTTAACACTCATCTCATGACAATTTTCTGGGGTTGACGCTGGGCACAGATATCCTTACCGATCCTTGACTACACAGATGACGTTGCTGTCCTCACTGGAATGCTTGAGCTCTTGCTGTAGACGCTGAATTTTCTGAAGGATGAAGCCCATCCTCTGACTCTGAGAGTTAACTGGCAGAAGACCGAGATCCACCTTCCTGTCAAAAGTTCTTGTCTCTAGCAACCCAGTGGACATCATAGAGTCCTTTGTCCCAAAGTTAAAATTACCCAGCAAGCTGTTCGCAACTCTGGCTTCATACAATAAGACCGCCTGACATACAGCAGAGACTTGACTTACAGTAACTATTATCTTTTTCTAAATTTGAAAAATTGTCTCTCTGGTGTCCGCTATACAAGCAATGAATGACTCAAGTCTGTGGTAGAAGCCTGGCTGGAGGGACCGATATAAAGCGCCTTATGACGTCATAATTTACAATGACGTCATGTCTGCTTTAAGCTCACATGAGTTCTGGAGAAATGTGCATTTTATTGGTGTATAGATATTGAAAAGTTTTTCAGGCTAACATATTGACTTGCAAAACTTTTCGAACGCCGCTCGTAAGGTCGATGATTTTTGTCTCATCTGAGAGGATGTACGCGGTTTCTTATTAGTGATCAATAGCACCTTTGGCCTTATATCTTATCGTTTAGCTACAGTAGCGCATACCGACCTTCAAGGTCATCCAAAGTCGATGGTTTTTATCTCATTTGTAAGGGTGTATGCCACGTATTTTAGTGACTAATAGTAACATTCGCCCTGTCTCTCACCGTTTCTGAGATATGGCCATTTTTCCATTGAAAAACACCCATTTTTTCATCCCCTTTCATTCAGCTTCAAATTTGAAAATAATTCCTTGCGTGACCAAATTTTGTATGCAGAGAGCCTCGACACAGCGCTAATTAATCATGCAAAAGGTTTTCCCCTAAGGCCCGTTAGCCACAGTACATCCGTGAAAGACGGACCGACAGTCAGACGGACACACGACAACTCGTGCCACAGATGCCTGCAGCATTGCTGTAGCATGTCAAAAATGGGTACCCGGTAATAAAAATTGATTGTCATTAGCTTCAGATTGCTTATCAATGTGCATTATTTAATAAACTAATCGCTGAATTTTGTGTGCTTTGTAGGTGCCAGCGCTCTGCCAATGCCGGCATTTGTGCCCAACCAGTGAGGACACAAACATTCGTATTCATAACATAAATAACAATGCCGTAATTCTCGGTTTCTCTTGGTCCTGTTCTTGGTCTTGTTTCTGACAAAAAAGTTTCTAGAATTTAGACCGTTGATTGCAGATGTTGAAATTTTTATGGTATATATGAAAAGAAATAACAACTGTTTTATTCTCCTTTGAGGTACTGCGTACTGAGCAGTAAGGGTGTTTTCATACTTTTAACTTTCCTTTCTTTTTTATTGTACTTCAGGCTCATAGTGAAGGGGGTTTGATGGGTTCAATTGAGCCCTTTTCCGTCAGCCACAGCCAAAAAACGTTGCACAGAATTTGTCATAAACCTTACTACCAGATGCGATTTTCAAGCTCACAGTGCATAAAATGCTTTTCGACTGGGGCTTTGGTTTGACCCTGCTTGCAGCATTTTCCTAGACTTCCAATCTGGATTAAATGAACACTCCATTTGCAGCTAGTTTTACAGTTGAGCTCCTGTGGAAAAATCTGGCTATGGGCTTGGAGTTGATGATGCATTGAGTCATGTAATGTTGATTGTTGAGCCAGAAAAAGTCTGTTGTGATTGCAAAAAGAAATGACAGTCTTCTCCTTGGTTTTGAGTCTTGGTCTTTGTATGTGTCTTGTCTTGGTTAAAGTAGCCCAGAGTGTACACGGGATATAATCATTACTTAATAGCCAGGGTGCATGCAGATTTTGGGGCATGCTGTGTTGAGTGCGCGTATTCACAATAGTGTACCACTGTATCAGTTTAAACATGTTGAAACATGTTAGCCTCATATATCTGATTGGTTCTACAAATGGATAAGACTTGTTTCCTATTCACTCGATCAGTCAAACGTTGTTCTTGTATGCACCCTGAATATCGTACTTTGTTTGAACAAAAAAAGCTATGTTTGTGAACTGTGTCTCAGTTGAACATGCCGCTCTTTCATTTGTCAGCACTGAGAGAGACGTTTAGTGTCAGGTGCTAGTGCTAATTGTTTTGTGTACCACTGGTGATTCATGATTCAGTGACAGTTAGGGCTGTACTGAATAGCAGATTTTACTATTCGGCCGAATAAGAATAATTCACTTTATTATTCGGCCGAATATGAATAGAATATGAATAGTTGATGCAGGTTCAAACACAATGCACAATGCCCTGGATTTAACGCTCTCACACATACTGTGAAAAATCCAAGTCGGTCATCTGAAATTCTTAACTGTGTTCGTGTTAAACGAATGATACCAACAAAAGTTGCTGACACTAACAAAGCAATTAGAGCTGTCAAGGCGTTAATTTTTTTAACGCATTAACGCAGTACGTTAATTTTTTTAATGCATTAATTAACGCGTAAATTAACGCACCCAGTCCCGTTGAGATGGAGAGTAGGAGGTAAATTACCCCGGGCCCGAGACGTTTATGGGACCCGCCTGTGGAATATAGAAAGTTAGAAAATTTTTCTAACTTTCTATATTCTACGCAAGCTCTTAGCTCATATGACTGTCGCACTCTACGCATGTCGTGATAGTTATTGCGACTTACCGTGTACGCTGTCCGCTCAAATCGAACTTGACTCGATTCGGGCGGATCCGCCTAGCTGAGCGGACTGCGGACACGCGCGTATCCGTATTTAAACCTGCGGATACGCAGTGCTGTGCGGATATGCCGCGGATCCGCTCCGTGTCCGTCTTCGCCTACTACGCGCGTAGTACGCGCGGACTCCGCACGTAGTGTGAATGTCGCTTAATAGCTGGCGTTGCTGCTTGTGCTGTTAGTGCAATGACGTCATTGCTATTATGAATCGTCACCTGCGCAGAATGACGGAAACACGGACAGAACGACCAATCTCTTAATCTCCTCCAATGTTCATTACGTTCACCTTGGCTGAGATGATGACCGAAGTAATTTGGACGAGTATGCGTTAATTTTTTTAACGCACGTTAATTTTTTAATGCACGTTAATTTATTAACGCATTAACGCGTTAATTAACGCGTCAACTGTGACAGCTCTATAAACAATGCTATATAATAAACTGCTAAGGGAAAGCCTTGAAGCAGCATGTGAGGACGTTGTGCTACGGAGACTGCCAGCTGACAGCAGCTATCTTTGAGGCTATATGCAGGAGCACCAAGTGGCAATGGCATATGCTTATTATTCATATTCAGTCTATTTTTTTGCACTACTATTCGGCTGAATACGAATAAACTATTCGGCCTTCTATTCGGGCCGAATAGAATACGAATAGAATATTCGGTACAGCCCTAGTGACAGTGATTGTTCACCTAGTCACAGATTAAGAGTTGTAGATATTGGCCAACTGTTGCGGTGTTCATATGCTTGCAGCCATTTGTGTTATAGTGCATAATTCTCTGTTTTGTCTCTTTTAACACTTTGGCTGATTCGGAAGTCTCCCCTGCTTCCTGTCTTTAATTTGTTTCAATCGGTGTCAGTTCAACTCAGTTGCTTGTTCATTCTTTGCGTTGTTTCAAGTCATTTACGAGAGTTTACGATTCTCTGCTCAGCAGAGATGTCTACACCCTGTAAACCTTGGAGTTAATGCTCTATTATAAAAGTAAGGCGAAGGCTTTCTTAGCCTTTTGACGGGAAAGTGGTATAATTTGGGATCTAAATATCAAAACAGCTGTCAGAAAGGGTCAGGTATCTGCCTATCTGATTTGTTCATCACAGATGCTACACCACTGAAGTAGCTTTCAGTGTTCATTGATGCTTTGCGTGTATATAGGGGAGGCCCCAAAGAACTGACATGGAAAAGGGCCTAGAAAAATTTAAGTGGTTGCAGTTGCAGTTGCAGTCTCGCAAAAAAAGTAAAGATAGGGGTATTTTTATTTCATAACATTCCAGATAATATACCGGTACATAACAGCTCGTAAAAAAGCATAGTGATGCACTGATTGGTACCTATGATCAGTAAGGTAACAGTATTGCAGCATAAAAGACGAGATGCAAACACTTTCGCATCAGCAAAGCTTTGAAAGCAGACAAAAAATGCACCAATATGTTTAAGGGTTCGATACAAATTTTAATATTGGGGTTTTTAGGTAGAGATGGCAAATGGAAGGGCAGCAATTTCTTACCGTTCGTACTGGCGACTCAGGAGGATAGATGTCCCACAGTGACTGATCAGTTTCTTATGTCTCGAATGCCTGGTTCCGTCAGTTCTAGGTGCATTGTCATAATAATGTCCCGTGCTGAGTTTTTGCTGAACAGATGACACTTTGGCTGTGCCTGTATAATAATAATAATAATAATAATACTCAACTAATACTGGCGAGGCTAGAGAGACCAGTTATTTATTTCAGAGGATTTCTGTTTTGGTGCAGCGCTTCAATGCTGTTTTGTTGCACGGCAGTTTGCCGGCCGCTGACTGCACGTACTGACGATCGTACCCACCTTTGTATTTCGTAGTTAATTTTTTTAGGCTCCCTCGGGAACGGTGTACCGAGGGTTAAAAAAAAATAATAATAATAATAAGTGAACATTTATATAGCGCACTATCATTTCGAAGAAATCTCTAGTGCGCTGAAATCTCTAGTGTTTTGAGTTCTGCGACGACTGTCATGTTCTTGTTAATCGTTCAGCCATTGAACATACAAAGCTCATATGAATATGTCTTGTGTTGTCATTGTGGTTTAATTAGTGAGTGCTGATTTTACCACACGTGTTGTGGTCCGGTGACAACTTGACCTTTGCATCACAATTTCACTAGTAATGATTGCCACCACTTATTTGATGTTTCCATCGTTCGGACTGCATCTGGTAACATGCCAGTTTTTTCTGTTACCCTGTGCATTATCACAACGATGTAGTTTTGTGTGTGTGTGTTTGGCATATGATGATGGTAATGCTTAACAATTACCAGTTTTTGTTGCGTTGTGTCAGCTTTATGCTTAACCTAGTTATGTGACCTGTTACATGCATATTGTTTCGTGACATTTTCCCTCCAGTTTGACGTTATCTTCATTTCCTAGTGTCGTGATTGTTCCACAGTTGAAAAACCCAGCTTTTTGAGGGCAAAACTTGATGGCTTTTGAGGTATTTGTGGGTTCAAATGATTGCAAATGAGCACTGTTAGATGGTGTTCAAGAATTTGCAGATGTGTAGGTTTAAAGTTATGCGAACCTCATCGTTATAGAAATGTTATTGTTAGTGGAATGAGAAACTGAAATTGGATTCATTTTAGATTGGGTAATACTGATTGGGTTGGTGGTTTTAGCTAATAAAAGCCACTGGGTTTCTTGCCTGTCTGTGGGTGTCTGAATTGTTGAGACCATGATTGTCACACTTGAACTATGGTGGATGGCTGATGTTACGAATGGCGTTCAAAAATTTTTGCAAGTCGATATGTTAGACTGAAAAACTTTTCAAAATCTGTACACCAATAAAATGCATATTTCTTCCAAACTCATGTGAGCTTAAAGTGGATGTGACGTCATTGTTACTTGTGACGTCATAAGACGTTTTATACCGGTCCCTCCAGCCAGGCTTCTACCACAGACTTCCTGACAAGCCATCATAATTGATAGAAGCGTTCTCATTTATAGCCAGCGGCCACCACATATTTCGGCTACTAAATATTTATAATTACAAATGAGGACTTCATGGACGTAACTGTCAGAGCTCTCATGAAATCACATGTCCCAGGGACTCATATTGGAAAATCTGGCTGTAGGCTGGAAAAATGGCGTGCAACAGCTAGCTCATTTTTACGCTGTTTGCGCTAGCACTCCAAATTGTTTCTGTTTAATGCTCTATGATGTCATACGTTATAATGACGGCACACCCGTTTTAACCTCATACGTGTTCGGAAGAAATATACGTTTTATTGGTGTATAAGTTTTAAAGAGTTTTTTAGTTTAACATATCGACTTGCATAACTTTTTGAACGCCCCTCGTACACTATTCCACGTATACGCTTCTTAACAACCGAGATGCGTATTTACTGAAGGACTGATTATATCATAATTAGTCTCTGCAGTTGTTTGATATCTATTTTTAGTGATTTTCTAAAAACATGTTTTTGCGCCATGTGCGTGTGATCATAGAATATGTGACGTTCCTGTTTATTAGGAACCTTTCTGTATTATGTAAACTCTAATCAGGAAACCCTAACGCTGGCCCCTAATCTGTATGGCTATTTGATATTCATTTTTAATGGATATCTAAAACACGTTAGTGAGCCATATGTATGGCCGTACAATACCTGACGTTTCTGCTTATTAGCGGATTCCGTGTGATGTTTAATATGTTCTGATTTGGTGGCTTTCAACCTGTAAACTCTTGTGTTCGGTTTCATGGATATTTGCCGAATGGTTACCGGTGTCATCAAAATCATTTGCCATTCTTTGCTAGTTATACTGAATTTTTTAAAGTTATTTTTTTTCTTTCAACAGTCAGTAGTGATTTGTTGCATGCCAAAATGTGCTAATCATGCAGGGTCATATTTTCCAGGCTGGTAGTTCAAAAGTGTACCAACAAGCTTGTGTCACAACAGCATGTAGTATTAAACGCTTAGACTTAGTTCAGCAGCACAGTTACTAGTAAGTTGCGGCGTCCGGGTGTGGGCCCACTAACGCTTGGCCACCACACCCTTAGAACATCCGTGGTGCCGGCCACTTACTAGTGAGAGTGCCAGATAATTAAGTCTAAGAGTTGTTAACACGGAGGAACACAAAGCCACCCAGCGCACATGACCAAACTACATACCAGAATGGCACCAACCAAGCTATCACACATGGGTATCCATAAGATCCCATTAAACCCCAACTACTAAAATTCACGGCAGGAATGGCAATCGGCGCAAACTACCCCGGCTCACATGACTACATCGCCAGTCAGCTCACGTCATAAGTTCATAACACAATAACACAATATTTGTAATTCACATTCGACGGGTAAGTGATCTGATAAGTTACATGATACATCTAGTATGCTTAGTTTTTGCACCACATTAATTAGCTCATCTCTGATGAAGAAATGGTCTAATAAATATCTATCAAAAATCATAAAAAGGTGATATTATTCAACAGCCCGTTGACAGTTAGGCGATGTGATGGTGAGTGATATGTCACCTTTTTATGATTTTTGCTGTTTTCGATGTGTCAGTCATTGCATGTCGCCGTTAACAAGTGTATAAACTGATGTTTTGTACATTTATTAATAATTATTGGCCTAGGCAAAATTAATTGCCGCGGACCAGAACTTGCAAAAGCGCGTAGGGCTTACAGAGGGAACGGAATGAAATGAACTGCATCGGCATAGCCTATTGCAGTTCACTTTGGTATAGTTCTGTCGCTTTATACAATAGGCTTACACGTTTCATGTTAGTCCGGCATTATTATGCAGCAGACGTTGTGTTATATCGTCGTCGTTGTTGCAAGTGTCAGCATTAACCGTGCATCGATTAGCGTACGTAGGCATACATGTACGTCGCCAGCTATGCAATGCAATGCGCGGCGTGGGCCTACTGCGTCTAGATCGATCACGACCGTTACGACGTTTCTCAGTCCAGTGGCGGATCCGAGATTTAGATTTGGGGTAGGGAGGAAGGCAAGTCGAATGTTGAAAGCATAATAGGTATAGGAGACGTCAGAGGGTGGCCCCTCCACTTATGGCAGAGATCTGGAAATGGCCTAGAATTTTTTGATAAATACTTAGGCCTAAGCGGCGAAATGCGTATTCTAGTGCATGTTTGCGCCGTTCCGAGTGCTAAATTGCTTTGCACTGTAATGTGTCCATACCTCGAGTACGCCTGCCCAGTCTGGAATTTTAGCCTGTGAGTTCTGGTGTACTGTCGAGAGATCTTCCAATAGGGTCGATCCGGGACTCGCCATAATTGAGTTTGACACATTCTACATGGTACAGAACGCCCAACTCCGCCTATGTGCTGGTCGTACAGTCGTACCAAAGACAATAGAAGAACATCGGTCGCACGGACGTGATTGTCTGATGGCGGCCATAATCAGGGACGTCTACACCATATAAACGTTGGAGCAAATGTTCCATGAAAAAATAGGGGGAAGGTTTTTTTATGAAGTTAGGGGGAAATTAAGTATTATAATTCTGCATTTTTGATATGTTGCATGTTGTATCAGAAATGCAGAATTATAATACTCAACTCCCCCCCTAATTTGCCCACAAAACCTTCCCCCTTGGAGTGTTTTGCATGTATATGCTATATCATTAATGCAAAATTATAATATTTAATCCCCCCTAATTTCCCAAAAAGTCTTCCCTCGTAGAAAGTTTTTTTTGGGAAATTAGGGGAGAAGTGTACACGCAATACATCAAAAATGCAGAATTATAATATTTAACTTCCCTAATTCCCCCTAATCTTCCAAAAAATCTTCTCCTCTAGGAAGGTTTCTGGAAAATTAGAGGGAAGTGTACATGCAATATATCAGAAATGCAGAGTTATAATATTGAATTTTTTCCTGCATTTTCCAAAAAAAAATTCTCCCCCTAGGAAGGTTTTGCATGTTTATGCAATATGTCAGAAATACAGAATTATAGCCTTTAATCCCCCTAATTTTCCCAAAAAACTTTTACCCCTAGGAAGTGTTTGTGAAATTAGGGGGAAGTGTACATGCAATATACCAGAAATGCAAAATTATAATATTCAACTTTCTCCCCATTTTTCAAAAACTTTCCATCTAGGAAGGTTTTGCATGTGTGGAATATATCAGAAATGCAGACATATACATGTAGTATTTAACTCTCTCCTTAATTTCCCCAAAAAACTTTTCATCTAGAAAGTTTTTTTTGTTAATTAGGGGAGTTGAATATTATAATTATTATAATATTGCATTTCTGATATACTGCACGTATATGCAGTATATCAGAAATGCAGAATATGATAATATTCAACTTCCTGTAATCTCTCAAAAACCTCCCTCCTAGGAATTGTTTTGAACCAGGCTTTAACGGTTTTCTGGACTTAGTGGGAGGCCAGCATCATGATATTTTTTTGCAACCAGCTGCAAGTGATCAGAATATCAGAAGTGATATAAACAATTTACTTGTGACCAATTGCAGCTTGTTGCAAGAGTGTCTGAATGCTAAAAGAACAGCACTGTGTGTCAGACTGTCAGTAACACGCCAGTGTACGTAATGTTGATACATCAGTTATAGACTTGAATGATGACGTTAACGCAGTTGTTTACTGGTGTCATTTTGTGTGAACTAATCACTACTGATGTTATAACAATTCATTTGGCATACTACATTTCAGCTTGTAATACGCTGTTTTCATGATTTAGAACCTACAATATCTTGCAACCAGAAGTGCTCTGTGATGCTTAGAATGCACAAAATTCGTTTTTCGCCGGGGCTCCGCCCGGACCCACATGGGGGAGCTCACGACGCTCCCCCAAGCCCCCTAGACGGCTGGGAGGGGGATACCCCCTCCCATTCCGCACCCTCTCGACGCCTGCGGCGCCTCGTTTTCGGCGCCTACGGCGAATCACTTTGAGTTAAGGGGAACTTGCTCCAAGGACTTAGGGAGATAGACGTCCTGGCCATAATAGTTCTCTTAGTAGGCCCGCCTATTCTGTACTCCGTAGCCGATCCGCCGCCAACGCCGTTTGTTTCCGGCCATGCCATTGCCGGCAAGCATAGTTTCTGTACTCTGGTGCCACCTAATTGCTGTCCGGCGTAATTCCTACTGCACTGATTGTTGAACAATCACTACTCACAGGTAGGAAAGATGCCGATTTAATTTAACGTAGGCCGTGGGTGACGATTCCTTAAAATCAAACTAAAGACAATCTTCTTGGCTTAGGCCATGTGATGGCGTATATCGTAGGGGACGGACAGAGTGACAGACAGGCAGATAGACAACATACTCTGTCACAAGTTCACAACTCGCGCGGGTAAAAAGGGTTACCGGGTATGTGAACTTTAAGAACAGCTTTAAACGCATTATTGTAACAAGACAATCCTCGGTAAGCGAAACTGAAAAGCTATGTAGGCCTATTGTGTTAGTACACTGACAGTGAAACGCTGCTTTTACTTCTAGGCTAACAAATGTGCCATAAATTGACAAAAATAATAGAAAGCTGGACGTATTATTTCGAACACGCTTGAGTTGTTAACAACAGCAACAAAAGTTGCTATATAATTAAACACAGCCTTAGCTAGTCTGGTCCGTGATTATATAATGCCCCCTTACCCTAAATTTTAGAAAATTTTCTTCCAAAATACAAAATTTGTGATTGAGTGGCTGATAATCCCTCATTTTGGGACAATTTAAGATCAAAATTAAAATTCTGACTCAGAATTTTAATTTTGATCTTAATTTCTGAGCACCCGCACCGGCATAATCTTTTCTGTCGTGTCGAAAATTGGCAGCTGTCTAGTCAAGAAATTGCAACTTCCTGCCGCTATTTTCTTAACCCGTACGCCGATGTTTCCAAGTATGTTATCAGAACGTAAGCGTAATTATTGTCAATCGTTCACAGAGAAAGACAGTATGGTGCCGACATTAGAGACGTCCAGAGACTGGAGCCGGCACAGCAGTTGTATCGGTGTCGCGTGGACAGTCGTGACGTCATTGATGACTGTACTGACAGGGGTGACGTCACAACCGACAAGCCAATCAGGTTTGCTGGTCATCGTCATATTTTGTCGCAGTTAACTTTCACGCTGACGAGTGTCAACTAAACATTGAATTTAAAAAAACAAGATATACTGTTCAAACGAACACGGAGTCTGTCCAATGCATCTCGATAGCTAACAGTTAAGTCCGTATAAATTATATAAGTAAGCTGTGTTGGCCAGTGGTAAAAATTAACAAAAAATTTGTCTAATGCTCACGAGACGCGCGAAAGCCCATATAGCAGTTCCGGTTCAGTAGTTTAACTGAAATTTAGAATGTTCACACTACGTTAATATACAAATACCAAATTCTCTATCTGGATCACATAACGATAGTTCCGTGGCACCACCTTGTGAATGATATAGACTTGTGTCGCAGCCCGAAATCGCCAAAAAATCTATAAAACCCCCTATTTTGGCGTTCAAGGTCATTCAAGGTCATTGAATTCGGCGCCAATCGAGAGCCAGTGTACGACTTCCTATTAGTGGCCTAATAGTAACCTAAGCCCTATCTCGCACCGTTACTTAGATACAGCGACTTATTGGCCAAAAATCGCAAATTTTCCCCCAGCCCCTTCTTATTTAGCGCCCTTGTTCGGGGTGACCCCCTTCGAATTTATGGAAAAGCTTTACGGTTCCTGAAACTATAGTGTCTTCCAGGCAGCCTACGGTAAAGATTTGGTGATTTCAGCTTGCACGGCTTTTGACTGATCCACCCGTGTGACAGACGGACGGACGGACAGAATTGCGATGGCTAAGACGCGCTGAAAGCAGTAGCTGCTTTCGCGCGTAAAAAAGTCCCAAGTGCTGCCTCGAAAATAATGGGGTCACGACCTTGACCTTTTGGGTCACGTGACGTCATCGGTCACGTGACCATTCGACTCGCGGTGGTCGACTTTTTATGGGTGGTCCATTGTGACCATGCGTCTATCTGGCACCGTTACGAAGATATGGCGCCTCAAAGAGAGAGAGAAGAGAGAGAGAGCGTTTATTTGTCTCAGATACATTCACACAGTTACAATAAACAAAGGAAAAATTCGTGAGACAGGTAGTCAGAAAAGGCAATGCCCATCAAGTCTCACTACCACTAGTGTAGTAATCTGCAACGATCGTACTAGGTCATCAAAAAGTAAGACGTTCGATTTTTGTTGCAGAAAACACATCTCGTTCATCACAAAGTCTTTTCTGTCATCCGACATCTTTTATACACTAAGACGCATTAGAACAGTCATAAAAGAGCAAATTTTCGCCGTTCATGGTATACCATGTACCATGCTATACCACGTACCAGTATTTTCTACCATTGCACAGTGACCACAGAGAAAAGTACCATGGTATTTTACTATTTTT
>Ga0209367_1007726_pt1 | contig 14775 bp, 16 predicted proteins | sample WorMetLIZISLAND2_FD_187412 | JGI IMG/M metagenome (GOLD analysis project Ga0209367, IMG submission 187412) | Marine gutless worms symbiont microbial communities from Max Planck institute for Marine Microbiology, Germany - Olavius geniculatus... ... | reverse complement strand
GGCTTGAGATGGACTCTGATATAATACTGAATAAGCCTGATTTAAATACGTGACAGTGTTGTGGCATGGTCCTATGACTACCAGGAACATAAGTTCTACTGTGTACCTAATAATGTGCCTTGCCTACCCGATCTACCTCTAGCAGTTTTCCAGTCCTAACAGCAAGATCGTCGATCTACCGCTAGAATTATTGTTACTACTTCCATTTGTCGTTTTTCTGAACATGTTTGTAAGCATAATGCAGGTAACCACAAAATGGAGAAAAGTATGGGCAGAGTGAGGGAATTTCTTGTGCGTGAAGAGGAGAGTTGTCACCCTGAGCTAAAGGTGAATGGTTGTGCCATGAGTTAGATCAGTTTGGATAGATTAGATGGATCAAAGCTAGCTAGTTCAGCACTAAACTGTCTCAGGCTGCTCCGATTGGGTCATCAGTCACTGTTATTGTTGTTGTAAGCTGGCAAAATCCACGTTCTGATGGCTTCGTTTTTCTTATCTGATTGATTGAAGTATAGTGTAGTCTGAGAGAGAGCTTGGTAATGTCAACAAACCAGCTGCAATTGCTTTAGCTTACACTTGGTACCAGCTGTAAATGGTTTTGAGCCAGAATAGAATGATGTGTGGTCCAGTTGGCGCTGCTTGTTCACTGCAAGCATATCAGGAGTTGGAAGCTCAGATAAGGTTTAAGTTGTGACTGTGTAATGTGTATAGGTCTTCATAGGAACCCATCAGAGTGCTATGGAGCATCCACCTGCCATATGGGACACACAGTGTTACCCAACACCTGACATTGGTGAACGTGTCTTGCCTATCTTCAGTACTTGATTTTCCTGCCCCAGAGGGAGGGGAGGCTGAGTTGACCTGGCAGTCTGCTGTATAGCAGATGATGCTTCATAGCTTTACGATGGGTTATACATGAAGAGAGCTATACACACACTTTTTAACCTTTATCATGGGTACACTTGTTGGCCGCTCGTCAGCAGTTGTATGAGATATTGCATCCACTTTTGCCAGATGTTATACAGTTTGTTGGCACGCTGCTATAGATTAGTGACGAGCTTTGACAAATGATATTTGTTTTTGTGAACCGGTGAGGTGCTGATGCTTGAAATCTGATGAAATAGCAGTAAACTGTAAACATGCAAGTGATTCTTCTGAACTGAAAAGCAGTTGCTGAAAGGCTGTTGCATCTTTGATTACTAAGAGTTTGTGCTAATTTTATCATTTACTGTTTTGATTGCATTTTGCATTGTTTTTAATCACTACCTTCATGACATGTTGCTTATGGTTCATTAGAATATTTGGTTGTTTAGAAGTTTTACACTAAATTTAGTGTTTGCATCTCAAGAAAAAAGTAAGTAACAGGCATAATAAAGCAAGTGATCATGTTGCTATTTTTAGACAGTGGCATATGCTTCATAAACAATTATACATGATGTGCATAAGTATTAACCTATTGCTGCTGACAGTACGTTTAGTTTTGCAAATGAACCATAGCCATTGTTGATTTAATAGTCTGGTGTTTTGACGTTGCGTGTTTTTTGTGCCATGCCATTCTGCTGTTGGTATGTTGGCTCACTTGATGTTTGCAAAACCATGTGTAAAACTGTCTAGATATGACCTAGAGATATGACATATATGCCACAAGTTTAGAATGCCAGGAAATGTAGAATTTTTTTCACAATATCAGATATACTGCAATTGTATGATCAAATAGAAACCAGTTTCCTAGTTAACAGTTGATGCCGCTGGAGCAAAGCGAGTAACTATTAGCTGGCTTTGTAATGCTGATCAGAGTGTATTTTTGTCTGGTTTTTGATTGCAGCAGTGAAGTGTGTATACGCCAAGTCAAAATGTTGTTCGTGTGGGCGTCCGTCCCTCTTAGAGCCAGGAAGCAAGCTTTACTCCAAACTGCACCAACCCTTTGCTCTGCTTCCTTTCCCCTTTCTTACCTTTTTCTTTCTCTTTCTGACATTTTTCCCTCTCTGCTTCTTCATTTGTATCCAGGGCAGAGCTCCCGTTACAAACACTTAACTCTTTTGGACTTTCAAAATGTGTCCTGTGGCAAAATTTATAGTCTTTGTTTTCTGTTGATTTGTGAAGTGGAAATATCCCCTATTCTAACTTCACCATTTTTATCCGGGAAGCATTCTGTTTATACCTGCCAGTGGAGTGGACGCCCCTGATTGTTCATTAGGGTGGAGATTGGCCGATCGGTTTTCGGCGACTCAATCTATCTGGTCGGTGAACTGTTAATTGGTTAAGCATTACCCCGGTTGTTGTTGTTATATGCTTCACGTGCTGTAAGATGTCAGCCAGTCTGCTGCCAGTTGATAGCTGTATGCGGAGACCACAGATGACTTTCTAGTCTTGTTGCAGATGAGGGGTGCCGTAGCAAGTGCTATGATATGATGTGATATGATACAGGACATGAGTTGAATTGTGTTATGTATTTCACAGCGCTGGTCACAGCGTATTTGTGCAGACCCAATTATTCTTCACAGGCGTTTGCCTTCAAGCAGTTTGTGATCAAGAACAGTGGGTTTATTGTTTGACGATACAAAGTATTGGTTTGCTGAAGAGTACCTGTAATCATATTAAATTAAGCTTTATATGGCTTGTGTTCTTTGACTTTGCCTATATAGACCGGACAGCAGTGAAGTTTGTCGATTAAATACCACTGTTACTCTACAACTGATGTTTTTTGGCAATAATAGACTCTTTTGTTACATAACATACATGATATATCATGGCATTTCAATGGATTGTATTCTCATCTACACTGTGTTCATGCCAAAAGTCCATGTGCATGACACCGTCAAATTACAGAGCAGTTAATCTATCACTAAGCTCTAATTACTTTTGCGTTGTTTTTGATTTGCAGCCCTTTATTGTACAAAGTCAGTGGATAGTGCCACTTTTTACATGAATGAGTGAGTTTTTTGTTTGTTGTTGAATATTTTTTGTTTGCTGTAATTATTTTGTGCACTATTCATCGGCAGATCGAGACTGACACTTGATGAGCGCTGTCACTAGACTGTTAGTATATACCAATGTGTGAAGTGATGCAGATATTGCATGGTGGATGTCTTAGGTATTTGTCATGTGTGTTTCCCTACTGTTGAAGTACAAGTTGGTTTGTGTCTGAATAACCTGATGCAACATGCATTTGTTTCTTCCTTTGATGCTTTGATGCTGTTGTTTGGCAGTGGAAAAAGCATCCAGACCTTTTAGCTTAAGTTCTCCTTCAAGTATTTCCACGATATTTCCGTTTGGGCACCCAACCTAACTAGTGCTAACCCCAAAAAACAAATTACCACCATATCAAAGACAGTTGCCAAGAACATCTGAGTTCTAAGTCGTGCCACGAGATATCGCTGCAGTTTCTGTTAACTTTGTTAGCATTGCTCATCGGTGCCACAATGCTGTATATAGAGCAGACTTTGTACATTTTTTGTAGTGCACGTGGAATACATGTTCATTGTATCTGCTTTGGAGCGCACAATTCATTCTGGTATTTCCGTGTCTGTCATATTTCTCTGACATGAGATTTCAGGCATTACGTTGTGTTGTCGGTCGCACCATCGAACGTTGTTACTTGCACTGCAATCTACTCATTAGGCTGCGTTTCGCTTATGTTATTTTCACATGGTGACTGCTTGTCTGGAAAATCAGAAAATATTGTGCAGAATTTGAAAGCTGTCTGAAAAAAAGTATGGGAGTTGACCAAAGGTCGGAAAATTGTTGCCCAGGAAAAAATGGGTTGTTAAATTCACTTTCAGACAGTGCCAGTTTTAGCGTGGAAATTTTACGGGAAGGATCGTTGCAAAAAGTCGTCAGGGAAAGCTGTTTTTGTCAACTTCACATCTAAGAGACGGTGCAGATTTTTAGGAGCATGTTACTACGGTATTGTAATGCTTTGGATTATGCATTTTTAGTGCATTGACTTGCATTAGAAGAAGAAGATTTCGCATAGGCACTAGGCAGCGAAGCTGGACTAGGCCCGTTGCATAGGAGTTCATCCCCTTGACGGCACTTTGAGCCGGCGAGGGCAGGGCCCGATTAAGCCAGCATACAGCCCAAGTCGGCCGGATTAACCTACTGGATCGGTATACTCGCAGTCCTGGCCACAGGGCCTACTGTTGCGCAGAACTCGCCGTTTCTTCCAGCGATGGCCGTAACCACCGCCAGTACTCATTTTACCATCCCACAGAGGGTAGAAGGCTGAGTCGGCCTAGTTGTCTGGCTCTGTACTGTAGACAGTCACCCATCTAAGTACTAACCGGGCCCGGCGTAGAGTAACTTCGTTCCATCCGAAACGCGTTACCAACGCCACGCCACCAACCATTGACTTGCATTACTGTACTGTTAAACTGCTGTGTTTTATTTCTGTACTGCAAGTATGTATGACAACATGGCGACAACAGTGCGGCGATGTATTGGGGAGTAGTGAGATGCGTTTAGAGTGGTAATCATCCTGGTCTGTAGTTGCTTGTGTCACAATACAATTATTCGTCGAACTACCATTATGTTAATTACATATGCACACGTATAATGGAGTTCTTGCAATTTTGGGTTTAGCTTGTTTTTTTGTATCTTGTGTTTTGTGTTTCTGTAAAGGTTAAACTTACCGTTCCATTACTATGTGTTTGTGTGCATTTTGCCTGAAAAGGTCCTCCCCGAAATGACCTATATTGTGTCGGGTAGGACGTTAAACCCTACTCACTCACTCACTCACAATACACAATACTTGTTTGCAGTGAACTTTTTTGTAGCCAGCATGCTGACAAAAAACAGATACTATGTTCTTCCATCTCCTATTCCTAACTATATTTCTAAGTAGTAATGGACCTATCATTTGTGAGAGGGCATCATTCAATCTGTCTTCTCCTTTTGTGTTTTATCCTGCTGAATGACTATTTTGTTTTTCTCTCTTTTGTTACTAATCGTAGTATAAATGTTAATAGTAATAAGTTGTATTAACAGTAGTAATTTTTTAAAAAGTTTTTTTTTCATTTTTGCCATAATTTGAAGGTAATTTGAGGTGAGGCTAACAATTCAATTTTGTATTTTTGTATCGTATTTTGTACATATAAGAAAGATACCGGTACTAAAATATGGAGAACATTTCAACTGCTTTTTGGTTAGTATTGTCCATACTATGCACATAATTTAACGTTTTTTTTCCATGATTACCCACATATTCTGCTGTTATTGATGTCCATTCCAACAACTGCTCAATCTTTGAATTTAATAATATCTTTTAACTACAGTACAGTCTCCAGTAGGTTGTATGGTCATTAGCCAGGATCAATTGGTGTAATTGTCACAGTAGAGGAATCCCTCTGCAAATTTATTCTGGAGTAAAATCTGACCTTGGGCAAGGTCATTGTAAGCAGTGCGAGCTTGGGATTTGATATACGTTCGAAACAGAAGATATGCAGCATGAATTTACTGTTGATTTGCACTACTGTTGGTTACCATGTTGTCTTTAAATTATTATTTAAGATTGTTATTAATAGGGCCGACAGTTTTCCGTGGAAAATTTTGCCAAATTTCGTGGGCCAGTTTGTAAATTTCCGTGGCTTACCGCGGCAAAGTCGTCCAAATACTGAGGTTCACGACGGCCTTCCATTTGTAAATAAACTGAGCCCTATCCTGTTCAAAAACAAAGTGTTCAAAAACTTTACTTTCTGAAGGGCCAGCTGGCGTAGTGACATTGTGCCAAGTTATGCTAACAACGTACAGAGAAAATTACTTATATTTTTTTCGTTTCAGAAGTGCCATCTGTCAAGTTGTGTTGCGTTTATTTACAATTGTGCCATATTGCGATAGATATTAGAAGGGCCCACAGCTTTAGGCAGTTTAGTTTGATTTTTTTCGTGACGAAAATAAGTCATCAGATCAAAAATTGTACTAATCGCCACTGAATTTGCAACTTCTGCAAAATTCCATGGAAATATCAAAATTCTGCAGCAAAGGGTAAATTCCGCAGCTTGGCTCAAAATTCTGCAGCCCATGGAAAACTGTGGGCCCTAGTTATTAATAGATAGACTAGGGAAATTTATTATGTAATGCATATGGTATGTGCAGTGCCACCACACTTATAAATAAATAACAACAATAATAAATATTTAGTCCTGTTACTATATAATAACTAGAAATACGTTCTGTGGAACGAGGTATCTGTCCCATTGCCTAGCTATATACACTGTGTCTCAAAAAAAAACCGGACCCCTATTACGTTTTAAAATAACTCCAACAAACTGTGCCTAGTAATAATAATGATTAGCTGAGAAAATCGTCAAAAGGTTGACTACTGCATTTGGGGCCGTGTACAGCACTGTGTGTACCAGAAGCTGGTGAAAGATGTGGATGAACTGAAGCAGCGCTTGGTGGAGGTCTGGTCTGGCCTACGGCAGACCGTTGTCGATGACGCAATCGACGAATGGAGAAGACGTTTCCGGGCCTGTGTTCGAGTAAAGGGACAGCATTTTGAACATCTGCTGTAACTTCTGACTATGATGTTGCTAATCAACAGTTCGTTCAACTTCAAACGCTGGCGTTATAACATTTAATGATTTCGTAACTGACGTTGTTGGTTCGTTGAAGTAATGCAGTGCAGTTGCCTCTACTGTTGATGCCACAGGAAAACCTCAGCTGGTACTCTGTTCTTAAAATTTCTCGCAGAAGTAACACATGCTATTAAGTGCTGATTCTCTAACGATTATTTTTGTCAAAATCTATTGCTATTGAACCAGGACTGTTGGAGTTATTGCAAAAGGTAGCAGGGGCCGGTCCGGTTTTTTTGAGACACAGTGTAGAAACACGCAAGTGTCTGTGCCAAACAGCATTTAATTCCATTCAACAGTTTTAAGAACATGCATACTTGCAGCAGACAAACAGAAACATTCACTGACCACACTACAGTAAAATCTTTCACGCGGTTGGAGTTTCACCCCCCCCCCCAAAAAAAAAACTTTTGCCAGTAATTGGCACAAGCATAACTTTCTACTAGCCAAATGTCCTTCATCTCATCGAACCAACAGCATCAAAGCACTAAGCACTTGCTAGTACCAAATAGAAATGGTGTCACAGAACTGATGCAAACAGTTAAAACAAATTACGTAAATCACTGCTGACAACATCAGACATTCACATCACATCAAATTTCAAACTCACACCGAGTTCACCAAACATATAAAAGTCAAAGACGGAAGTGAAACAATGACACGAACCTGCGGCAGCTCCATGATGAAGCTGTGTGCGTTGGCATCACTGGCCGCTTTCTCGATATCCTGCTGAGTCACGCCGTCGCGACCGTAGCGGATGTTTTCGGCAATACTCTTGGCGAACAGCACCGGCTCCTGACTAACGACGCCGATGTGATCTCGCAGCCACTTGATGTTCAGCTGGCGAATGTCGACTCCGTCAACCTCCACGGAACCTTCGAGTGGTTCGTAGAAACGCTGAATCAGCTGCACGACGGTGCTCTTTCCACAGCCGCTTGCGCCCACCAACGCCACCACCTGTCCTTTGTTCGCGCGCAGGCTCAGACCGTTCAGAATCTGTAAACGTAAGTTAAATAACACCCATTTACTACGGCAGGCTACTTCCATTTCTACTGCGTTTACGGTAAGTACAAGACAAAACGCTAATCATTTCTGTTTGCTCTCTAGATCCAGCAAGTTAGCACTAGCAGCATGAGCTATGATTAACTAGACGACAAAAATATCACCGTTTCCAAATGCGCGTTTTTGCATACATGTTAATGCTGCATCAAAAAAGCAATCTAGTTTTACTTCAACTTTAACTTTTTATTAAACCAAGAGACAGATCGAACAGACAAGGGGCCGTAATATGCCTAGCACATACTGTAGCCTATTGCAGTGTATTTTGTATAATGCATATGCATATATTTGGCTAACACGAATGAACAGCATAACATTAATGTTTAGTTACAAATTCCGTTCTATTAACCAAAATCAACTCAGCCTGGCCATCCCTTCGTGGGTTGGCACAGTGAGTATACCGGCAAAAGCTAGAAGCCTAGGATATAAACAGGCACACCATGCGATGCACTAGCCCCGTATCCGTGGTCTCAAAATGTAAACTGATGAATGACTGAAAGCTAATGCCCCATCTACACGATCGAGCAAACATCGAGCAAACATCGAGCAAACGTCGAGGAAACTTCGAACAAACATCGAGCAGACACTGAGCAAACGTCAAGCAAACGTCGAGCAAACATCGAGCTGGCTCGTCCAGCTAACATATAGCCAGCTCGTCGAGCCAGCTTGATCATGTAAACGAGGTATAACAGAATGGAGATCAGCGTGGCCCAAGGACCTTATGGTTCGGAAAAAACAGTGAGTCTTACGTTCTATTCTATTCATAGAAAGTAACACTAATCTTACAAGAAGAAATGAAAGCAGAAATTACCGGTACTTCATCTCGAGATGGATAGCGAAACGTGACGTTTTTCAATTCCACCATACCGTTCACTTCGTCTGGTTGAAGTCCTTCTTCAGAACTGCTGTCTATCAGAGATTTCTACAACACGTCATCCGTAACGCATTCAAACACTGTTGCTGACGACTAAACCTTTTCATTTTCTGTTTAATTAGTCTGCTGTTTCACACTGCAGGTTGCACATGTGACAACTTATTTTACACGTCGCTAAACAAATGCTAGGTCTCATTTATGGCTCGATTCCACAGCAAAAGTTTAGTTTTCACGCAGACTGCTAGTGCTCTAGTAGCTTTCAATAAGTCAGAGACAACTACATGAATAAAAGTGGCAAAATTTAAAAAATGCTGAGATATACGCTCAGAATAAGTAAATTGTCCAATGTCCATGCGTGTAAACTGTTTGATGAAGAAAGCTTGCATTGTTTCTATCCGCTATTTTGTTGGCTTACAGCAACTACGAAGGTAAAAACCAAAAAAAACTAAAGTGTAACTGTAAGTAAGTAAGATTGCTCGTACTCTGTCAAGTAAGTCCCAGATCACATAAGCCGCTCCACGTGCCGTTCCAATCTTCTCCAAGTTAGGAGCCAAGGTGCCAATAGCAAATGCGCTGATGACGATGCAGAAAAACACCTTACATTACAACAGCAACACATGATATATATACACACACTATTACAGTATAAGCCACACTAATACCATCAAACCAATACTGTTAAAATGTACATATAATATGCACAAAATCAGTATTGTGGTCACGGCCGTATTTAAAAGGGGAGGGGGCTAGCGGGTTCAACCCCCCCGAAATGTTGGAAATTTCTAAAGTTAATGTGACAATTTTGCATACAACAGTTCAAAATTGTTTCTGCGAGCAAAGCGAGCAGATTATTTGTACCTTTACTTTTAAATTTGTTCTGCCACCCTTGTTTGCCTTTATTGTTTATACTGCATGCACTAAATTTGGCTAGTTGACTGAGGAAAATAATTAAAATTGTTGCCACCAAATGCCATATTTTAAGGCTAAAATGCATCAAATTAGATTTCAGCCAAGGCACAGTCTAGATTCCACTGGGGAGCTTAAAGCACTCTCCCAGACCTCCTAGCTAGATTTAAAGGTTCTACTTCTAAGAAAAAGGGGAAAAAGGAAGAAAAGGAAAAAAGGAGGAAGGGGAAAAGGGAGGAAAAAGTCAACCCCCAAACAAAAATTCTGGCTATGGCTTGATTATGGTTAAAAAATTGGGGACAGTTTACTAGTCGATGAGCAGCACTAGTCCAAACAGTTCCAGAGTTGGAAATAAAGAAAAATTGGTTATGGCGGAGCAGAACCCGACCAAATTTGCATCAATGCCCCTTCAAACTAGTTGCAAATCATCAAAATATGCACGTAAAATTTTTACTTCATAATAATGCAGGTAATTAATAAACAACACGAAGGAGCATAAATATAAGTATTAATATCAGAAAACTGATGTGTCATGAACGACTGAAAAATCCATTAGCACTGCAGACTTGACACAATGCCAAGCAAAAAGTGCTGTCACAAAAGCAGGTTATAATATTACTGACTTGGATCAAACAACGTATCACAACAAACAACAAACTAACACACTCCTGACCCATCGACTGCCAGTCTCGTTCAAAAAAAACGTTTTGTTCCAATTTCTACATTTTTGTTGTTGCAGCATTCCTGTAACGGTCAATAACTTTATATACTGTATTTCTGGTGTGGCACTGGCTGATATAAGTATCCAATATTTGTACCTAAATTAAGCTCAATCAAAAACTGTTTTGAGCTATTAAGCCCCAAAATACTGGTGCAATTTAGCCAGGCTGTAATAAACCAAGTAGCAGCGAAAGAATGGAGTATTGTTAAAATCTGCATGGTTAAACAAAAGCTTTGTGAAAACTCATACTCACAATAAGCATACGGCCAGCCGTGTAGTCTTCTTCACGCACCAGCTTTCCACCGTACCAGAATGCCAGCGCGTACGATCCAAAGATGACGAAGAAGAAGAACCCCATGCCAACGCCGGCGTAGACGCCCTTTTTAATGCCAAAAGTTTTAGCACTGGAAAGATTTTTGCCATACCTAAACAACATTCAAACAATAAACTGCTTGCGTATGTTTAGGTTGTTCACATTTTCATACACATTCCATACTCTAGTTCTTCTTCCATTTGCACATAATCTTTTAGTTCTTTATTCGGTAAATTGCAGTTTTAAAATAACAGAAATATGGATTATAAGACCTTAAATAAAGCCACAAAATGATAAATAAACAATAACTACTCATATAGCGCCGCTGAAGTTACGAAGTTACTATTATTACAGGCGAGTGGCAGTGCAGCACTGCGTTAAGGGCGACAGACTAAGTCAATGGAGAATGGCAAGATTCGGCCCCTCGCAGATCCGAGACCCCTCAACCGATCGTTAAAAATTTGAAACGTGTGATTATGTCCGCGATCCGACCCCCTGCGCAAAATTTCGTGCAAATCCGTCCATCGGGACTTGTGGGCAAATGGGTAAATATTATTAATAATAACTGTATGAAATGCAACGTTAGGACAAAACGCTGCCTGTTCACCTGATGCACTCTTTGTCCTGTCCATTAAATGCAACAACGGTGCGGATAGAACTCAGAACTTCCTCTGCAACAGCGCCGGCTTTGGCGTAAGCTGCCAACTCTTTGGTAGCTGTGCTCATCATCATCTGCGCATTAAACAAACATGGTAATAAACTACAGATTAAAATGCACAAACTACCAATACCGTACATGATTTACAACCAAAATGTCAAGCTTTCCTGAAGGCTAAGTACTGTCTGCGATAGCCGCCATGGCATACACACAAAGCACAAATAGCTCATGTGGCTTTGATCTTTGACCTATGACCTTGATAGAGGTTGTCAAGATACGAGTATATTATGCTCATTCTAATGTCGTCAAGCTAAGTTTATTGGCTCATGAGTTATCAACAGTATCCTTAATTCCGGCCACGATTCCTGCCAACTTAGATTACTCTTCGATTACCATCTAAATGGATCAAGCAATCGACAAGCAGAAACGTTAGGCCAGTTATCAAGTTCAATTATGATTTTTTCATGTTCAATCAAAACAATTTGATGAACGATTTGGTTCACTACCGGTAATGAAAAAATAACCTTGACCTTTTACCTATGACCTTGATATTCAGCAGGGTTCTTGCAGTTCTCACTTTACATGTTCACATAAAATTTCATCAAACTGAGTGCAGCAGTTCATAGATTCGCAAACAAAAAAACTTTGCCATGACGTTGAAAACAATAATTATTATTCGACTCCATAGCAGCTAGTTAACTACTGTCAAAATATTTAATAAGAGTAAGTAAGAAAAAATCTTATAATTTTCAAAACCTTTTGTCAAGACCATGACCAAAACCAAGAATTTTTTCAAGACCAAGGCCAAAACCAACCTTATTTTTTGTCTTCGAGAGACCTTGAGACCACGACTTTGGTCTCCACTTTTGAGCATTACATTTCCCTATGCAGTTCACGTACACGGGGAAACATGAAACAATGCATCAGATATTGCAGCCTACTGGCAAAAAGTGGAAACATTTAAATAAAACATTACAAATAACTTAGAAGTTGCTTACCCATGTCATTAATCCACCGCAGATAACGAGCAGTGGGCTGACGGCAATAATGACCAAAGCCAACTTCCATCCGTAGACAAGTCCCAATATCAGCCCACTGACAAAGCAGGACACCCATTGCAGACAATTTGCAACCTTGTCTCCGATGCCTTCCTTGATCTTGTTTACGTCACTAAATACGCACATGAAAAACAAACTACTTCACAGTCTGAAACGCAGTAAATAGTCAACAAATAGTCCACTAAAATACCTATTTAAACTTTTCGTTGTGTATGTCCTACGTTGCATCCGTGTAAGACGAAAACTACAGCACTGATCATTAAACTTTTTTACAGACACTTCGAGGAGACAGTTTAGGGGGCGATTAATAATTACTGCTCTAGTAAGTAGTAACACAATAAAATACTTCATTCTGTTTAACTGCAAAATTCCTCATAAATCTAACCAGCCAATGCATCAAAATATTTTGTTATAACTTGTACAGTTTGACAAAAACGAAATGTGCCAAACGTTGCACAAAGTCACAGAATAGTGGCACTGGCAGCATTTTGACATTCAAACACTGCTTTGGAGTGTGACGTCAACCCATCAACCTATATGTAGTTCTTGCTCTAGCGTTAGCAGACTACGGACAGACTAGTGATTGCAATCCTGAGATTGAGTTCTCAATCCGGGGATCCGGGATTGAAAAATTTGTAATCCCAGGATCCCGGGATCCCATTTCGAAATTAAGCTTACAGAATGGTCGCTGTTTTGGTATCCACAGTAGACTTATTTCATGCACGAGGATGTAGAAGGCCGACTGTACGGTAGGTATTGCGAGTGTAGGGAGTGACCGTGACTATAAAAACACAAATTACAGAGCACAAAAAGAGTAGAACTCTAACGCACATTTAAATATTTTATTCTTTAAAGGGCTAGAATTGTAATTGTGTCATTTGGCACTCAAAAAAGTACATATTTTTTACGAACTATTGTAATCCCGAAATCCCGGGATTCAGACGCCGCCAATCCCGAGATGCGGGATTGGCGAAAACAGACGAACAAAACAGCAAGCACAGACTCGGAGAGACGTGATCCAAGTTCGCCGGCGTCATGCGTGTCAAACCAGCCGATCTCCTGGCGAAGCACTGCTTGCAAAAGTGCCACGCGGATACGGAACGTCTGGCGGTAGGCCGTCTGCAGCCATGTCGCCACACGGATGTACGCCACCACGAGCACTGCGGCGCCAATTACTGCACAAACACACACAAGCACTGCTTATTCTAAAACCAGCCAAAATACAACCCAGCTGTTTAGGCCGGTGTAGTGGAAAATTCGTCGCACCGGAAAATTATTCCCACACGCAGCAGTACGGGTTAGGGTAAAGATTAAGGATAGGGTTAAATTTAGGGTTAGGGTTAGGAGTAGGGTTAAGATTAGGGTTAGGATTAGGGCTAGGGTTGAGGTTAGGGTTAGCGTTAGTTACATTATCACAATATGGAGGTGGAAAGAATTTTCCAGTGAGTTGAGGCGACGTAGGCGCCGACGAGAACGATACGCCAAAGGCGTCGAATAGGGTGATGAATGGACATGAGATAACTAGCTCCCCAGCCAACTAGGAGCTCCGAAGGAGCATCCAAAGCTTCCAAGCGGGCTCCGGGGCAAAGTTTTGGATGAAAATGAATTTGGCGCGTTTGTAGCCTTCCAAAACACTTCTGGTGGAACGACAGCATTGACAAAAATTTTGTTTTTTTTTCTCTTGTTCCTGCGACCTAGATTGAATAACTAAGTAAAAAGTAGGTAAAAAGTTCTAAATAAAAATTGTCCTGATTGGAACATTCATCCTGACCACGTTGGCTTCATTACCGTACTGATGGTGCAGACTGAAAGCAAGCAACAAGCTTTTGCAGTTTTGTGCTTATGGTTTCACTGAAAGTAATCGGAATAATCATTGACTATGCCAGCATGTAGGCCTACCATTTACACTAGGACCAAAACCCAAGCTGATGAGAGTTTAACGACTGGCGAGCGCAAAGAAATTGGAACCATTTTCATTTAACTATAGGTTTATGGAGAGTTCCACGTTTATGGTAGTTTATTCACACGGAACACAAGAGACTAACACTTTTTGGCTTCCCCCTTTTGCGCGCGCACATGGTTTCAACATCCCTTTCCCACCCCCTTCCTTCGCTTCGTGCTCGACTCTTTTGTTTTCCCTTCCTTTTTACGCGCGAAAGCAGAATGCTTCGCGCGTCTTTGCCATCGTCTGGGCGTCTGTCTGTCTGTCCGTCCGTCTGTCTGTCACACTCGTCATCTGTATCAAAACGGTGCAAGCTAGGACCACGAAATCTTCACTGTGGGCTGCACCAAGGTCTCTAGTTTATCGTGACAAAATTTCGTGCCACTGGGTGCAGGGGTTCCCATCGAACGAGGGCCTCGAAGAGGGGTACCCCCTAAAAAGACGTCATTTTGCCGTTATTGGCTCGAATAATGTGAAAACGGTTGCAGATAGGTACATACATGCTGCTGATCATAACAAGCACTGGTGACAGGCTTTTTGGATTCATGAACATCGATGACCTTGAACGACCTTGAACCCCTCAAAAAGAGGTTTTTAGTGAATTTTTCGCAATTTTTGGATGCAGCGCACATTTCAACACTGAATTGCGACGAAATGGCTGGAGATAGACCAAGA
>Ga0209367_1007725_pt1 | contig 14775 bp, 10 predicted proteins | sample WorMetLIZISLAND2_FD_187412 | JGI IMG/M metagenome (GOLD analysis project Ga0209367, IMG submission 187412) | Marine gutless worms symbiont microbial communities from Max Planck institute for Marine Microbiology, Germany - Olavius geniculatus... ... | reverse complement strand
CTCCTGATGCAGTCCATCGCATTTCAGCCAATCCTAGTATATCGAAGCGATATCTTTCCATCTCATTCTCCAGCAGTTCAAGTTTGCCTGGTGCCCACAGTGGGGACTACGTCTCTCTAAATCTTACCGTATGATGACTGAGCCATAAAACTTACGTTTTTGATTTTTACCATTATCCTTATAGCGTTTTCTTTTGTCCGCATATAAAGTCAGCAAAGCGGAAGCAAACTGCGGCTAGCCTACAGGCCTATGTTTATGCTATACCTGTCACAACCCCCGATTGCTTTATACGTAGGTCTACACTGTATAAGCAGTGCTATTGCTATAAGACACGAATAAAGAAAACAAGATCAACCAGCGAACTGCGACAATATAGGCCCCATGTCGAGCTGCTCGGGGAGACAGTCAGCAGCCCCGCCAGCCCGTTGCTTAAAGCTCAAACTTCACGACTTTGACTTGTTGCGGATTTGTCCACTTGTTCCGATTTCTTGCTAATTTGCCGTGCAACATGCTATACAACAAACTGTAGAACAAAGGCTCAAGAAACTGACAACAAGTTGTACACAGCAAATTCACGAAAATCGTGGGCCAACAACTTTTGTAATACTGCGCAAAATTGCTGTCTCTAGAATTTCCTCCTTAATAATTGCTGCAAATTTCGTACAAAACTGTTACGCCGTTTAGTTTTTGTATAGACGGTTTTTCCAGCTAAACCCTGAATTTACTTACAGCTATAGTTACTGCCAGTTTGGATTCAGTTAACTTATTTAAACGCAATAAGCTAATAACAGCAGTTTGTATCTGAATAATTCTGGCGGACCAAGACTGCGCAACTGGAGATCTGGGTGTCAGCACGATGTCATCACTCATTATGAATCAATGTGAAGATCACTCACGAGACGATAAATAAAGGGTGTCACAGAAAAAAACAGCAGAAAGTTTATGGCACCATAACTTTGCAGCCGTACGTCACAGAGTCATGCGGTTTTTAAGCGCGACAGCATGTAATGCTTCGCCCGTTTTAGCTAAGTCTGGGCTTGCTTAGCTCTTGTGCTGCCATTTGTGATTGTGCTCCATCTGGCGTTTTTAATAATAATAATTGTCGAGTCGAATTCCGAGTTTCTAGTTTCAACTCGTAACCGTAACTCGAAACCTAATTCTAACTCTATACACTAACGCTGACCCTACCCTAACCCTAACACTAACTGGACTATGCCCGGAACCTCGATAATGTCGAATAGCAATACTTAATGTTTCATGCACCGTCGAGTATCGCAAGTCGCAACTGGACAATGCAGCAAACATCGAGTACAGCTACCGGACAATTTTCTATCTTTTTTGAAAGCACTTACATTGTTTGTTGTGATGTGACTGACAAAAACGACCAATGACAGCGACTCCTAAAGAATGGTCGATTTTTCTGTAATTTACTGGCGGTGTGCGTTTTATACGGACGTTTGCGAGGGCTTTTGCTTCAAACAACAGTGGGTGTTTTGATGCAGTGTTTGAATTGCCGGGGGTTGTTGGGGAGTTCAACCCCAACTGTTTTCTCAACCCCCCTAACACCCTGTCAAATTATGCATTGGGAGCTATGTACTATATACATACGATTTACATCACAGTTTTGGTTGGGCTCTGACCGTCGAAAAGTTCAACCACCAGCTAGTTTATGACAATTCAAACACTGCTTTGTTGCTATTGAGGCGTGCGCGTGTAGTCTATCCGTTGCCAGGTAGAAATTCTTGCTGAAGAGGTGAACACTAACACTACTGCCAAGTGCGTTAGGCCTAGATCAGTGTGCCGTAGATGAGAACGCAAACAGCTGCATAAAATAATGTAGCTTTAGTTGCACCGATTACGATCACCGGGTAAGATATCCGAAACAGTCATCATTATAATGTTGCATCTCTTGTATGTCTTTTTATCGATCGGACTTAACAATAGCTTGCGGTCGCTATTGTCCGTCTCTTTTAGCACTGACAGTCGATGTAAATGTACTCGTAAAACAGTCCATTCTGTACCTTCTTTGTGGCGCTAAACCTACAAAAGCAAAAGGGTAACGTCTCCGTCTGGAGATTTTAGGTTTTTAGAATTAAATGATCAGAATGTTACTGAATGCTGTTTTGGACATGTAGCATAATATGTTTAACATTTTAAGCCCGGTGCGTACCCGTTCAAACCGGCAGTTCGAACGTGTAGTGCCGCTAGTGCGCACCGAGCTTTTGTCAAGATGAATGGAACGATCATGTGTAACGATCGTTGTATCGACGTGAACCGCCGATCTTTGTCGCAGTCGCTACGCGGCACCAGCTCTGCTTTACGTCGATTATTCACCACCTGCTCGTTTCACATACAACATTGGAATCAAGGAAATGAAAACGACGACGCCGAGATTAACGAGTGAATCAAAAGTTAGTCTATCTCCGCACAGCATCTCCGCACACCGATATGTCGTCTACGAACGGACAGCAATTCGTCTGGACTATTATAACTCTGTCAGGTTTGTTTTCAGTTTAGAATGTTGTGTATATAGTGTGACAGTTGACATAGGGCCTAGGCATTATTATTGTCAATATTTATTACTGTCCGCGGTAGCGACGACAGTATTGTTTTTAGCATCGCCGCTAAGTTTTTGTTTTTTTCTCTGTTAGCACGATAACTCATAAACTGCTGCACTTAGCTTGACGACATTTTGCACAAACATGTATCTCGACAACCGCACGAACCCTATTGAATTTCAAGGTCACAGGTCAAAGGTCGAGATCACAGGACTGGATTTTCGGATACTTTACCACTGCGACACTTAGGCCTCCCGCCTTGCTGCTACTAGCTACTGATAGGCAGACCCAGATAGACCAATAGCTATCGGCCGACGCTGACGTCATTGCTATAAAATATATTTCAGCATGCCACGGCGGCTATACCGCGGACAGCTTTAACCTTGCGTGACAGCGTGAGGCTTGACAGTCAAGTTTAACATTAGAACATTAGTAGTGTACGATGCTAGCACCGTATAGTAAACTAGAAAAGCACTCGGAGAGCGCAGACCTCCGCCAAGCATTTTATGCCCCATTTAAAGCAATGTTAACGAAAATTTCAAAGTGATCCAGAATCCAGGATTCCTTCCGAATCACCCCCAAAACTGAATCACTTGTAGTTTTTGCCTTTCCCGACATTCCCTGAAAATTTCAAAAAGATCCTTCCATAACGTTTTGAGTTATCTTGCTAACACACAGACAGACAAACAAACTCTGGCAAAAACATAACCTTCTTGGCGGAGGTAATAATATCATCTAGCGCGAAATCCACACGTTTCTGTGCGACTGCATTGCAGCCGTGGCGACGAGTGTCGACGGCGCATGTGTTGGTGGCTGGCAGAGTTACCTCGACAACGAATACTGCTTCGACTCAGACTCGGTGGATCACGCCACGGCTCGCAGTACTTGCCAAAGCAACAATGCGGAACTGGCCAGCATCACCAGCGATGATGAGTGTGACTATGTCGCCGGTCACGTGTCAGTATATAGGCTAGACGTTTTGTATATCGCATGTATTTCTGACGAGTGAGCAGTAGCGTAGGCCTACACAATATTTTGCATCGGTGAGCTTCTAAATAATTTATCTTAAGCAATTAGGCTGAATAAACGTTTCCAAAACTTGAGCAACGAAAAAAAACAGAGTGCTAGTTCATTTGCTGTTTGTAAAATGATGCAGTATGGGGCATATACTGCTATTTCAGCAGATAAGTATAATGCTGATGCCCGCTGTGAGTGCAGAGGCGGCGACAGTTGGATCGGTCTACGCAAGTGGCTCAGCGGCAGCACATCTGACTGGGCAATAGCGCAATACTGGCTTGACGGCACTATCTCAGGTTTCCGCAGATGGGGTAATGGACAACCAAACGACGACACTTTTTGCTTCATAATAAAAGCAACCAGCGGCGATTTTGACGACAAATCTTGTGAAAACAATCAGAAATTCGTATGCAAGAGATCTGGTAAGTTTACAAGTGACTTAATAAACGCAAGTAATAAATTCAGTAATTCATTCTGTTTATTTACGGTCTCGCTGAGCTATTAATGTATTAACCGGACTTCAGCATTTATAAATTTTTCCACGATTTTTAGTGATTATTTCTCTGTGTACAACTTAGTTTACTAAAACTTAAAAATAGTTATGCTTTATTGCAGTCTACCAAAAACATAACAACAGGGATATTTTAAAAACATTTTATTGCTAATTTTTATTTCATGACATAGCGTGTAATTAACACAAGAGTAAACGCAAACAGCTTATGTACTAAAATTTTGAAAGCAAACAAAAATGCACTAATAGTTTGATGATAAAACACAAGTTTTGAGGGACTGACAGCAACTGAAAACTCAAAACTGTTTACTGTTAATATACGTTAGTATGCAGTTAAAATGACGAGTATTGCGTACAAAATAACTGAATGACTTTGTCGTCTCTATCGAAAAAACAAGCACAGTTTAGTTACTGTTTCATTAGCGCCAATAATTCACAAGCACTGGTAATATTATAATACGCAGCTGTACACGCGCTGCAGCTAAAGCACAGACGACGACGGCACAAACGACCACAGAAGTGCCGACAACTACAACACTCGCTGAAACAACGACAACACTCCCGCCGACTACGACAACAGCGCCTGACACTTCTACCGTTCAGACTACAACAGTGCAGTTAACTACTACGCACCAGATAACGACAACTATGGAGCCAACGACTACAACCGTCGCGGGTGATTTTCATGATAGTGATAATGTATTTTTAATTAGAAAGCAATCATAGCTCGCAGGTACCTCCGCCAAGGCAATGCTATTCGCCAGGTGGCGTCGCCATCTTCGGTTTTGCAACGGTTTCCGTATGCCCCCTTTAATGCAATGGTAACGAAAATTTTAAAGTGATCCAGAATCCAGGATTCCTGCCGGATCACCCCCAAAATTTAACCACGTGTAGAGTATGCCATGCCCGACGTTCCGTCAAAATCTCAGAAAGATCCGTCCATAACTTTTTGAGTTATCTTGCTCACACACAAACAGACAAACAGACAATCAAACAAAGTCTGACAAAAACACTACCTCCTTGGCGGAGGTAATTATTTACTTTGTAGGCATTAATCAGCTCATCATCTTACCATTTTAAGGCTTATTTATCATTTATTCTGTATTTTTGTTACAATTTCAAAACAGCAACTTTAAACAAGTTTCCTTAGACATAAACTACTGATGTCTCTTAAACTGTCTTTTGTCAGTTAAAAAGAACTGTGCAATGAATTTTTGTTATTGTTCATTATTTAAGTTTTTATTTATTTTATTAGTCAATTTTATTTTGGTTTATTGTGGTAAACCAAACTAGCTATTTGTCATTGCACGTTTAAATTAAGTCATAAAGTAATATAGTATCACGTCTATTTTGACTATTAAGTAAAGCAAAAATGTGTATAATAGCTAGTGATACTGTGCGCAACATGGTGGATAATTACTTAAAATTATTTTATATGTTGGAACAGACAGCACACAGATTTGTTATTGCTCATAAGTAAGCTGCAAACGTTGATATTGTGTGTACGTGCAACAGTTGCTGAAACTACGACAACACTCCCGCAGACTACAACAACAAAGGCTCTTGTGACAACTACGACAGCGCCTGACACCTCTACCATACAGGCAACAGGTACAGCAGTAACTACCACAGATCAGTTGACAACTACAGAGCAATCTACAGAGCAAAGTACGACTACAAAAAATCTTGATACAACGACAACGATTGCAGGAAGGACAACAAATGTCGAACACGAAACAACGACGACGTTTGAAGCAACTACGACAACTATACGACCAACCACAACAACCTCGGTGCAAACAACAACAACAACAACATCAAAAACAACAACTCCAGCGAACAATATTCCAATTACTACAGCATCCAGCGTAAAGTTCACGACAGAGACGTCTGTGGCTAATGCTCTCACTACAGCTTTTCGTCCACCGCTGATATGGCAAGGTGAGAGTCTAGAATTCGTAGCAGACATTCCGTACTATAATTTCGTGAATTTTTATCTGAGTGTTTATTCTTTAGTCAAAACTATTAATATTAAACTGTAGATATTTGTTGACTTATCTAACAAAATACAGAATGTTGTTGTTACTTGCTGGCGTGTGACAGCGCCCGTACCGTGCCTGAATCCAGCCGCTCCAGCATCCAACGCCGATCTTTCGATCAGCTGGGATACTTTCGGTACCATAGCAACGTACACCTGTCCACCTGGGTGGCATTTCCCTGAAGGTGGAAGCAGAAGAACGTTGGTGTGCACAAATGGAACCTGGCCGCAGCAAGCACCTACGTGTACAGGTACCACACTGGACTGTCTTTTTTACGTATTTATAAAAAAATACACGTTGTTACCCGATCGGCTGTAGTCTGACGTTATACTATGGTTGTAAAATAAACTCAAGTTACCACGGGATATTTTGTTTAAATCCACAAAACAGTGTTACTGAGTTTGGATGCTAATTTTCTGTTGTGTAAAATTTGGCAGAAGGCATTTCAACAGTTGCTCAAAGCCAGATGTACATGTGCACTCTAAGTTTTTTTTCCAAACTGTCAATCAACTTTGCTAACGCTGCACGTGTGTGGACTCCGTATTTTTTTGCTGTCAGTGACGAAGTGTCAGAAGAATCTGTTACTGACGAAGAATAGATTGACGAACGCGGACGACTTCGTAGAGTTCTCGCAGACGTCGGTCAGCTCTTGTGACAACGGCCAGAGATTCGACGACGGAACGCACCAAGAGAACATCAAGTGCACAACGGCGCGTCAACATGTCGCTCTCTGGAGTCAACCGGAGTCCGCTTGCCATGGTAACGCATCAGAATCTTATGTTATGCAAAAACTGCAAACACGCCGTAAGTAAGCCACTTAAATCCACAACTTTATTAAATTTTGGTTTTTAAAGTTTTTTAACTGCTAAATTTGGCAAGAAATTTGCAATACGGGCCCGTGAAAAATATTACGACATCGGCATTAGGGGCATGTTGAAACAGTGTGGTGTAGTTCTTAGAAATCATAAGACATTGAAGTGTTTAAATGCTAACACGTTTGGTTACAGTATTGCTGTTGTTTGATATTCAGACGGTTACTGCGACCCTCCTCCGCTGATTCTGAATGCGTCGGCAAGGCTGAATCAAACAAGTCGTAGTGTGACCTTCACCTGTCTGATAGGACATCGGTTCCCTGACGGACTCACAGTTAAAACATTCTACTGCCACGCAGACGGCAGCTGGGACTACAGCATTCCACATTGCGATGGTCAGTATAGTCAATAAAACTGTACACGTTATATTTAAAAAAACTTTAGCCTACGGACTATTGGGGATAGGTTAGTGTGGTTGATTGAGGCGGTGGTATGTTTACTGGCTGCTCCGCGAGTCCACTTGTTCGCTGGCACGGACAACAGATGTTCGCATAATGCGCCGCGGTGTCATCTGCCACTTCCGAGATTGCAATAAGCGCTTCTGGTCAAAAGTCTGACTTGTGTCGGCTACAAGCTACAGAAAAGCTAAAAAACAAGTAATTTGAGCAAAGCTCATGTGACGCGCGACAACCTTTGCAGTTCCTATTCGCAAGTTGTCTTGATCTATCTCTATCCCTTTCGAGGCAATTCACTCTTTAAATCTATGCTGCAGCCACAAATTACAAAAACACTAAAACCCTTATTTTAAAAATTTAAGGTCATTGCACTTGAGGTCATCGATTTTCACACCAATAAAAGGCTTGTCACTATTGCTTGTTATGATAACCAGCATGTTTCTTCCTATCTGCAACCGTTTTCACGCTACACGAGACAATAGTGGTAAAATAACCACTTTTAGGAGGGTAGCCGTCTTTGACACTTGCCTACAGTGGCCTCCTTGAACATAGGGTGTCGGGACTTGGACTGCTAAAATCTACGTTTAATGCTGAAAATTTCACATGCGGGTTGTCGCAATTTACTGTTGAAATGTGCGCTGCAGCCAAAAATTGCAAAAAAATTCATCAAAACCCCCTTTTTAAGGGGAGTTCAATTTCGTTCAAGGTCATTGACGTTGACAAATCTAAAAAGCTCGCCACCAGTGCTTGTTATGATATGCAGCAAGTCTGTACCTATCTGCAACCGTTTTCACACTATGGGAGCCAATAGCGGCAGAATAACGTCTTTTTAAGGGGGTACCCCCTTTGACGCCATTGTTCGACAGGAGACCCCTCACCCAAGAACAGGAAATTTTGTCACTAAAAACTAGAGTCCTTGCGGCAGCACACGATGAAAATTTCGTGATCCTAGCTTGCACCGTTTTGATACGCGTCACAAGTGTGACAGACAGACGGACAGACGCCTAGACGATGACTAAGACGCGCGAAGCATTCTGCTGTCGCGCGTAATTATTCACATTAGCTACTATTCTGGGGTATTTGTTAGTTCTTTGTCGCATGTGTTAGTTGAATTATTATTCGGACGATATGTTTCAGTCGTGTTCTGTCCGAAGCCAGTGCCGTTGCACGCAACGCTGAGTACCGATCAGACGGTTTACAACACGCTGGTTACGGTTACTTGCAACATTGGCTTCAAACACGCCGACGGTCGAACGTCAACCAACATCTTCTGTCTGGATAGCACAAACTGGAACGATACAGACATCGACTGTCAAGGTTTGTGCAGAGTTAGCCAAAAGTTCATATTTCGGTAAATAAATTGCACTTAGACAACGCAGCGTGCGCACTATGCATAGGTTTACCGCATTGTAATATGTAGAGTGATGATACTTAACATCAAGAGTAGGCCTACAAGACGGAATTATGAAACGGTTCCAAAATTGTAGTTAAGTAAGTAAGTAAGTAAGTAAATGATTTATAAAGCGCCAAAGTCTCAGAAAGAATCAGGGCGCATAGTATGATGGATGCTAGGTGGCAGAAAAGGCTGACTAAAAGTAGTGGGTCTTTAAGTGACATCCGAATGTAGCCAAGGTTTGACATTGACGAATTTGATGAGTTAAGAAGTTCCAAATTAACAGTTAGTTAACAAGTTAACTAGCAATATGGCCATTTTTCATTTTCTGTGCACAGTTATGCCATGTAGCAACAGAAAGTACGAATTTCAGCGATTGTGGTGACGGTTGACAGCGATCCAATGCAACGGAACTTATTTGCCGACTTTCACCGACGCCCAGTCAGTGACGTCACACGTCGGATTGTTTCCCTACGCTCATGACGTCATATACACGTGCGTCAACGCAGCAGATCGATTTGAAGACGGTCACACAACTGCAACAGTCACGTGCTCTACCACAGGCTGGGCGTGGAACCCTATTGTGACGTCATGCGGACGTATGTTAAATTTTTCAACATCAAATTCAATGATAGGCTGAAGTTACATATAGTGTAGTTAATGAAAACTGTATAGTGTTAACGAATAGCTAGAACGTAGTCACTATCAACTTTTCTAAAAGAATAAACTATAGTAACAAGTAGTCAGAAGCTGCAGCATGCTAACTACGAAGTAATGTTAACTGTGTTTCAAATACGTCAAAAACAACATGAACGTATGCAAACAGCATTGTAAAAATATACCCAAGTTACTTAATGTTTATTTGGGTGTTTACTTGGCAATATCCGAACGGTCGTTTTATCGCACAGCAAACGCAATATTCGGTGAAGTTAGATATAATGCATCGGAGAAAGTTAATGTATAGTCTACTTCTGCTTTCGTGTGGGTCACTCCTTCAGTACATTGCTTTGTATCCCGGCCTGAAAAAAATAATTTCTGCCTGATATCAATTGTTCAGCGTTGTTTTGACCCATTTTTGTGACATTATTGGTCCAACGTAACTGCACTGTAATTGGGAAAATGGCGAGTGGGAGACGAGATATCTTTTCGTTTGTCAGCATGATCACAGCATGCATAGATGCGTATCAAAGTAGAACTGTTAGCAAGATAAATGGATGTATTGTATTTGTACAGCGAACAGGTGCACTTCAGTACCTCAAGTACAGAACGCCGTGCCTGACAGTTACCTGGCAATCCAGGGCTCGGTCATAAAATACACTTGTGTTGATGGATATGTGCCATCTTTGTCATATCTTCAACCTACTTTCTGTAACGGAATCAGCTGGGAGCCCGCTGAGATAACTGGCTGTGAAGGTGCCGCAAATGCATGTCTTTGTCTTAAAAATAGTGTTTTCGTACTTTGACCGTTTCTACTGCAATAAATTTATAGACTAACGTAAAAAATGTAGTAGGCATTATGGTTATATGATGTAACCCAGTATTGTTGTTTGTCATGACAACTTGGTAATGGCATCTAACTTTTTGAAAAGTCACGGTCCTTCAGATTCCACTTAGAATTAGAACTAAAGTGTTATTTGACCAGCAAGTGACTATAAAGTATAAACATAGCACATAAGTTCGTTCTGAAAATTATGGGACTTTTATCTGGAAAAAAACAACAGCTGGTGCTGCCATTTATAGTGAATAAAAATTTTCAAAAAATGAACAACTTAGCAAATGAAAATCGTGATTTGATAATTTTTTTATACTGGAAATACTGCTTGACTGTGTCAGTGGTTCACTGTCATGCGTTGGAGACGATCTACTCTGAGCTGAACTCAACGGACACAGAGTTTGGTGTTACAGTCAACATCAGCTGTTTACCTGGCTATAGAATCAACGCTCAGACTACAGCTACTGTCCACTGCACCAGCACTGGACATTGGTCACTTAACGACACCTGTCTGCGTACGTTATACTCGACGGCATCATAAAACAATCAGCAAATTATTTGCTACTTTCAGAACGTCCTCTAATCCCTATATTTTGCCATGTTAAGCAATTTTTTTTCTCTCCGCTTGGCTTTGTTAAAGCACTGAACGCTGTAATCGTAAAAATTTTGTCAGTCAACTTGTTTAATTTAAATTAAAGAGTGAAGTATTGGATTAGATGACTTACTATGAGAAGTTATTTTGCCTAGTGCCACGAGTGTACAGATGTACTTCTATAGCGGTGCTTTTTTTAAAATTTTTTTATTATTTTAATATGTAATAAACACTCGCAACAAGCGCGCGATAACAATAACATAGAATAACAGTAAAAGAAAAAAAAACTGCAAAAATTACTAAGGAAAACAAAAGAAATAAAGAAAATACATGATAAACAGACTACAAATAAACAAACTAATAACAGTTGCTAAATAAAATTTTATTGATAAATGTCCGTTTGTGCAGTTCAAATGTTACATGATTTATTAATAAACCATGACCTATATCTCTTAATCCATATTTGTTAGACTTAGCAACCGGTAATAGATGATGTAGACAATGATTATCATAAGTTGCTTTATAAAAAAAGCTGGTCATCATAGCTTGCCAATAGCTCTTTTACAGTAGTGATGAATTTAACATATCCATACTTGAAGGCACGCTTAAACAAACTATTTATCAGAGTAATTTGTGCTTTAACAAGGAAACTATACCTAGATGAGATAGCGTAAGCAATTTTGCTAACTATTATAGCAAAAAAGACATTATGTAATATCTCTAAGCTAAGACCTTGACGTTTAAGGACCTTCAAGATATGTAGCCTTTGACTAGAGACTGACATTATATGATTAAAGTGTATATCACAACTAAAGTTACTCTGTATATATATATATACCAAGTAATTTTGCTGATGTGACTCGCTCGATGTTTAATAAGACAGGAAGATTAAAGTGGCAAGGTTTGGCTTTAGGATTGTAAAATATAAGTTCTTTGGTTTTGGTTAAGTTAAGAATCATGGTATGGTATTATCGCTAGCCCATTCTTGTACATTATTAAACTTGATTTCTACACTTACATCAGAATTTTCCGGGACTAAAAGACACACAAGTTAAGCTAAAATGTTGCACTAGATATGACCAAAAGGTGAAACAGTAAAATGAAATTGCAAGATTACAATAAACTATACAATATAATATAAACTTAAATTTACAAGTCATATCAATAGTTAATAGTGCACATAAAGAAATAAGACCCAGTACATAAATCAGTGCTATGCGTGTATCGTTCAGCAATTGACTGCGGTTCACCGTCACTGGCCGTCAACAACGCAGTGCTGACGTCATTGACGTCGACGTTGTATAACAGCAGCGTCACGTTCCAGTGTGTTGCTGGCTACTGGTTTTATCGCGGCGTCTACTCCATCAGCGCCTCGTGCCGCGCTGACGGTCTCTGGACCACGATCAACGTCCACGCATGCAAACGTCGGTGCAACGCTCGATAGTTGTAAAGGGGTTAATGAGTTAACGGATGTATATAGCTTTTTATGGGAACCCGTATCGAAGTCATTTGGCACGAAACGTCATTGTGTTTGACCGCAACTGGCAATGCAGAATAACTCGGAATTCCGACTTCTGAAATCTCTTTTTGTTACTTGGGGTCACGTTAGAGTTTATGTCAAATGGCCTCTTATTTTATTTGGCGGTTTTTTCGAGGTGCAAATGTATGACAGATAGACAGACCACGCTATGGCAAAATCTGTTGCAATAGCCGGTGTCATTGCTGATAATAATTGTAATGTAATAATAACAATAGTTATTATTAGTCATAGTCGTCATCGTCGTCGTTGTTTTCAGTGTTCAGTAATTCAGTACGTGTGTGATGTAGCGGTCACGTGTCCTACGCTGGTGTTTCGAGTGGTCAGTTCAACTAGGACCAGTGTCGGCACACTGGTCAACGTTTCATGTCCGGCTGGTCAGAAGTTACAGACTGGACATAACGCAACTCAAACTGTGTGCTCACGCTCGGGCGATTGGTCTCCTGCCGTTCCTGACTGCGTCAGTAAGTAGGCTACGCATGTACGCAGCGGCGGGATTAAAGTATTAAACGTTCAAACTCTGTTAATTATAAGCATTATACCGATAGCTAAACATCGTAGTTTTACAGAAAATGAGGGATTGATGTTTTAGTAAAGTTTAATTGCCATGATTCGCTGACAGCACAGGCGGGGCGCGAAACCTGTGTCGGGTGGCAGGTAACACTGTGTGATCCAATACGGCAGGTGACGCTCCGTAGCTCTGAGATGAGTTTCCTACAAAGAGCTACAACTAACAATAGACGAAAAGATGTCAGACGGACAAGCTTAATTAAATGTAAAAAAATCATAGCATTGACTGCACGCTCTGCTGTTATGCTATCACTTTGTATACTACGAGATCTACGTTCTAATAACCCATTTCCTTGCAAACCCTGAGTATTCGTTATGGTGTGGCGAGCGCACGTGTGCACTGGTAATAATTGCAGACGTCGAAGCGGCTGGTCGAGCGGTGAAAGTAACCGAGGCACAAGGAGCCGAATACATGGGCATTGTGATTCTGCTTGTCACTCTGCTGCCGATCGTCGTTCTGATCGTTCTCGACGTCGTCACCATGGTCAACCCGGGCATCAAACAACGCCGCCACAAACGCGACAAACAACACAACACGCAACACGCAGTCCGCGTAGCTTCAGAATCCGCCCTCTGACGCACACGAACACAAGTTACGTATAATAGTAGGCGTATATTAAAGATTTAAAAGGTTAAAGGTGGTAGTATAGCTCTTAATAAAACTCCATCTCAGAGCTACGGAGCGTCACCTGCCGTATGGGATCACAGAGTGTTACCTGCCACCCGACACAGGTGAAGGCGCCCCGCCTTAACCCCAGCCAGATAGGCCGGTACTCGATTTACCTACCCCGAAGGGATGGAAGATTGAGTTGACCTAGGCGGCTGGTTACATACCGAAATGGTTTACCTGTCCGCAGGCAGTCACCCGTCGCAGTACTAACCCGGCCCGGCGTACAGTAACTACAGTACTTTGATCGAATAAAACGCGTTACCGCTAAGCCAAGCCACCAACCCACTTGATCATCGGATCTACGTGGTAAATCAGTCAATGAATCAGAGTTGCCTTAGTAGCAGGACTGTAACTGCACGTTTAAATGATGATGTCCGGGCATGCGTTTCTGATGCGCAACGATCAGTTAATAGCGCTGCGCAATCAAGGGATCGAGGATTAGGGTAAGGTTAAAGTTGGACGATGGAGTGTGCAGACCACCTAACAACACGAATCTTAATCGTGCAGCGCGATGACTCAATGTTCGCTCGCAGCATATATTTGCATGCCACTTTAATACTGGCCTATTGTTGTGTGTCATAAGTTTTGTGTTAGCGTGCTCGTAGTGGTCAACATTGTTTGAACACGTAGGCCTATGCTGCAAATCTTGTGCGCCTGATTTCTAAACTTGTTCCATTGTAATTTATTAACGTTTTGTGATAATTTGATGGACGTCAGCGTTCGGACTGTTCTTGTGTGAGACTGTCATTTTGCACTATTTCCAGTAGCATTTAGTTGCAATATATCTCGCTGCTATATTTTTGTCACACAAATACGAATGCATACTATGCAAATGTAGACTTGTATATGATATTATTATTTTAGTCACATTTTAGTTTTTAATTATTAGGCCTACTTGTGTGTGAACTTACTGTGTTTAAATAAGCATTAAGCAAAATGAAAGCAGTAGATAAAAGTATCATTGTGCATGCATGAGAAACGGTTGTTGCTGTTATTAGCGTGAGACGCATAGACATTGATCGCGCTGCAGAACAAATTATTCACAAATCAGTGTAAGGCACAGTGATGCAAATTTTATTATATCAGAAGCGAAAGTGTTACAAATAGTGATTAATCATGCAAATAATCG
>Ga0209367_1007724_pt1 | contig 14778 bp, 11 predicted proteins | sample WorMetLIZISLAND2_FD_187412 | JGI IMG/M metagenome (GOLD analysis project Ga0209367, IMG submission 187412) | Marine gutless worms symbiont microbial communities from Max Planck institute for Marine Microbiology, Germany - Olavius geniculatus... ... | reverse complement strand
AACTATAACAGACTGTTTGTCTGCTTAGTATATAGAAGTGCTAACTTTATGTAGTAATACTGACAGTCGATAGTTGCTGCATAATAGGCCTACATGTAATGCCTTTTGCAACCTGACTTTTTGGAAGACTTTCCGCTATTTTATATATAGGCAAGTTTTTTTTACGTTTTTTAACGTTTTTTACGTTTTTATGAAAATTTCAAAAAACGTGACTTTTTACGTTTTTTGAACGGCTTCACACGTTTTCTCGAACTATGCTGACGAGGAAGTTACGCCACTGGAAGCGGTCTTTGCGTTTGTTGCGTTCTTTGCGTTACGTTAAATGGGAACCACGCTTAAACGGTGTCGACGGCTACCGCTTCCAGACAGTTGTTTTGTGGTATATTTTATCTCATATGTAAGAGCGCCTTTACCGGCCTGATGGTGACATAAGTTAATATTTCCTGCAACGCTTTCTCAGTTGCAGCACCTGCCATGCCACAGCGGTAGGTCTATTGCAAACCGTTTCATGATCCTAGTATCAGTCGGCGCCTCTCCCTCTCTCCCCAAACGTTCATGCTCATCCCACAGCGTCTTGCATTATACTCATCCATTTTCTGTCCGCAGTTCGGCAGTAGATCGTAGGTGGTCTAGCGCTTCATGCCTGTTTTCGCCTACTAACCACCTCGAGCTACCGTACTCTGCTGCACGAAAACCGGGACCAGAAGCAAGAATCAGCGTTGTTTTTTTATTGACACCGGTGTATAGGCCTAAACCTATACTAGCGTCGTTGTGCACAGATCGAGCGAAGTAGGCCTAAGTCTCGGAAGTTTTTGTCACTTGTAACTCTAATATAGTTAGCAGAATAGGGCCTTAGTGAGTTATAACGTCGCTGACCGTGTAACTTTCAGTAGACTTTATAGTCTAAAGCTGAAAGCTGACTGTAAAAGGCGAGTAGAAGAATTGTGAAAATTGGTTAATATTTTTTAATAAAGCCAACATCAGGAAGCAAAATTGTGCGCATTTCTAACGCCGCGGGGGCCATGGCAGGTTGCTCATGTAGGCACGTCGCTGTCTAAATGGACATGTAAAAGTTAAGGACTTATTTTTTTTTGTACGGACCACCCGGTAAACGTCATTGTGTAAGAATTGCACGCTGTATTTCGTCATCTAGTTAAATCAGTCGGCTGGCTGCTATCAGTCAAGTTGTCATTCTGCTGTCGTCGTTTACGTAAACGTCAAGTCACACTCAGGTAACGTAACCAACCGACACATTGTCGTTATCAACGGCGACTTGAGTCTTGAGTCATTGGTCGACATAATCGCAGAAACACGTCATCACGGGCCGAATGCGTAACAATAACAAACGTCGAAAGTTAGTTTGGAAGTGGGCCCTTATACCCCGTTTACACGACGAAGCTGACTGGACGAGCGCTCGTCGAGCCTCGTCAAGGCATGAAAATCATCAAGCCAGCTCTTCGAGCAAACAGCTCTTCGAGCACTGGACAGTTGCTCGACGAGCTGGCTTGATGACATGGCTATCCCGTCGTTTAAACGTTGCAACATTGCAAACTTTCGTGAAGTTGGCTTGACGAGTGCTCGATGACTTGGTTCATCGTGTGAACGGGGTATAATTTAAAAGTTACGACGACGTTGTCAACGGCGTATAGACTAGCCTAGACGAGTTATCCGAAGGAAGAGAATGCTAGGCTTACGTCGAACTTTAAAAAAATGACTACACTGTGTCTCAAAAAAAAACATCCTGGACATTTTCGATTCTAACTTGAGTTAAAAATTATCAGATTCTCATAATTTTGGTGCGAATATTCCTGACACAACTTGCTATTAAATGGCTGTTCAGTTTTTCATCTCACCCAATGTCTGCTTCTGCACTATCTCGGGAAAGAAAACCAAGCAAAATGTCTGTTGAAATATGCGAAAAACGTGTAAAAAACATCCCCAACGTTATTGGCTGTAACTTGAAGCATGATTATCAGATTTCAATCATTTTTACACATATTTTTAACACAGCTGCTTATTAAAGGACTGTTTAAGTTCCCACCTCACCCAATGTTTGTTTTTGCACTACCTTGGGAAATCAGACCAAGCAAAATATGCATTGAAATGGTAAAATTACGTCGATAAATTACGCCTATCTTCATCTGTGGCCCCCAAGAGCCAGCCGATTACAAAATTTGACTGTCTTGCAGCAGTATGTTTACCATTTTGACGTTAAGGAATGTTTATAAATTCAAGAAGCGACTGGTGAAGTCTGGATTAGTCTAGAGCATAGCATTATCGATACTGCTGTCAGTGAATGGAGAAATCGTCTCCATGTTTGTGATTGCACAATTGGCCAACATATTGATCAATTTTATTGCAGGCAGCTGAAAAAAAAACGAAACAATTGGATGAAGTGTTAGCCAAGGTGTCAAAAACATAAACAAAATGTGTTTTTGTGCGTTATTTACATTCAAAAATAATACCACTTTAAGTAAAAGTGCAATATTTCGTGGATTCTGATTTCCCCAGGTAGTGCAGAAAAATACGATTGGCGAGGTGGAAAAATACATAACGATCTGATGACCAGTTGTCTGAGGAATATTCTTACCAAAAAATATTAAAATCCGGTAATCCATCTTTAAGTTACAATCGAAAATGTTCGGGATGTTTTTGAGACACCGTGTAAATAAACCGACCATAAGATTTTGGTTAAGGGAATGCGGGAGTGGCTTTATGAGCTCATCAGGTCCCTGTCCCTTAAAAGATCCGAGTGAAAGCAGAGGATTTTTTACGCCTGATCTCAATTTTATTCGATCCGACGAAGTGCTCCTTCTATCAGTTTGCTATGACGTGGGTCTCTAATAATACAGAGTGCACAAAAGCGACAGAATTGCACTGAACTGAACTATTAACTGAACTGGGAGTTGGTTGAGTTCCGACGCTTCGTGCACTCCGGTAGCCTATAAGCTTAGAGGCAGTCTGTTTGTACTTACAGTTCACGTGGGATATGGACGCACGTGCTGTGTGAAGACTGCGCGGCGGGCGATTCGCGTGTATCGGACTCGGGTTCCACGCCGCAACGCAACGCGTGCATGAATGTGTACTCTCAAAACACCGCAGCGATGGGAACTCTGCAATAATTGAAATCTGGAGAATTGGCGTATTAAGCTAATTTAATAGTTGACATGTGTATAAGGGGGCCTATATCATTTTCATCATTTTTTTGACTTACACAGTCGGTAAGAGAACACGAATTCATATAAAAGTAACTCGCTGCAGCCTGAATCCAGTTTTGCACATTGACATTTTTTTGTAAACGCATGTAGGTGTAAGCACAAACAGTTCGCATTAACATATAAGCATAATAATATGGATGTTTTTACTGCGTTTAATTACCAAGTTAATTACGGTATTCTGTTGTTGCAAAGCAACGAATTGTAAGAGTGTCTCCCGAAAACAAATAAAGTGTCTGTATACACGCGTTTTGAGCCCTCATTGGTTGTGATCGGTTCTACGGTGTGATCTGGTCGCGAGGCGAAGAATACAAAAAAGAAAGAACTAAAAGTAAGCCAAAATTCGCCATTTTCGCAGCCCCCTTCCTGTTGTCACACGTCAACCAAATTTTGCATGCAGGGTTGAATCCCGGATATCTTTTTTGGTTTTGCGTTTCAAAAAGATCGGTTGAAAATGTGGGAGCTGTAGGGCCTTTTCATTGACTTGGTACGTCGCTTATACAACAACTTGTTGCTACCGCACAAGCCGTGATAACAGAGCGCAATCGGCTTTTAATTTCGGTTACAAGTACTACGCACGTTCAAAGTTCAGCGGCGCGAAATTCTTCATTTTATTGCGGTCAGCTTGATAATACACGCCGATAGTAGAAGTTTCTTGTCGTTGATTCCTGTAGGCGTCACACGAATTACCGTAGTACAGAACAGAAACCAGACGCCTGCAGTCGCCACTCGGTAGTAGGCAAAGACGTTACAACTAATTATCGGTAGTTGTAACGTCTTTGGTAGTAGGCCTAATATAACACGATATACCAATGCACGAGGACAACCAAATCCAAGACGAAAGGGCATCGACAGAGGCTACTTACTAATGCTAGAGTTTTATACTGGACGATATTAAGCACATTATTTTAGTCGATAAAAAGACAAAACACAGTATCGCCATTTGCTAAGCATTATGAGTTTGAGCCATTAGGCCTATACTCGTTTGTATGAATTTGTATGTGAGTAAGTAAGTAAGTAAGTAAGTAAATGATTTATAAAGCGCCATAGTCTCAGAAAGAATCAGGGCGCATAGGATGATGGACGCTAGGTGGCAGAAAAGGCTGACTGAAAGTAGTGGGTCTTTAAGTGACATCTGAATGTAGCCAAGGTTTGACATTGACCAAGAAATCCGTTGGATATTTTTTATATAATTTTTTAATATAAATTAACCGGACGTACGTATTTGTGCTTTCAGCTAATAGCTTATAATCCATGCAGCTATTGGCTGCGACGCACAATAAAGATGTTTTATTCGTTCCATTCATTCATTGACTCCGCCACCGCTGTAAGAATATTTCTTGGTTCACACGCCGTGATCTCATATGCCCTTATGGCCTGGTCGACCCAACCGTTTTAACTTCATTATCAAGTGATAAACAGACTGAAGTAGGCGATTGTTAATAATCATCTCAGAGATCGATAATAACCAGAACAGGTACTACAGTGCAGTGGGCGTACAGCCTGTTGCTGAATCACCCGTTTGAGCGCAGCTACGCTGTATTGTTACCAAGATTAGGCATATTACAAAGGCGCAGCCGCACAGACGATCTTGTAGGCCGACCGTTAGATCGAGTCTTGGGCTCGGTGTCGTCTGTCGTCGTCGTCGTCTGTAACGCACGTATTGTGGCTTAACGCACGTCTTAGGGGGTCGGCGATGGTACCGTTCGATAGGGCGATGACGAGATCCTACAGGCTGTCAATAGAAACAGTGTCTCTAGCTGCAGCGATTTGGCCGCAATTACGAATGCAGACTTGCTGCCTGCAGCCATTCACACACGTGCGCCAAATTACTGTGTTATATCCTAGCGTTTATTGTAACGTTCGATATAGCAGCATAGCCATAGCGTATAATTCATTATGGGACTGTACTCACTCTGCAAGATCGCTTTCTTTCCGCTGGCCTTTGGATAGGCGGTACGATCGGCCCACCTCACCGATAGCTGACGACTACTTAAAGCACATTGTTACAGTCTGCGGCACTACAAACATGACGTATTTTTATGAACCTATTGCACCTTTCCAGGTGGGCGATAACATATTCCTTGATCTAAACCAATCGTCCGCGTTCTCGTGTGTTTTTCATCAAAGACCTTTCACTGTTGGCCTGCCTTTAGGCCTACAGAGAGCTGAACCAGCCGTGTTCCCGTGCATAGCGCTAGCCTGGTACGGTAACTACGGACTTCTTCATTGATTGCGACTCTTCCGGCGGCCATTGATATTTAATGCGAGCGGCGTCCGCTAGAAGGCGTAGTTGGCACTCAGTCATTACTCTCTGGCAGCGTTACCGGTGGTGTGCATTCTTTGACAGTAAATCTCCGGTGCCTTGTCTGTGAGACTGTGACCTGTACCGGTGACGAGAGACGGACATTTCCACCCTGGACTTAAAACCCCTTGGACATTTCCCCATCCCACCAGCACAGTTTAAACGCCAACCTTGCACATTCGACCACCATGTAACACGACAATGAAGGGGTAAAACGTCCGGGGTCGCAAAACGGGAGGGAAAACGTCCAGGGGGAACGTCCAAGGAGAATGTCCTACGGGTGTGTTCTAAACTTGTAGGACTTTCGTCCAGTGCGCTTTCGCGACTACGTCTGGTCATAAACCTCACGCAATCTGCCGCGGCAGTAATCCTAAGCCTCAGTCAGGAGAAATGTCTCGGAATGTGGTGGGTGGCGTAAATCGGTACAGATCGAGAGGCCATTTCGTGGTTCGACTCTCGCGATTGGGTCGCTATCACATAGTTACTACTTGAAATGACTGGTGACTGTCTGCGGACAGGTTAACCAGACTATTCTAGGTACTGTATATAACCAACCACCAAGGGGGTCAACTCAGTCTTCCATCCCTTCGGGGTAGGTAAATCGAGTACCGGCCTGTCTGGCTCTGGTTGAGGCAAATCGCGTTTACTTGTTGGCAGGTAACACTGTCTGATCTCATACTAGCAAATGACGCTTCGTGGCTCTGCGATGGATTTTCCGTAAAGAGCTATAGACAACCTTCGACATTTGGCTGCCCGAAGTTCCTGCCCACAAGGCACTCTACAGTTGCGTCAGATTGTCTCATGGACGCCTTCCTGACCCTACATGGAAACTTCGTCCCGGTCGTCCACATGGCAGGTGGATAGACCAACTACGAAGAGACAACAACCGCCCACCTGCTGATCAATGGAAGCTGGCTATTAAGCGCAGTCACGGTGGAAGAGCGACGCTACGGTCTCACGACTACGCGACTACCTGACTTGACCTGACATTTGGCCGTCACGGGGTGTGTTTCGTGCCGCCCATGCGTGGTTTTCGTCCAACGCAAAAAAACGCATGCACGCAAAAAATTACGTAACTAACGAAACTGACGCAACGGCCAAGAGTCGCCAAAGACTCGAAAGACGAACACAAAGATGTCAGCGGTCGTCGTTGGGTCAGCTGCGTTTGTTGCTTTGCGTAGCCCACGTTGCGTCCGTTGCGTTGCGTTGACGCTCGCGGCATTTCTGATGGCGTTAATAACAGCTGAGAGCATACAGTGGAGACGCTCGCCTGTCGCCACGCGATGACGTGACTTCGCGGTTACTCAGCTCCATGGTTGTAATAAACTTTCTAACGTTTTTTTTTATTTCCGTCTCGTTTCTATGTTTTTGACGTTTTTTTAATTTTCTTAACGTTTTTTCATTTTAAAAAGTTCATTGAAAATTTCATCCAGAACTTTTACTAGCAATTTTAAAACCACATGTAGAAACGAATTAGTAGGCCATGGGTGATGGTACCGTATACCTAGTTAGTCTAATGATACTTGCTCTTATAATCGTATGGTACATCGTTAGGCATTAGGCAAGCTGTTGAACAAATTATCGCTACGATGTCAGCGGTTTTCAACGTTTTGAACGTTTTAATGCCTGTCGCGTTGTACGTTTTTTTTGTAAGTTAAAAATAGAACATTTTAACATCTGTGCTTAGCTCCGCCGGCAAACACACCCCACCCGCCCGTCGCCGTGGATAACACACGCTCCCAAACACTCCAAATGTGTTAGTCGAAACCTACAATACGGCACACAGTCGCGTCAGGAAATGGACTCGAAGCGAGTGCACACCTGTTAGACCTAATGACTTCGCGGCACGCTGCCAGTGCTGCTGACACCGGATGTTTGTGGTAGTGATGTCGTCGCAAGGGGGTAATGCCGCCGCTCTCCCCTCCTTCCCCTCTTCCAAAGAATTGGGCTGTCGGGAAATTGTCGGAAAAATTTTCGGTCCGAAAATTTTCGTTTAAAAATGAAATATTTGGGGCTGAAAAACTTCCATTAAGGTCAAAATTTAGAGGCATATATGAAATATTGAGCACCCACAATATCTTCTGTCGGAAATTTAATGCCTGACGTAAAATAGCAACTTTCTGCCCGCCTAGGCGCATTTGAGGTTAATCTAACAATATGCACTGTGCTATATATGTTCACATTTTACTTTACTTATTCACTTACTTGCTACTTTTAGCACCCACGCCGCTGGTCAATGACGTCGTTGGTTTTGGAGCAGAGGAAAAAGCGAAAACTGGAGCAATACCCTCTCCCTATAAATTTCACCTCGTCGGAAAAAAAATCTTGCTTCGAAAAATTTCCTCCAAAATACAAAATTTAGACCTGCAAATTTTTCCATTTGGGAGATTTAGAGGCAAAATTAAAATTTTGAGTACTTCTGGATCGTCTACTACGTCGGAAATTTGCAGCTGTTTATCGGAAAGCTAAAACTTTCCTGACCTAAATTTCTTATTATATTACAGCATCGTCGTAGATAAAAAGTAGGCCGGCAGGAAGTTGCAAATTTCCGATATACAGCTGCAAATGTCTCACGGAGTTGTGCTCACCAAAAACCCTATACCAGAAGACAACAAGCAACACTTCTTTTGGGGACAACTACGGGAGGGAGGCGCCGTCCGTGAACCTCTTTCGCGGATATGTCGATACGCATTCGTTACATGTACGTTATCTGGGTTCACTTTAGCACACACAGACATACAATACGAACAGAGATTCTTTCAATTGCAGACCGACGTCGTCGGCGTGTGTCTGCGAATGTTGTGAAAGGTGGTTGTATGCAGCGGGATAGGCTAAGCATACCTGCTCCGCACTCTGTCGATGTGTCTTTAGTCTTTACACAACAGCGGCGTCGTTAAAGATGAAGAGCATTGACTGACATGGCCGTCGACGCACAAGCGTTCTATAACATTTAAAGTGAGTCAGATTCGTCGCTTCGCACCCATTAGGGAGATTTTAGGACGCTTCCTAAATTCATAAACTGGAATTTCAGACTAGATTAGCGAATTACAGTGCATAAGCAATTCTTGCACTCGGAAAGTGTCAAAGTGCACCAAAATAAGCAGGTAAAATTGGGAAGGGACACTACTCCTGCCCATAAGGCACTTTTTCCGATGCCTCATTTCTCAACGCCTGCTGGCTGCGGCGTCTTCATTTTTGCACCTGATCGGCGCTAAAATACATGTACACATGTCATGCTTCACCGTGCAAGCGACAAAAAGCGAGTTCCATCTGCAAAATGTACGAAAAATCCGGCATTCGTTCGGCGGCGGTGGAGTTGATCCCCAGACGATTTCGGCACAATTCGAGGCTGACTCTGTGCACTTTTAGTCACTTGCGCAACGACATAGGCCTACTTGTATATTCTACTGTTTAGTTTTCAAGAATGCATAAAATGGCGGATTTTTTAAAAAATTGCATGAAGGTTGAACGGGACGCCGAGAAGCAAAATTTGGTTCATTCTAGGCTATTTATTACACGGCTGCGCAAAAAATTTCTGGGAATCAAACGGCTGCGTGTGAGGGGACGTCGCCCCACTGTTTAGTTTTTGGTTGTGGGACGATCGACCGACCCCCGTGATGATGGCTTCATGGCATCGGGTCGGCGTCTGTGTGTCGATGTTTGACTGACATCGTCGGATGCCGGCCGGGTATTTTGACGTTATACTGTGTACAATATATGTTCCATCATAGCTGTGTTTAAACGATATAATACGAGTACCAGTGCGTGGCGTAGACGTAGTACGTCACGCTTGAAGATAGGATCAAATGTTGTGATTGCTTTGCCGTTTTGCGGTCTGTTGTCAGTCCGGATGAATTATAATGGGGCGACGTGCACGAGTATTTTATTCAGCACTTTGTTACTGCCATGCAGTCGCCGGCACCATGTCGGTAGTAAAAGACAACGGACCAATTAGAAAAAGTGAATACACCGTTTACACGATGAAGCTGGCTCGATGAGCGCTCGTCCAGCCAGCTTCGTAAATGTTTGAATTATTAACACCGTTTATAAGCCACGGGATAGCCAGCTCATCAAGCCAAATCATCGTGCGCTCGTCGTGTGCTCGAGCCGGCTCGTCGAACCAAGATAGTCTGCGTATTCAAGCGTGATGCATGCCAAGTTACGTTTCACGTCTACGCTCTAAAATGACATCTGCATATAGAACGTCGGGACACAGCTTGAATAGCATACATATAAAACGTTACATAATCGGACGCCGGCAGCTGTTGTTGTTCTTGCTGCTGCTTAACCCAAAATGCGGTCTATACGAGTCGGCAGGTGGGTGCATAGTGGGACGATTCGTGCACAAGGCGGGCCGATGGGCATGCATGGCGTTGTTTTTGTATCACATTTACAGCTACTTTTTGTATTTATAATTTTTAAAGTCACATTTCCAGCCCTGTCATTTGGTCCGTCATGATTTTCCGATCGGCATTACACCGTCTCACTGTTAGCAGTGCGGTCACACTAGCGGTCCGGACGGCCGGACGAACGGTTGGTGTTTTTGACGACCGTTCGAACGGCTGTCCAGACGGTCGTCAAAAACACCAACCGTTCCAACCGGCCGTTCGGACAGCCGTCTGGGGGACCGACCTTCCGGACCGCTAGTGTGACCGCACTTTAACTGATTTCTCTTTGCATTGCTGCGTGGAATATTACTACAACCAGTAAGACACAGGTTGCGGCATTCACACTCATGACTTCCCCGCCAGTGCACGAATCGTCTCAATACAGCCATCAAAAGCAGTGTATCAATCGTTCCATAATCGTCGGAACGTGGCCGGCCGGCGCACGGATCTATACCGCTAGCCGACTAACGACTGTTATCAGTAGCCTTAGATCTATAGCCTGTTCATAGCCTGTTGCATTTGACATTATCCTGCATCGGATGAACGTACTCCGTTGAACCCCCAGGACGTTGACGGGTCGGTCGCAGTGCGGATAATGAATATCAAACAACCCGAAAACCGTGGCAAAATGAATATTACCACAGCACAATTTGACTCATTCATTGTTGCGTATTATGTTCGTGTCAATTTAAGTTAGAGACTGTATATCACACAGAATGACAGACGCATTGCATTTCGAAGAAGTGTCGATTATCACTCAGCTTAAGTAGGCCTATGTTGAAAATTTTATCCCCTTGTTGGGACCCCGGTGACCGTCATTAGGAATCTAGGCTTCGTTCCAGGCCTGCAATGTAACTATCTCTGTAACTTTGTTTCCGCTTCGTCTTTGTTTGCTTTCCTTATTTGCTGTCATTGAATGGCGAACAAGGTTAAATAAATGTGATTATTTTGTTGTAGAAAAATCATGATGACACCGAGCGTCATTGTTGCGGCGTCTTTACTCGCATTGCTACAGACGGCGTCTTGCGCCACCATCTTCAACGGACAGCAAGGTGGGCTTAAGCAGCTATGGCTGACGGTCAATACATTATCAGTTGCAACTTGAAGAAAGATTACTTAAATTTTAGTACTTTATACTTGTTAAAAAGTAGCTGAGTTGAGTTTGATTTTAAACTCATTGGGTCTGCACGATTTGAGACATTGATTCAATTCATTTCCTGTCTGAGTTTTGCCAACACTGAGTGTATAAGTCAACACGCGTGCGTTGTGATAAGGGTTTTTAGTGATTTTTGCTATTTTCGGCTTCGAAAGAATTAACTGAGACAAAATGGACGGTTATAGACCAAAATTAACTGCGAAGAAGACCTGCTCTAGCTCTCGCGCGTTTCATTCTATCTACGCCCATGCAGAAGAGTAGAAAGACCTACAAGCACCCCCCCCCGGCATCTAGCTGAGAATCAGAAGCAGGCAGAGATAGACGGTCGAAGAAGCTTCGAAGAGTATTATGATTCTGCATTTCTAATATAACACACATGCAATATATCAGAAATGCAGACATAAAATATTTAACTTCTCCTCTAACTTCCCAAAAAACCTTCCCTTTTTTTCAAGCATTTGCTCCGAGGTTTATATGGTGTAGACGCCCCTGCCCTGATTGACTGCCGCTGTTGCGAACTCCGCGCACATCAAACGCTCTGAGCTCTTCGGATCATGCAGACGTTTTGTCTTGGTGCGAGTGCTTGCATCTATGAAGTGACGATGACTATAATGTGTGCATTGCAACTGCTGTTTCATGAGCATTAGCTCAGATTTTTTGTAATACAACATGGTAGGGCGAAGAGTGGCGACAGGGATGGGGTCTGAGACACTTGTTAGCCGAGTACACTTTTATTAGGTGGTCCGCGCAGACCGGAAACGATGCTCCCTCCGCGGGGTCTGGTCTGGGGCGATCGATCGCGGTCGCGAAAGATTTTCGTGCATTATTGGCCTTTAAACGATTTTTTCGGACACGAAATATGGAGCAGATCTCAAAAAATGTATGTCAACATTCCTTTGCGCTGGAGAGGGAGCAAAGTCATCAGTACTCTGCCCAAAGCGCTGAAGGGCGCACGTCTGCCTTTCGTAATGGACTGACATTTATGCTTAGCATTGGCGGCTTCGTGGCTGACAAAAAATGCAGGAAGTTGCAATTTTCCGTCAAACACCGGCAAGTTTTCGACAGAGGAGATTATGGGTGCTCATAATTTTATTTTTATTTCTAATTTTTAAAAAAAAAAATTGGAACTGAACCCCAAAGTTCGCGCTTTTGGTAAAAAAAATTTTGCCGACAACAGAAAAATTTTTCAAAAGGCTAAAATTGGGGTGGGAGCAAATTGCCTCTCTCCAGTTCCAACGTGGATTGAAAAAAGTAGGCGGAGCAAAAAATGCAATTTTCCGACAGATACGGTGAATCTCTGACAGAATTCCAACAGAAAGTTGCAAATTTTTCACAGAAGAGATTATGGGTGTTCCTCACAATGGGGGTTTCAATTTCTAAATTTTGCATTTTTGAAACACAATTTTTCGACAATGTAGAAGAAGATTTCGCGGCAATTTTTTGACAGCCAAAAATTAGGGGGGGTTGGAGATAGTTCCCCATTTTGCCCTCCTTCCGGCCATATCGCCACTGCTTCGCACTATCTTTTGTGTTGTCTTGAGTCCGCAGCCTTTCCCCACATTGCCAGCAGTCGTGCCTGCCTGCGTAACCATTCATTGTGCTCAGTGCGATGTTTCAGTTCTCTCGTGGGACTGCCGTTCTATCGCTGTGATTAACCACATCCTGCTTTTATTGACTTCACCGTCTCGTAAAGTTCTTTCGTTAATGTGCTTACCTGCTGTCTTATATTGCCTTTGTAGACTAAATATTTTATCAACTAAAATTTAACAGAAAGCCAAATATTATAGAGTCCGTACGTAGAGTAAGGCCGTGATGACATATAAACTTTTTACAAATGCTGCACTAATCTTCCCAATTTTTTTTCTAACAATCGAACACTTTTGTTACCTTCTATCTTCAGCTATTTTTTTGCAAGATTTCTGCAACATTTTTACTCTATTTTTAGGTAATTGAAAATATTTCCTCATTATCGTCATGAGCCTAGTTGGTAACATGATATGCCTACGATACCCAATAAACTCACTTGCAGCAATGTCAAATTTTAAAAATTTTTCCGGAGGTGACATCTCAGATCTCGCTTTCAGAGCATAGAAAGAGGGATCAGAAGGAAAATGAAGACAAGAGATAGGAAAGAAAGATGAAAGAAAAGAAAAATGGAGATCGCTAACTTGGCCCCAGCGGCGTCATAATTAAACAAGAAATATTATTAGATTGTGACCAATCTAATGTACACCTCGCGCGCATTATTTTCTCCTGTATTCTTTTAACTGCTTTTTATTTCCTTTCTTTTCACACCGCAAATGACGTCATCGGTCACGTGACCATTCGACTCCCGGGGGTCGACTTTCTATGGGTGGTCCACAGTGACCATGCGTCTATCTAGCACCGTTATGGAGATATGGCTGTTTGAAGTTCTTCAAGGAAGGCTCTTCCAGGAACAGAGGTCGGTCGTTGGTCGGTCATCGGTCGGTCGGTCGGTCCTCAATATCACTGATCTTATATACTCCTCTTCGCTACGTTAGGAACGTAGCGCGCGAAAAGTAAAAATGGGTGAAAAAGAAATTTGAAATTTTTCAACAAACACTGCAAATTTCTGACAAAATTCTTACAGATAGTTGCAAAGGTAGATTGTTCCACGTCTAGGTTAACGCACGGGTTTGCTAAGTTCCGTCAAAAAATTCCAATGTGCATGGTTGGTAGCTTCCACGTGATTTAATGAAAATAACATTTTCTGCCTCATTTATAGGAAATTTTGTAATAAACAAAACTACTTAATTTACAGGGTGCGGAAAAAGTAATCCCAGGTCTATTTTGCAAAATTTTAAGCAATCACATTAGAATTTTCTGACGGAACTTTGCAATATCTCGCTTTTTTCGCTCAGCGAGAAAAGCGAGCGAGATTTATGTGGTGTTTACACGATCCAGCAAACGTCTAGCAAGCTTCCAGCGAATGTATTCAAAATACACGTGCCAATGCTGGACGTTTGCTGGATCGTGTAAACACCCTATTACCTACGAGCGAGCGAGAAAACGGTTGGTGAGTCGCTTACAGGTCTAGTTCGAATGGAGATTTCCGCCACGCAAGCTGCCAGTTTAATCTTAGCACTTGAACTAAAACAAACTCAGAATGTTTCAAAAAGAAATGACATAAAAGAAAGTGAAACGTTTTAATGACAAAAGTTTATTGTTCAGCTGCGCATGTGGCTGTGTATTAACGACGAAGTACATAGGCTACAAACCGTATATCACACTTGATGTCGAAGCGACTGCTCATATTCTGTAGCCTACAGAGGGGCCAGGAATGTTATTGCTATTTGATGCTGACAGGAACAGGCTGGCAGTGGCGTAGCTAGGAGGGAGACGGCGCTAGGTGGCGACCCCTAACTTTACTGTTGTGAATGCAAATTTGTGCAGTAAAACTAACTACCGTAACTTATGCCTGCTATACGTGCATTTTCAGGACTTTGTCGTGCTTCAAAAGGAGTTTGCGATTGCGAGGCAGGATTCTGCCCCGTACATCGATGGGGGGGGGGGTTTCCAGCGCTCCCCCAGGCCATATAGTTGGTGGGAGAGGGCGTGCTGCCCCTCGCCAACAACCCCACCATTTGGCTTAGATTTTCGGCACTTTGGCCCTCTGTTCGTCCCCTAAGTTCAATAATTTTCTATCTACGCCCATGCAGAAGAGTAGAAAGACCTACAAGCACCCCCCCCCCG
>Ga0209367_1007723_pt1 | contig 14779 bp, 10 predicted proteins | sample WorMetLIZISLAND2_FD_187412 | JGI IMG/M metagenome (GOLD analysis project Ga0209367, IMG submission 187412) | Marine gutless worms symbiont microbial communities from Max Planck institute for Marine Microbiology, Germany - Olavius geniculatus... ... | reverse complement strand
GTCCTGATTGTCCTGTATAGGAGGCAGTCATCTGCGAAAAGACGCACTTGGGATGAAACACAGTCAGGCAGATCGTTGATATAGAGCAAAAACAGTAACGGGCCGAGGACTGTTCCCTGTGGTACACCAGACTTAACTACAGCGCTCTTAAACTGGACACCATCCACAACAACGTCCTGAGTTTGTCCTTTCAGAAATGAACGTATCCATGTGTGAATGTTGTTGTTGATGCCATAGTGTTGAAGTTTGCCGAGTAGGTGGTCATGAGGGACAGTATCGAAAGCTTTGGCGAAATCTAACACGGCAATGTCAACCTGGTTGTTTAGATCGTAGTTTTGTGTGAAATCCTGGAGAGTTGTGAGTAACTGAGTCTCACATGAGTGACCACTGCGGAATCCATGTTGGAGGTGGGTCGGAATGCTATTAGCCTCAAGGTGGTTCAGTATATGACTACAGATGATATGCTCTAAGAGCTTGGAGCAGATACAGGTTAAAGACACTGGTCTGTAGTTCTCTGCCAACTGCTTATTGCCTTTCTTGTAAATAGGTGTGATGAAGGCAGTCTTCCAGTCAGACGGAACTTCGCCACGCTCAATCAACAAGCTGAAAAAAGTTGTCAGACATGGAGTTAAGGGTTCTGCAAGCTCCTTTAGTATCCTGGCTGATATATTATCAGGTCCTGATGCCTTGTTGACTTTAAGTTTTTGCAGCAGCTTTGTTACTCCACTGGAAGTGATGCACAGGTCCGCTATGCTATGTTGGAGGTGGGGGATCGTATCATACGAGTCACTAGAAAACACGGACTGAAACTGCTCTGACAATATCTCAGCTTTGGACTAGCTATTGCTATGGAGTTGACCGTCCTTCTTGAGTGGGGGGACACCAACAGATTCCTGGCAACGGGCTTTCACATAACGCCAAAAGGTACTGGTTCCCCGAGTTTCTAGGCTCTCTACAAATATGTCATTGATGTAGTTGTTGTGTGCCTCCCTTATAGCTTTCCTGGATGTTCTTTTCAGCTGGCTAAACTCCTCCCAATGATCTAATTTATTAGTCTTCTTGGCTCTTGTTGTACAGTCGCTGTTTCTTCTTACTCATGCGTCTGATAGCTGGTGTTATCCATGGCAGGTGTTGGCGTGATCTGGATTGTCTAGATGGTACATGTTGGTCCACTAATTCTTGCAAATTCTGCTTGAACGACACCCAGTTTTCGTCAACGGAATGGTCTTCAAGCGAGGCAAGATACTCAGAAGTAAATGTGTTAATACCGGTCTTCATTGCTTCCCAGTCGGCTTTGTTGTACAGATATATCCTGCGAGATTTCTTCTTAACGTACTCAGGTCTCAGTAGAGCATCCACTACAATGGTATCATGGTCAGATATTCCAGGGTTGGTTGTTATGTACTTCACTAAACCAGGTTTATTGGCGCAGTATAGATCAAGAGTATTTCCAAATCGTGTTGGTTCACGCTGCATCTGAGTAAGGTGGTGGTCAGACAAGATGTCTAGTAGATGTTCATGAAGCTGCTTGTTGTCACAGTCCACTGTGATAGTGTTAGTATCCCAGTCGATGTCCTTGCAGTTGAAGTCTCCTGCTAAGATAATCGTAGCATTAGGATTCTTTGTTTTCTTGCTCATATATTTAAGGACTTGGTTCAGTTGCTCTAATGGCTCTGCACTGGCACTTGGGGCGGTAGAATGAGGCGAGGTGTACCTTTCTGTCATTACGTAAAGACACCGACACCCATACCAGTTCACACTCAGTTTCAATGTCAACTTCAACTGCTGAGTAACAGGAACGCACGGCAACCATGACTCCTCCCCCACCTGAAGTGCGATCTTTCCTGACCACGCTGTATCCTTGTGGCATGAATTCAGAGTTAGCAATGCTTGGATCTAGCTTGGACTCTGTGAGTAAGATGGCATCAGGGTTTGTGTAGTCGACAAGGTGAAGCAATTCTGCATATTTCGATCTTATGCCGTTGGCGTTCAGCACTAGTGTTCTCCAGTTGGACTTCTTATTAATTAGTCCACGCCCACTTGGGTTGCTGGAGGTAGCACATGCTGATGCTGGTAATGAATTTGAAGATGTACTTGATCCATTAATCGATTTGTTTGATCTGGGGTGCGGAGTCGATGCGAGATTTTTGTGTCTATACGGGGGTTTTGGGGATGGGCCAGCGAATGCTGCCAATCGAATTTTACCCCGACTGACCCTCGTTTTAATGGAAGTGAAATTTGGGACAAAATGTGTCACAGTACGGACAACTTTAGAACTAGGCTACTACTCACTATACTAGGCGGACGGCCGCATGTCTGCACTGGGACTGGACGACATCTTTATTGTTAGCATTGCAGCTGGGCTATGACCATACAGCCCATGCGATGATGCACAAAGACCCTAGAATTGGAATTCACATGCCACGCAGACGATTCTGGCTATCAGAAACTGGAAGTGCGATGACCGCACCGCGCACAGCAATACGAAATCTGCGCCTTCGTCCAGATATCTGTTTGTGTTTTTTATAACCATTACATTATATATATATATATATTTTCTGCGCTGATAAATGTAAACAAAAAACATTGTCAGTCACTAAGTCTGTGATTGCAAAATGTTTATTTTCTGAAGCAAGATTATTTTGAGGTGAAGAAAAGACTGACGCAAGTTGCGGTTCAGTAACGTCTCTACAACAACAGTTGCCAATTTACCCAGCCAGTATTTTCACAGTCAGCTCGTTGAATATGTCAGGCTGGCACTCTGCCATGAAAGAACAGCTGTTTGCCAGTCCAGGAGTTGTTATCAAGAAGTCTGTAAAACTGAAGCAACCACGACATTTAGTTGGAGACTTTTCCAACAGTTCGTCTGTTGTTACCAGCGGTTCTTTGTCGTCAGGTGATGATACTGGAATAACATAGATCTGTATCAATGAAGATCGCTGCACGTAGTTTTGTGCAGCTGTTTAGGCCAAGGGTTGTCAACCTGTCCACGGATCATTGCATTTTAAGTTACTTTGTTGGTGTCATTTCGTCTTAATAGTTGATATCTAAAACAAAACTTTCGGGGTTTTTTTTTGTTTAAAACATTTTTTTACCTTTACACGCATTGCATTATGTGATCTTGCTATCAATATGGCGGTGTTTTTGGCATTGCTAAAAGTATTTTTACTGGTTACAGAAATTTAGTACCAAATGGTCACAAAAACCTAGGTTTTTGGACTTTTTAGATTTATTCATTTTTCACTGAGGTACAAAAATTAGAGTTTGGTTAGGGTTTAGGGTTAAGTTTAAGGGTTAGGATTAGTTTTAGTGACTATGTCTGGTCATATTAGGGTTTTATTAGAGTAAGGGTTAATTAGGGTTAAGGTCAGTGTTTAGGCTAGGGTTTAGGGTTAGGGTTAGTGGGTTTAGGGTTCAGGGTTAGGGTTGTGGTTGAGCTTAGTATTGGAATTAGTCTTTCCTAGCTCCTTCAGCATAAACAGAAAATTTATCAGATGATGAATTTTCTGTTTATGCTGAAGGAGCTGGAACTATAAAAAATCTTAAGTGAACATTGATTTTCTAACAGAACATGTATAAACTTTTAAAAATGCATATGCATAAAAACTCTTCAAACTAGGTTTTTTGGGACCATTTGGCAATAAAAAAATACTGTGTGTTTCATTGGTCAGTAAAATTCTTATTGTTGTGCACTAGTTGATATAGGTGAGTGATGCCATCTTTTGACTACGCATGAGAACTGGCGTGCAGCTAATGATAATTGCCTATTTTGCAGCGCTGAATAAAGTTGTAAATGTTTTTGGATCTAGATTGAGATCACCGTCAAATTCTAGTTAATTATTTCTCACCTCAAGCTTGTTCAGAAATGTTGTGAAAATTACAAATTTATTAGCATCTTTGTGGCTAATTATGCTTGCAGAGTGACAGGTAACTGAGATAAAAACTACTTTCTTGATGGAGGTAATTAAATATTTCTTTTTTTGATATTTTCATAAACTGGGATTTATTTTGATTGAATTATCGCTAATGTATAAACATGTAGTGCCTTGATGTTTTGGTGAGTCATTATATGCCTTAAGGGTATCTGATCTGTAAAAAATGCCAGTTCCAACATTTAGTGGTAATTTTTTGTGGACCCAACCAAACGACTTGGACTGTTGGATGCAATAACAAAAGTTGAGAGTAGTAGTTACGAGTAGTATTTATGGTGTACAGTTCAGTGAGAGATTTTTGGCAGGTTTCGGAAACAACTAGTGCCAGTTCCAACATTTAGTGGTCATTTTTGATTTGATGAATACAACTGAATGAAAGGAGCAGCTTGCATGTGTTGGATATGATGAAAATCTGTAAATCTGTTGCACATGCCATGCAGTATTTGGTGTTGTGTCTAGCTGCTTATGAAGGCAGTGTGGCATGTGAGAATGCTGCTGGGTTAGATGAGAATGGAAACCCAATTGAGCTGAGAATTGCCTCAGATGACCAGCACATCCAGCGGACATGTGGCAGACTCACAGCAGACTTAGCTGGTTTGTATCAGCTGTAATACTGTATTGCTACATATTTATATAATATTATTATTTTTGTATTCACAGAGTTCATTTCATGATGATGAACATTGTTTGGCATGCGCAGGGCTGTGAGTTCGATAAAAAGTTCTGCTCCCACGGGTTCAGTTTTGGGGGATGCAGCCTAACCTGGAATACCTTTGGAATCATTGGCCACTTAAACAAACTGAAAAATGTTAGTGGTGATGGTAATTTTTGCCGATCTATATCGTGTACTGTAGTCGTCATTGTCTTAGTTTTAAACTAGTTGACTCAAGAGTTTGCATTTGTGCTGCTGCCATGTAAACGAACAGGTCGTATCTTATCTTCTATAACTGCTCTTAACTGGATAAGCAATTGAGCAAACAGTAATACTGCATTGGTATGTTTTTGTTTTTGTATTTGTGCAGTCAGTGGAAAATTGGTTGAATCTGACTGCATTGATGACATTCACAGTGGTGGAAGATGGAATAATAGTGACCAAGATCAGACTAACAGATCCGCAAGCATCTCCGCTTCATCACGGTTTGAACGACATAAAACTGCAACACATTCAAAGATGTCGGAATTGTATTGTGAGAAACCAAATGCACGAGTACAGCAGGATATGAATCATTTTGATTTGGTGTCGGCTCAGGCTTTTCTATATGATGGTGAGTTCTATTGGTACCACACTATGCATTGCAGTGTACGGCCAGAAAATATCCTGTGGTATCATTTGGTACGTGGGTAATTTTTAACGTCAGTTACACAAGCCCTATAATGTTGCCATAAGTAGAATTATGTAGTGATTCAACATGGAACAGTGATGTCATTCTGTAATGATGTTGTTTGAGATGCATGCATGGCATCATTATGAGTGTGACATGATCATAATGCTACTGATATGGTATGGTGACAATGCAGGGCTTGTGTCGCTGAATTGTACTGGCTTAGTGATGCCACTGTAGACAGTGGTTGTCCGTCATCTTAATGTGGCACACACATACTCATGTTTGTCTTGTCTTTTAGCATAAATTCAAGGAATTTTTTTTCGTTTCCTGTGCAATTATACAGTCGTCAGAATTTCTGATGTTTTTTTTAAATTTTGTGATCGTTGGCAAATACTGCATGTTACTTATTTAAAGAATATTTTTTCATTTACTTTTCTTTTTGTTAATTGCGATAGTGGTGTGTGTGTGTGTGTGTGTGTGCAGCATACAAGGAAGTTGTGTGGTCGAAATTTCGAGGTAAACATTCACATGTTGTTTGCGCAGTTTGTGCACTATAAACACTATCGTAGGATTTCATAATCTGTATTATAATTGTACTTTTAACTGGTGCATTCACTTAAACTCGACAAAGTTAAACATTGCAGCGCTGTTTTTTTATAAGTCAGTGTATAGCAGACCCACTACTGGTTGCTGTTGTCAGCTAAAATATCAGAATTAATTGCTATTATTCCGTATGGTGGACTTCAGTGCTATGCATTTTGTTGGGCTGATAAAAAGTCCTGCTTTGATAGTTCTCAAAAAGTAAAATATCATTTTTGTGTACCCAGCCTTACCTACAGTAACTGTGAAAATTGATCGATAGTAATCAAAAGTAACAAATGGTAACTGTGTAGTGTGTGCTGAATGGTGTGCAGGTCTGGCAGAAGTCTACAGCAGTCGGTCGTAAACATTAATTGGTGTCTGCGGATATTCTGCGTTGTGTTTAATGCTGTCATGAATGACTAACCCTTCATTTGCGGTCCTTCTATCTCTGCTGATCACTGGAGCATGTCAAAGCAGCAGCACTGCAAGTGGTTAACATGGAGTACTGTAGTGAATTGCGTGTCATCTGTGTTGTTTTTTCACCAGTAGATTGCTCCAGAATTGTTGCTATATGGCAATTTATAATGGCAAATAAGTCTCATTCGGCAATTTAAAGGAACTTCGGTGTGGCGGAGATGTTTTTTTCAGGTTTTTCTGTGCTAAAGTGCAAAAATACTTTAGCACTTTTAGGCATTATTCTTCAATTTGGCATTAAATTTTATGCTTCATATGTATTTATTATAAAACTGTACACTAGTACAGTTAAAAACACACAAAAAGATAATAGAAACCAATACTCTACTCAGTGCAGAGTAAGTTAAGTCCAACATGTGGCAGTAACACTCAATTTCGGCATCAGTTTGGCATTTTTCATAGGTGGTATTTTTGAAAAATTGTAATATTTTTGTCATAATTTGGCATTTTTGAGGCGGCAGAGTTGGCAACCTGGTGCGCCAGTGGAATTCATTTGTGTAGAGAACAATGCAAGGACACAGTCCTAGACTGTTATTATAAACGGCTGAAGGACAAGTTGATACTTAAAAACAAGTACTTCCCTCAAAAGTATATTTGCATTGGTGCCTAACAGTCCAGACTGATGGCATACTGGACACTTCATTTAGACTGTACTGTCATCAGATTCAATACAATGAAGTCCACAGTGGCAAACTGTGCTTCTGTATTTGGACTATTTCTATTGTTTTTTAAGTATTGTTTTGTGTCCTCCTTTAGTACCAATACTTTGATTATGTTTATTCGCTCTCAGGAACAGCCTATAAAATTTTCTTTTGCTCAAAACCCCCTGCTTAGACTGAAAATCAAGCAGGAAACCAGCTAGCCTAGGATAGTCTGGAAAATGGTCGTTAAATGGTGTTTGGATGTTTTGTATTATTTTCATTGCTTTGTGGTTGCAGTATCACTGTTGTCATTTATTTTTGACAATTTCACGTTTCGCTTTCCCTGCTATTAGCTGTCTGACATGTAGATGGCATATATTAATTTGGCAGAGGAGAGGAGGGCATCTGACCCAGTATTAGTCAGCAATGGAGCTGGTTTTTTTTTGTAAAATTATGGTCATACAGATATCAGACTAATGCCATTTGGACCATCTGCTGTGTAATGTGTAATTCCATTAAGCAATTTTTTTTCATACTGAATAAAGCAACAATAGGACGTTGGTATTTGAAACTGAACGGTCATTCGATGGCAAGTTGTGTCAGGAATATTGGTACCAAAAATTATCAAAAACCGATAATTGGTTTTCAAGTTGGTCAAAAATACCAAAAATAAGTTGTCAATTAAGTTTTAGGTTTTAATCTAGGGTTGTGCTTATACACTGTGTCTCAAATCCCCAACATTTTTGACTAATTTGAAAAGCAATTATCAGTTTTTGATAATTTTTGGTAAGAAAATTCTTGACACAACTTGCGATCAAATGACTAATCAGTTTCCCACCTCACCAAACATTTGTTTCTGCCCTACATGGGGAAAACACAACCAGCAAAATATCATTTGTTTATCCAATGCGATATTAATTAACATAATGCGTAGAAACACATTTTGTTCACATTTCTGACACTTTGGCCAACATTTCATTCAGTTGTCCATTTTTCAACTGCCTGCAGTAAAACTGCTTGAAGTGTTGGCCCATTATGCGAACACAGGCAAGAAGTTCTGCTCCAGACCAATCCAGGCTGTACCAGTCACTTCTTGACTTGAACATTCCTAAACTTCATCTGGTAGACACACTGCTGCATTACAGTCAAACCTTGTAATAGACTGGCCCACAGATTAGGATAAATGGAATTTATCGATGTTTTTTCATTCATTTTAACATGTGTCATGCTTGGTCTGCTTTACCCAGGTAGTGCAAAAGCGGACGTTGGCTGAAATGAAAACTAAAACACTTATTTAATAGCCAGTTGTGTCGAAATGATTCTGCCAAAAATTATTAAAATCTGCTAATCATTCTTCAAGTTACGATCAATAAGAGCAGGGATGTTTTTTCAGGTTTTCTGTTTATTTCAACACATATTTCGCTTGATCTGCTTTCCCTAGGTAGTGCAGAAGCACACATTGGGTGAGGTGGGAAACTGAACGGTCATTCGATGGCAAGTTGTGTCAGGAATATTGGTACCAAAAATTATCAAAAACCGATAATTGGTTTTCAAGTTAGTCAAAAATGTCAGGGATGTTTTTTTGAGACACAGTGTAGTTGTTTTGTGTGGCTCTGAATGTGTCAGCAGCATAGGGTACGGAAATTAAGCAAAAATAACTAGTGCTGTCGACGAGTTTTTAACAGTGTGAATGCATGCATAACAGTAGTGATGTAATGGCAAGAAAAATTACTTTAACATTATTCAGTTGTCAAATAACCACACTTTAATGGGACATTGGAACTTCTGCTTCTCATAATTCAGTAAATTTATGCATGTGCATTAATTTTTTTAACGTTCATTAATTTTTTTCATGCATGTTATTTCTTTAAGGTGCTAACACATTAATTTGACAGCTCTAAACATAACACATAACAGCAATGCATACTAAACAACGTTGAACGATTCTGATTGCAGCAAAGCACACGATTTTTGAAATGTTATCTCTGGAAATTCTACTTCAGCGATTCGGTAAAAATGCAGAAACTGTAACTCATGAGAAGTTGACAACAGTTTTGTGAGGCCAGAAATTTGACTGTGGCTCATTTTAAGGTCAACTGGAACTACTGATATATTGCTGTGCAACTTAACTCAGAATCAACAATAATATCATTTGTAAGAACAGCCATTACAGACATAATATGGTACCAAATGAGTAGAGTTTTTATGTCCTACTCGACACACAAAGCCTTGCTTACCTGGTAGGTAAAATTACAAAAGCGGCACAATTGTTGTAAAAGCGTTTTAACGTCGTCAAAAACGCTGAAGTGGTTACATGCAAAACAGAATATTTGTCTTTGCATCTTACGAAATCACAGCTGCCGAAAGAAAAGACATGGCATACAAGAACTAACAAGCAAACTGTCCATAATTACAGATCTAATAATATACCACATAATGATGAAAAGCATGTTTTGTAACTAATGGTAAACGTGATCATCAGAATTACATACACAGAAACAGACTGCCAAATTATCAAACTAACTGACACGTATAAATACTGATTTAACAACAACATGAAATATTGACGACTAAAATCTATGAAATTTTATTGCATTTTACATAATTCACAAGGAATCACAATTGACAAGGTTAGTTTGGGCAACAGTAAGGGCACGGTAAAAATTACATTCCTGCTGTGCCAGTGGAACAACTCTTGAAATAACCATCTCATTAAAAAATTGAAACTAGCAGCAGTAGCAGTGGCAGTAGTAACTTGTCAAGCATAAAAAGCAAGCATCATGCTTTGTGCATTGAAATTAAAGCTATTCATCTGTGTAAGCTGCTGTGTGGACTGTGAGGCACTTCTAGATTTTTCCAAATCTATAATACAAAAAGCGAGGAATGATATTGTAAGTTACTGCAGAAAGAAAATCTGTCATCAGCAGCTACAAAAGCAGACATGCATAATATACACAATATTAGAAGTCATACTGGTTATTCTAGGGAGTAAACTGCTATGATTTATGCCTTGCAATGACTAATGTTTTTAATCTCAAACTTATCATCATCATGATAAACAGGTGTAACATGGCGTGAATAATAAACCATTTCTCAAATGAAAACTGCTCAGCTTCTACATGCTAGAAAGTCCAATTTTTCACATCAAAATGCGAGACTGTACAATGTTATAAAAGCATCTCCACTGCTTGCAGTCAAGATAATGCTGCCAAGACCAACACAAAACGATGAAAGATGCCGTATTCGGAAAATAAACTAAATTAAAAATAGCAAAAGACAATAGCTAACTCTGACTTTATTGCTGTTTTGACATTGATATGAAATGTCATTCGACTATGACTGCTATATAGACCAGCCGGTAGGTGATGTGGCTTGCGAACGCAGTTTTGCAGAAAGACCAGGGACAGACAGACAGCAGACACAGAGACGCAAACACCCACGGACAGGCTGCCTGACAACAAGGGTCAGTTATAGCAACACATGACAAGCAACATTTGGTGAGGTCAAGTTTTGGTAAGACTGATCGAAGACCATGCAGTCAAGCATATGTGATCAACGCTGACCATGCACCTATCTTGTATGGTTATACAGATACACCGCCTCAGATACTGGGGTCACGAGTTTGACCTTTTGGGGTCACACGACTTCATCGGTCAAGTGACCATTGTATCTGCCAACCCTGAATACCCTATTCTAGAATGTGAAGTGGATCCAGTGCTCGGCTGCTGAGATAAATCCATCTGAATTTGCCAATCTCTGGATGCTGCACGCCGCATGTGGCACACAAATGCAGTGAACAAAACTAAGGCCTTGCTAAGCTGATGTGTCGCAAACAAACTATTGGTATACGTGGCAGTAGCAGCAGTAGTGCTAGTGCGACATATCTTTTAAGCATTTGACATTTAGCAAGAGCATCATGGCAAAACTCAATATATATTAACTTTTTACAGTATACATGAAAATTATTGTAACAGATAAACTCGAATCCATTTATAGCACCACAGAAGTCAATAACAACACGAAGGGCACAAAGTTCCGCCAACAAACAGCGCTGCCACTGGGCAAATGCCACTGAATGGCGTACCCACCGACTTGGATATGCATATACATAATTACATATCAGTTGAAGATTACATAAGATTCCTTGATTAGGACTGTTCCTCCTGGAATGCTACTAAAATCCAAACAAGCATTCCATGGACTGGGCTGCTCCGATCCAAAAAATTGCGCCAAAATCCGTTCTTAACTTTCTGAGTAAAAATGCCACTACTTCGGTGAAGGTAACATACTCTACAGACTTTAGTTTCATGCAGCAAATGCTAGTTTTTGTCACAAATGTGGAGAAAAGTCGTATCAGACTGGATCGACTGGCTGTGATGAAGGTCTGATCTTTAGACTGTAGTTCAACTTCTTTGCAGTAAACCTGTTGACAAATTCAACACAATACAATGCTACATTTATGCTGCTGCCATGTTAACTGATAAGTTGCATCTTATCTTATGCAACTGCTCTTAACTGAATGAACACAGAGAATCAAAAAAAATGAATGTTACACAAAACTTTATCCTGTGATAGAAGTAACAGTAACAGTAGTAGCCACGACAACGTATATGGAGCTGTCGTCGTGGCACTGCCATTGCCAGAGTTCATCCAGTTCATCCGATGAATATAACATGAACGCCGGGTGGCTGCCAACCTTTGGACCAATCAGCTACAGTATCAACACACTACACTCTCTACCATCCCACAGAATGGAGGTAGAAGGCAAAGGATGAGTCGATCAGGTGGCTGGTTACACAATCAGATGGTTTACCCACACTCTCTCATTCAGGTACTAACTGGGTCTGACGTAGAGTAACTTAGTTGGTCGGAAGACGGGACACAACGTGTTAATGCTTTGCCTCACCACCAGTCAATGCAACATACGTGAATCCTAGGGGCAGACCTACAGCCCCCAACATTGGCACATGCCCTGTAATGTTGCCACGGTAGTCAGGATGAATATCTCAGTTTTTTTTCACTGGAAAATCATATTCTGGGTGGGAAATGCAGCACAAAGGCCAAAAATTTTCTTGCTTGCTATGCTATCGTCTCACTACGAGTAACTGTGATGCTAGAATGTGCCAAATTTATTTTTGGCCCAGACCCCCTGGGCAGCTTAGAATGCATGGAAAAGGGATACCCCCTCCCTACTCCCTTCCCACTTGACTCAATGTATGCCTGCAGCATCTCATTCTTGGTGCACATGGTCAGAGATGTTGCAAGTACTAATTACAAGTTAATTTTGAGCAAAGCTCACGTGATGCGCGATAACAGCGGTCCTGCCACTTTGGCAATCAGTGTAGGCCTACAGCAATAAGATATTAATGCATCTTGAAAGAGTACTTATATTTGAGGCCACCGTATGAAAGACTCCTTGAATTTAAGAGATCAAAACTTAGGTCCTTAAAAATGTACGTTCTATGTTAAAAATGCCATATGCAGGTTGTCCAGATCAATCTCCAGCCATTTCGGCGCAATTCACTCTTTAAATGTGTGTCGCAGCTGAAAATCGCAAAAAAATTCACTAAAAACCCCTCTTTTGGGGGGTGCAAAGTCATTCAGGGTAATTGACGTTTACACCAATAAAAAGCTTGTCTGTGCCTATCTGCAACCGTTTTCACGCTACACGAGATAACTGCGGTAAAATAACTACTTTTTAGCGGGTTAGCTGTCTTTGATGCCCACCTGCACCGGCCTCCTTGATCCTAGGGGGTCGGGACTTAGACTGCTAAAATCTATGTTTAATGCTGAAAATTTCATATGGAGGTTGTCTTGGCCTATCTCCAGCCATTTTGTCGCAATTCAGCATTGAAATGTGCGCTGCATCCAAAAATTGCGAAAAATTCAGTAAAAACTCCTTTCCTGGGGATTCAAGGTCGTTCAAGGTCATCGTTGTTGATAAATCTAAAAAGCCTGTCACCAGTGCTTGTTATGATAAGCAGCATGTCTGTACCTATCTGCAACCGTTTTCACGCTATACGAGTCAATAATGACAAAATAACGTCTTTTTTAGGGGGTACCCTTCTTTAACACCCTCATTCGAGGGGAAACCCCGCACTCGGGCACAAAATTTTGTCACGAAAAACTAGAGACCTTGAAGCAGCCCACAGTGAAGATTTCGCGATTCTAGGTGTTGCCGTTTTGATACAGTGCCAGGGTGTGACGGATGGACAGACGACCAGGCCATGGTTAAGACGTGCGAAGCATTCTGCTATCGCATGAAAAAAGCCATAAGTACAAGTACAAGTACTTCGAAACTGTACTCAAGTACTACTACTCGAGTACAAGTACAAGTACCAAGGACTACACGTCAGCATATAGTGCCTCGATCCTCAAACCGCACCACTTGACGGCAGAGCGACACCATTGCATGTCAGTGCCAGAACACAAGACCTCACCTGGAAGAAGCATTGTTGAAGAGTAACGTGTAGACTCCGGGCTGAAGAATGACGACTTGTCCATGACACGGCTGCCGATGTGAGTTCACACGACAGTTGGGTACCAGCGTCTCACACTGCTGATACGGTATCACATCCGACTCTTTGTATGTCACGCTAAACTCTATGCCCTGGACACACAAATCTAGGTCTATGGTCAATCGCAGAAGAAACACCACTAATGCAATCAGCAGAAAACTCATAAACCAAAACGTCAACATTGTGCAGACACTGAAAAGAAGTAAGTACCAGCAAGTAAGTAAGAAAACTTGAAAAACACGACTTAGTGCTTAGTGCCTCAGATTCAGCTTGCTGACATTGCACGCCTGACATTGCATGCCTTACAAATGATTATCACAGTGTAGCACGGTAGTGAGTAACACTGTTGTAAGGGCGACTATCAAAAACAATGGGAAACCCCAAATTTTGGGCACCCGTAGCCCCAAACCCATGAATCAATCGACTTAAAATTTGACTTGGATGATTACGTCGGTGGACTGACCCTACGTGCCAAAAATGGTACAAATTGGCCCAGCGGGGTCGGCGAGGGTGAAATATAATGTTCAACTGGGTTATTTTTTCCTTTTTTTACTTTTCTTGCCAAGCTCTGGAGAACACATTTTTGGGAGTATCGCCGCATTCTTTGCACTGGATGACGTGTTTCGGTGGGGATTGGTTTCCTAGAGGGGTCTCAACATTGATCTTTCATATTTTCCCCCTTAAATCCCCCCAAAAATCGAAAATTTTTGGCCATTTTCGGACTTAGAAAAATTACAACTGAAAATGCTCAACAATGCTCATCTACAAACTACTCTTAATCGTCATCGTAGCCTCACCAAAGTGGCATAGAATTCCAAATATGCGGTTATTTTGGACCCCCTGCCTACAGGTCATGTGACACGGCACATGCGCAGTGAACTTTTGGCCTTTAACATGGGCAAATGCAAGCTTTATATCTCCCTAACGATGGACTACCAACAGGAAACCACATATGCTGAGTCGAATGGTCACGTGACCAATGACGTCACATGACCCCTAAAGGTCAAAGTCGTGACCCCATTATCTTTGAGGTGCCATATCTCCATAACGGTGCAAGATAGATGCATGGTTACAATGGACCACCTATAGGAAGTCATCCACCATGAGTCAAATGGTCACGTGATTGGTTTGGTCACATTATTGCTTTTAACTCACAAATTCACACTTTAATTTGCTAATAAAACAGCAAATATTAAATACAAAAAACTTACCAGTTTACATTACTGTGTAAGTGCGACCAAGTCACACATCCAAAACAGCAGAAATCATTTGGCTAGGACACAGAGTGATAGAATGACGAACTGGCT
>Ga0209367_1007722_pt1 | contig 14781 bp, 10 predicted proteins | sample WorMetLIZISLAND2_FD_187412 | JGI IMG/M metagenome (GOLD analysis project Ga0209367, IMG submission 187412) | Marine gutless worms symbiont microbial communities from Max Planck institute for Marine Microbiology, Germany - Olavius geniculatus... ... | reverse complement strand
CATCTATGCTATGCGCTATATATATTTTTTAAATCTTATTTACCTACTGTTATTTTACACAGACGCTCACACTACAGTGTGAGTCAGAAAATTTTACGTCCACGTTCAGTTTTAGTGTACCTGCACTACCTAGCCTTTTTCCAGAGTTACTGGAAAACAGCTGGGTCCCTTAGAAGTAAAGTTCTGAAATGGTTGGACTAGAACATTCTGAATAGTCTTCAAGTCGACCAGCTACCAGTACCAGTGTCAGAACTTTGAGAAGGATAACAATAAAGAAAAGTTGAATATGTGCCTACATCATATTTCCAACTTCGACATTTACATACTAAAAAATTAGAAAAAAAATACAAAAAAGCAGTTAAAAATTTGCTATATAGAAGTTGTGCTGCCAGCGCGAGTTGACCACGTTTCCGTCGCCAAGGCACTAGCTAAAGTAAGCCATGAAAATACTGACTTGCATACTAAGGATTTGATTAAAAATCGAAATATCATAAGCAAGCACAGTGTAATGACGAAAACAATTTCATACCGAGTTGCAGTCTGCAGCGACGCAAGTTCTCGTAGAAACGCTAGGGCGTTTCTGTCGTGCCTCTCGAGCAAGCGGATCAGATATGACAGGAGATTGCCGTGTGGTTTGTTGCTGTGCACGTGTACGATTGATTTCCATGACGACAGCTTCACTGCAGGCGCTGCGGACAAGTGCGTGTTCTGTCACACACAACACCATGCCTGTACGTTTTCGTTGTTTTTAACGGTCACTTTATTATCATTATAGCGTCACGAAAGAGAAAAAAAGTCGCCTAAAATGCACGACTGGAAAACGATGGACCTAAAAGATTACTTTCGTCCGTCTTTTTCAATTTTGCATTTTACGGTTCTGCATTTTTGCATCCCCCAAATGAGTCATGAACAGACCTATACTGCTTGTTTCCGGCTGACTCAAGCCCCTAACAACAAAAAAATGACCTTCCAATTATGATGGCAATTGTTTATTGAAGAAACACTTTACTTGACTGATTTGACATTGTCACTCTGGTTTTTATATTTAGACTCCTCGCGCGCTACGTTTCTAACTTAGCAAAGAGGAGTATATGAGATCAGTGTAATATTGAGGACAGACCGACCGACCGACCGACGACCGACCTCTGTTCCTGGAAGAGCCTTCCTGGAAGAACTTCAAACGGCCATATCTCCATAACGGTGCCAGATAGACGCATGGTCACTACGGACCACACATAGGAAGTCGACCACCGCGCGTCGAATGGTCACGTGACCCCAAAAGGTCAAGGTCGTGACCCGATTATTCTTGAGGCGCCATATTTTTATAACGGTGCCAGATAGATGGAGAAACAATTTCCAGTGACGACCTCAAAGACAGTCACTATTAGTATAATATTAGTTCGGTCTCAAATTGACGCCGGGTTTCTAATACAATTTGAAAAAAAACGAAAAAGCACTGAGAAGAATAAAAAAGAAAATAATGTGCGCGAGGAGTACACTAAATTGGTCACAATCTAATAATATTTCTTGTTATGTTATTTCGTTTGTAAAAAAACAGTTGAACATTTTAACTATTTTTAACATAAAAAAATAAATGAGTGTACGCTCTGCATTTTGACAGTGCTTCACTAAACAAGTATTGTATTGTATACCAATTGGACATTGTGTTTCAGCTAAATTCTAAAATAACAATACCAACGTAAATTACTAACAATTTGATAGTCAACAGAACGTCAGCTATTACTCTACAGTCTACACAGGGCACAAAATAATTTACCTCGTTGAGAACGTTGCCGACTTGCAGCATGAGATGCGCAAAACGTCGCAGAGTCGCACTGTTCAGTACAGCATTGCAGCAGTCCAGCTTGGCGGCCAAGTCAGTCTTGAGTCGTTCATAGCTCAGCTTGAAATCAGCCTGTAGCCCGAGTCGGTCCAACACCAGTCGATAGTTGTCAACGCGCGAAATGCCGAATATCAGCCGTGAAGCAGGCGTTAAACTGTCGAGTGGTCCACAATACCGACTCACGCCGCGTATCTACAACGACAATACAAAAGCTGTGATTAAGAGGGTGCCTGCATGTGCAAATATTGTACAACTGTTAATTACGCAACAGTAGGCACCCTCTGGGAGCGTCGGCGACTACGTGACTACGCGCACGTACGCGTCAACGTCGCAGCGACCGTCACGCTCAGACGGTGCCTACTGTTGTGCAACAGTTCCACAATTAGACATCCTCTAAGCGAGTGAGTAGAGTTTTACGTTCCGCTAGAGTACACGTTACAGGTCATTTTACGGAATGGAAGAGTCTTTCCAGTCAATCATTTGCGCTAGTACTGAAAACTTACAACAAAAAAGCAAAAATCAAACAAACACAAAATGTAAATGAAAACAAAATAGACTACTTTTGCGCACACGCAAACATAATGTTACGTAGTAAACAAAATATTCACAATCACAGTTTAACTAGCTATACAATTAAAACCTGGTGTAAGCGTCTTTTACGCCAGTTGGCTAGAAAAATGATTATCGGGCCTAATTTACAGCTCCCGAGATCCATACAAGGCAGACAAATATGGTAAGATTATATTAACATCACATTCGTTACTGCACATGTGTCAATCCGCAACTAAAAAAATTAATTTATAAACATCAAAAATTAAAAAAAAATATTACAAACTGAAAACAGTGTATGATAGTATGGAAGCGAATGTCGATATACCATCAGAATGACAAAGTTACTTTCAGTGAGATAATTAGAATAAACTGACTTTGTGTTAAAAAAACTGCATCACGTCATTCAACAGCACGGAACCAAAGAACCACGAACCGAGAACTAACAAAGCAATTGAGTCAAATGAGCTTGAGAACGTTTGACTCGATACCTCGTCATCAGAAGGCAGCGAATTGATAAGCAGCTTCAGGGTGCCAGCTCCGACTGAATCGACGTTGCCTTGCGTCATCCAGGTCACTAGCTCTTTCGGCACAAATTTGTGTTGAGCCAACAAGATGTTTAATGCCAGACTTGAGTCGCCAGTCAACAGTTCAATCTTTACACATTGCACGGACATACGTCTTTTTAGTATTTAATGTTTAATTATGAGACACAGCTAATAAAAATGTTTAAAAACCATTAAAATTTAAGTCAATGTCACTGACACAGCATGTCAAATTTGACACTTATAATATGAGGTGCAATTCTACAAAATTTGGATGTATATCCAACGCACGACATTGTAATCTAATATACTAATGAATAAACACACAAATTGGTAGTTTTGTGTTAACGAACGGTTTTTCTTCAAAATACCCACAAATGAATAAACTGCCATCAACAGCTGATTTTACGTTTCATATCTCGGAATACATTTATATAATATGTAAGTACAAACCTACTTTGTTTTGCATACAGCAATTTTTCAGTATATCGCAGTTGTTTGTCACTTTTCAATCTATAGAATCAATGGCTTCACAAACCTTATGTAGTGAGAAAAACGTTTGTTGTGTAATAAATCTTGATCTGATCAACTCGGAATTAAGTCGTGAAAATGTTGACGATGAAAAAGCTCTTGTACACTTCCAAATGCTGTCGTCTGCGACTGCAAATGCAACATCAAGTCATAATTCTGTACCAGTATCACTAATCACAAGTGTCGCGTAAAAGTAATCATTGTTCAAGAAATCACTGGTATAATTAAAGCACAGAAACTTTCGTTTTTAAACACACGAATTCTATTATAAATTTGACAAATGTTTCACATCTTCTCCCGTCAAAAAGTGACAGTTTCGCCCCAGTGTCAACATCATATACAGCCGTCCGCTTACCTGTGCACGTGCAACACGAACTTTTTTATGTCAACTAAAAGTCCACTTACAAAGTGGCGCCGCGAGCCGCAAAATATGCGTCAATTTCTGAAGTTTTTGCCATTTGCTGAATATGATCTTTGACTTTTTCAGCTGAGAATTCCCAAACTTCTTGCTCCTGCCTCAAAAAACATTTACATTGATTTTAGTTTTCCCTAAGCCTTTTCGTTTTCACGTGAGAAGCCGTACTCGATGCACAAAGAGAAAGGCAAGACCGGTAATACTGCGACCTAGTACTAAGACGGCCGACTGGTAATTCACCTTGATCGGCGGGCAGAGTGATCCACGGCAGTACAGCAGAAACTTTACTGAAAGGCTGACTGTCTTCTTCTGATAGAAGCAAGACCTCACAACTTGGCTCTTCCAGTATAGCTGGCTGGTGCGCGCTTACCGGCGCCCCCTGCTCAGCTAGACACGTGGTGGTGAGTGAACTGGTGACGGAGATGCCGCTATCACGTCTACCTTCAGCTTCTGCAGCACAACTGGCGCTAGTCACGTCAGCGATCACCGCGCACTGAACGCCAGCGACGGACTCGCGATCATCAGCTTCCACTGACGACACACGTACATTCACATTACGTACCATCCCGGGTTGTTCATGAAAAGCAAGTCCATAACTTAACTTCCTTGCCAGTCAAAACAAATACGAAAACATGACAAATATACTACAAGGTAGCGAAAAGTCAGCTTTATAAAAACTGATTGTGAATGGATCGCTAACGGCAGAAGACTAAAGTAACCAAAACACTGCCAAATTATCTAGCAAATACGTGTATTATTGACATTCATGTTTAAACAGCTTCGCCAGCATTGCACTTTTTAGAATACAAAAAACTAGCTTTGTCGTCAAAGTTGTTTTAAAAAGACAATTAATAAACAATGGACTATAAAAGTAGATGCTTAGTTAGCTTGCTATCATCTCTAACATTAAAAACATTAAATCATGCACAACAAACCGGGTTTGCTAAACCAAAGAACGACCATGACGTCGCAGTATTGTCAAACATTAAACAAAAACTGTCTTAAAACTATCAGTAAGCTCAAATAATAAAGCAAATCACTGCAATTACCTTTGTCTTTGGTTGCATGGTAATCTCTAGACACTTTGTACAAATGAATTAGTTCATCGATGTTGTCTGTGGTAGAAATATGTTTAACCACGTCCATCAAAATTCGCCAAATCTGCGACCTTCTATGTAACAAATAAAACACAATTAACAACAGCAATAACTTGCGTGTGTTAATCGAAATAATATGGCTAATGAGAAATAATATTTGAAAAAGTTGTCACAAGTAGATTGCATTTTTGTCTTTGTTCAGCCGTTGTTTCATACTTCTTAAAGTTGTTAACTTTTGTCTGATTTTACATCAGCATGTCAGTCTTACTTTACTTCAATTTGCTTTTTAGTATTTAATATTTAATTATGACACACAGCTAATTAAAAAATGTTTTAAAACCATTAAAATTTAAACCAATGTCACTGACACGTGCGATTCTACAAAATTTCATAATATAAAAAATACTAATTGTTAAACAACTTATACCTATGTTGAGAGTTGGTTGAAACTAGTAAGGAGAGATCCTGTAATATGCTGAGAAAGCAAGATCTGTCATCACCTGATACCTGCAACGTCAAACAACAACACTCTACATAACATGCATGCTCAAATGATTGAATGAACTACAACATACTGATATGTATGAATATGTATAAACGTTTGTTGTTATAACTTGTAACTTAAAACATTTATATCGTGTCTAAAAATAAAAGAAAAATAAAAGACTGATCCTATTACAAAATCCCTAAGCTGATATAATTTCACCCCAGAATATCTTTTTGTTTACTGAAAACTTGACGGTGACAGTCAAAATATGTAACTGCTATATATCTATCTAATGTTGTAAAATTTTTGCTGGTCGATAGAACAAGCATACGCATTACTTTAAAAATTAAAAAAACATTTTTGGTAAATTTTGGAGTACCCAGACAGACTGATATCAATTACCAACACTGTAAAAAGGCCATTTAAAAAATGCCAGTCAACGTTGGCTAAAAAAAATTCCGACGCTGTCGGTAATATTTTAAAAAATATGCCATAAAATATGTTACGTCGTACGTCAGAAACTAGAAACGACTAATTAACAGAGAAATAATGCCAATAAATTGACGCTTACTTTGCTTGTTACCAACTCAAACATAGAATCAAGACAAGACAGATTCGATTGACGACTTCGCTCCAGTTGCGTGTCGTCGTTATGCTTTGCATTCAAAAATACCTGAAACATTAATCACATCACGAAACCATATGCCGATCGAGATAGACAAAAATACTGTCGATGATTATGAGCAGTTATATTTGAGGCACGTTCGTACGTTCAGATTGCGGCTCACTGTGATTTGTTTGCACAATTGCACCGGCTATAAGCACTTTAACTCACTCACACTGCAACGCTGCAATAGCTCAACAAGTCATAAGAGTGATCATAATCCCAGACACAGATACAAACAATCCCCATCAACGTCGTTGACTTGAAACAGTTTTATTTTCACTTTCACGCAGATAGGTTGCGACGAGAGGGATCGAGAGGTCACGGGGCATAAAAGATTATCTAAATAAAGAGTCACATTGTGTTTAATGCGCCCATTCCAACTTTTGCTTAAATGCACAGAAAAAAAACTGGTTAAGATATCTAAACGACACAGTAGAAGCATATAGTAGTAGCTGACGACATTCTCGTACTGCACATTTTAAAAGAAAATGCTGTTTCATAATGTGCATAATCCAGTCTGCCTCTGGTCGCTTGTTTAATGACTACAGTGACTAGTGCTTATGGTTATGGTGAGAAATTGCGCACTACCTGAAAATAAAATAAACTCACAATAAACACTGCGCTCAAGAAAACTTAACTACGACGTGTTCAGTTCAACTGCATGCATTGTATTCATCAGATATACCTGAATCTGGATGGCAAGATCAGGATCAGATTCTAGCTTCTTGATATTGTGCATGTAATCCAAGCACACACTACCTGTTACACGCAGCACAAGTGCAATGTCTTGCCAAACGTTATATTAATCCAAGTTCTATAACAGGCCTACTGTCAATTACAAAAAAACACGTAATCGATTCAACATCTTAGACGATAATAACTTACATCGTAAAAAGTGCTTTTAAAGGCGTAAAGCATGCACTGAAATAAGTTCGACATTACAACGTCATCGTCGTCATCGTTAAAAGTAATACACGAATATATGAGCAAGAAAGTCGGCATGACTTGTGCCCACATATAAACGGCCGTCCATCTAGTTTTCGACAGCAGCACACATGCCCACTGCACCGTGCATAGTGTATTGTGAGTGTGGGTGCTAAAGTTTGCAATTTTAAAAAATATTTTCTGCGTTATACATGTATAATATTTGCTCAAGTTTACACAGCACTTGTAATACATCTGTTATGTGGGATGATACATTTTACAGAAAATAATCAAGCACGTCATGGGCATCTTTATTCGCCAACGGCAAATACAAGCAAACAATACAAAGCCACTCAGGCACAGAATACACGATAAACCTGAAGTAAATTAGTGGATGAGTTCTGCTCGCACTAATCTTTGTACGCGTAATAAGTAAATAACGAAAAATGTACCAGATACGAACTCTGTCGATGCAAGCAGACCTGCAAGCAGTTGTTCTCTGACTCGGCAGCGCTCGACGACGTCGTCGAAGCCATGCAGTAGCGCGTTGATGAACGCTAGAACGCTCGTCTTGTACTTAGCACTATCAGCAGCCGTCATCTCAACCATCACCACGCTCAGCCAGTGAGTACACGCTCCCGCTCTCTGCACCAACACGCAGTACGAGCTTATACCACTCCAGACAGTGCGGTATCCTACTTAACCACGCTCGAACAGCATAGACTACGCTATCGTTTGGTTTATGATGCAATACTGCAGCCGGAAGTTGTGAAAACAGTGTCGGTGCAAGCCGAGTGTGTTTTAAACAAAAAGTAAGCCCATAGCTTTCATACGTTCATAATTTTGTCACAATAATACCAACCGCTTTTTAAAATTCTAGTTAGAGTTCTCGATCATTTCTCAATTCATCTAGCTGGCTTTTGCGACTTAGTTAGGTTGTTTTCATTGACTGAGTCGAGTTGATCGACCTCTTGATATTATGTTAGCCTGGCGTGTTCGTGTCGTACATATGAGTGGACGTGGTAAAGCCCAAGTTCCATTACACCGACTTTAACCGCAACTTCGGTGAAAGTCGCAGACGCAAACCATGAAACGTGAATGTCACGGGAAAGTTTCGGGTTTTTAAACCATCTCGACATGTCAAGATGGTTGCGACAAAGTCCGTGACAAGTCTGCGACAAATCCGTTTGAGTCGTTCGTCAGCGACTTTGTCGCAAAGTCGGCGCAATGGAATTTGGGCTTAAGATAAGTAGATGCCATGCCTTGTGCTGGTGCAGCGCACTGACGACTCGCTGGTGTCCAGTGCGACTGTGAACACAAAGCAGAGTCAACAGGTCGAACAGCTGCTTCTTAGACGCACAGTCATCTGAGTCGATACCTGTAGTGCATAGACACGTCACCCTTTTACACACCTGTACATATCCCACACCGTCTCCCGCACCAAACAGAATCACATCAATTCAGTACAGCGTCACAGTTTGGACGACTTTACAGACATTATTTTGACATTTTTTCTAAAAAATATTAAGTAAGTAAAAAAATTATATAGCGCACAATAATGTCGGCGAAAAACTCGCCGAATTTTGAGGCGCTAAAATATTTATACTGACATGTCTTTTTGAAGTAATTTTTTACCTGATGTTCTTTTTGATGTCATTGCAATTGACATACCAGTAGGCCTAAATAAGCCTAAGATTAAAAAAATGGCACAAGATATTTGACCGGCAGCCATTCAAATATCCTATAGGCTATATGACCGGTCAAATTTTGTTACAAGTAAAAAGCGTCCTGCAGTAATGACCGGTTAACCTGTCATGACCGGTCCAATATCAGGCCCGGTGAGGGTGGGGTATTTGCTCGGTCACCGCCTTTAACAGCCTTAGCCAGTACGTACAAGCAATGGTGCTCGTAGGTACCGGCTAAGAACGTGTCCCTGCGACAATACGACGAACACCCTGCGGGACGGCGGCAGCCGAGCAACTGACGACCTCAACCGTAGCAAGTACGGTATCACGGATCCGCCAGTCAACCAAATAGCACGTCAAGCCTAGCAAGCGGACTTGCTATCACGGTGCAGTCGGCACTTGTCTGCAGGAATCTCAAATTTCCCACCCATATTGTACGCTATAATTTTTGGTGTTCATTACTGTCACATAAATCTTTTAAAAACGCTAACCCTAACCCAAACCCTAACCCTAACCGTAAGCCTAAGCCCTAAACACTACACCGTAATATTCACGCTAATTCTAGTTAGTAGCGCGCATACTGTATTTGTTAGGGGGCGACTGCGATTTTTCGTTTTGGCCGGTCAGATAGCTTGTAGGCTATTTGACCGCTTGCCGGTCAAATAGTCACTGCGTTAAAACATACCGTGCCAAATGAGACAGCAAGGCAAAGGTAACAACATAAAACTTACAAGGTCATACTTGTGAGAAAATAGGGAAAACACTTGAAAAAATACAGTTTTTTTCATTTCTCATTTGTAAATCAGACGTTTATCGGACCCCGAGTTCGATGCTGTGCATGCGTGCTATCCTTAATTTGGTAGCCGTTTAGCAACTTTCTTCGGTTCAATGGTTACACCCAGCGCCACGCACAAAAAGCCACATGTTTTTTCCTCTCGCAATTATTATTCTGGTCTCGTCCGTTACGGCGAATTCGAATTTTAAACGCGTCCGTTACAGTTGACTGGGTACATACGGTGGAAAGTGGAAACGACAGCTAGCGGCGTCACACATCGTAAAACACAAACATCAATAGTCTAGGCCTACACTGAGGTGTAATGATATGCAACGACCAGCACGAATCACTGCAGAGACCACCGAGCCAATGGTAGGCCTATGTGACAGTACAGATGGTGTAGAGGATATTTTTTGCTAAGTAATTAGTTAACGCATATGACTGGCGTTTTGAATGTTGAACGCCAGGATCACGATAATACGCACAGAAGCCCGAACTGCACTTACTTCGATTTGTTGTACTTGTACGATGGCTTGGTAGCGTAACGATAGTGTGTCCGTCTTACAATCGAGAGGGCGTAAGTTTGACTACCGGTCGGGTTCCTATCAAGTGATTACTACTTGGATGGGTGTTTGTCTGTGGACAGGTAAACCATGTAAGTGTATGACCAACACCAAGAAGATCAACTCAGCCTTCCATCCCTCCGGGTATAGGTAAATCGAGTGCCGGTCTGTCTGGCTAGGGTTAAGGCGGGGTGCGTTCGCCTGTGTCGGGTGGAAGGTAACGCTGTGCGATCTCAGACGGCAGGTGACGCTCCGTAACTTTGCGACAGGTTTTTTTTTATAAAAAGTTATACATGACTTTCACGTTTACCTTTACTTGTACAACAAATCCAGAGCAAATCATAGTAGTAATCAGAGTAGTGGAGTTTATGCCTACCCCACTTTAGCAATAAGGGGCACTCGAGCATATGCTTACGCAGACATAAACGAGACAGGCAATATTGTCCGCGCGTAGTCATCCGTCGATGTCTGTATAGACCATGCGATATACCTAGTTCACAGTGTGATCATAATATGCCAGCCAATACATTGATGCTGCGCCGTGGCGCACAATGCTCTGAACACCTGTCGACGTCACAGCTCAGTGCGCGCTATCCCATACTGGCACGTGCCATTGAGACCTAAGGCGCTCTCACGTGTTCAATTAAAATAGCATGAGAACACAATGAAACAGCGCTGTAAAATAAACTTCTTTTGTTATACTGCAGTACATGCGAAGCCCTCAACAAAATACAACTTCTCTGCAAGTTTGTAGTGCCACGTTGTGCGCAGTAGGCCTAATGGGAGCTAACGGCGACCACTTCCACTGTTTTAACATACTTAATTTTATTCCAATGCACACGCAAGCCTTATTTAATATCCACGCCGCTTGGTAACCGAGCAACTATCAACTGCTTTTCAGTAGTACTCGGTCTGTGTACCGTGATAAAGGTTATCGCTTTTTTACTTGCCATGTCGACTGGTTAAAACATTCTAACTGATATGCACCCAGAAAATTTGCAACAAATAAATAAGACAGATAGACAGGAGCTTTGTCCACGATTTGTCAAATGGCACTGCCACGTAAAAACTTGGACAATAATTTCAATCACGTTTACGCGGTGTATGTTTGTGAAAAATGGTTGACAGACGTTGAAGTTAAGGCGAAGAACGCAATTATTGACACATACGGCACTGTGGGTTGCACTGTGGTAAACACATCACACAATCACACATTACGTCAGTCATGTCCTTGGACTCCTTACCAAGCTGGAAGACCCACAAAGCGGGACGGCGGTGATCTCCGTTTACTTAACCCTCAACCAGACACCAGTTTACACTGCGAGACCAGCTAAGAGACCAGCGCGCCGTGTCCTAGTTCATGTCCAAGCTATCGCTGGTAAGAATGCGCCCTGAAGGGATGGCCAGGCTAAGTTGACCTGGGTAACTGATTACACACCAAGACGGTTTACCCGTCTGCCAACACTCACCCATCCGAATACTAACCGATCCCAGTGTCGATTAACTTTCTTCATCTAGACTAGTACGCCAACTAGTACATTAGCCACATTATCACAGAATTATTAGATAATACGCAAAAATAAAGCTAAGCTATACTGACACTGGACAAGTCGGTCGACATGCATTTGATCATCAATGAACATCTGAAGTCCATCATGACGACTGAGCAGAGCACGTAGACAGTCCAGACAGTCCAGCTGCAAGACCGCATCACTGATCGGTCGTCTACTGCTTGCCAATGACCAGCGCTCCATACTGGCCAGTTGCACCATTGACTCCAGCATTGACGACAGGCCGCCGCATCCTACGTACCTGCACAAAACATTCCATCTCCAGCTGTTATATTTGAAGAAAAACCAAAGAAAGACGAGCAAGAAAACACAGGAAGGTTCTGTGGGTACTGTAATAGGGACTAGGGCGGATGTTGCTTAAGAGTTTGTTCCACGGAGACTTTCTGTGATGATTGAATAACTTAGGACAAGAACTACCAGTTAATTCAGTGACCTAGTCTTACCTCTGTCAGCCGGTTCTTTAGCACTATTTAAGAGCCGACTGGCCAGTCATGTTGCACTATAGTCATCACCCCGTCGGTGTGATGCTCCAGTAATGGGGCCCTGCAGACTAACTATCCAGATCCAGATCCAGCCTATGTACGAGTGTAGATGTAAATTACTACGAAAAACACAATACACTAAGCATACCTGTGTAGCCAGTCACGTGAACTCTGCTGAATGGCTATTTTCAGCGCATCATAGAACTGTGCTGACGGACTGCGAGCAAGATGAGCACAGGTTTCCGCGTCAGACAAATTACATGTTCGATCATCCATTACCGCCTGCAGCCCAATAATAATTTTTCAAATTAGCTCGTCCTCATTTCTGACAATTCTTTCGTATCCAAACTTAAATAATGAAACGTATTATATAACACGCAGGCCTACTTACAGTATGACATTTTTGCAAGATCTTAACTTTTCTGTCAACCGCTGGTTTGCCAGTTTGCTATTCGTCGTACCGTTTTCATTCTGTTACTAGTTCTACTTACCATTGTTCACATTCACTATGTCCATATTTTATTTCACAATAATATCTGCTTCTTGCGCCTTGACTCGCTTGACTGCCCAGCGCACGACATCAACTAACGAGCTACATTTGTCTATTCACTGCACCAAAAACAACTGGCATCACAAGCGAGCAACACAATGTCAGCACAGTGCCGACACATAGTGCAGCCGCACGTCCTATGACCTTCGAACTTTTGAGCTAAAAAATAGCACACCGGCTACTCCTGCTATGGGAAACGTCCACGCCAATCTGTGGCTTTCTGTTTTCTAGTTAAGAACCCGTACGAAACACGCAGACATGCCACATGCGGCCAATTAGGACAGTCGCAAAATTAACCTCCGCGTGTTCACGAAAGAGACCGGCGTTCAGTGAACTTCAGCCGAACACGCAGACGTTTTGTTAATTTTGTCAATACGGCATTTTCAGCGCCCAGCTACGAACGACAGCTGCAGGCGTTTAAAAATCAGCATCATTCACTGTCACTGGCATACATTGCGAATACCCTGTTAATATTATTACGCCAAGAAAAATGATAATAACCTGCGCCATCTTCGCATAATTATCTTACCTGCGTCACTCATCGGCGTATTAATATTTGACATAATGAATACACTACAGCACCGGCGAAAACCGTATGACAGCAATCTCACATTTGCCGCTATGACAAAACAGAGATGGTGCCGACGTCTATGATTGGCTGTCGAGTTTATTCCCAGCAGTGAATGTACCGAGCATGCGGGTGGGCCACCCGGTGCGAGGCGAGCGCACCTGCTCACAGCCATTTCAACTTCCCTTCACTCCTCCTCGGGGAGCTAGGTTTCCTGCAGTCTCCTCGTCTCATGGTCTCACTGGCTCAGCTGTGTTTGCGGCGCCTCATTCAAGCTCAACGGCTGGTCGAGGTGTAGGTTTTTTTACGAGTTCTATTATTGCGCCTCCCTCTCTGAAAAAATAATGAAATGAGACAAATTAGTCATAAAGTCAGTCTAACGTAAAAAAACAGATAGGCCTATGCTATGTGTGCCAGCCTTTTCTTTCAGTTTTCATATTTTTTTCTAAATACGTACGTCACCGTTTTGAACACAAAAGAACTTCAAATAGGCCGATTAAACTGATTCACGTTCTGATATTTCTGTTTGAGACTATAAACTCTTCGCGGAAATGTTTTTATGAGGGGAAAGCCTACAGGCCTACGTCGACTACGCGAGGGTTTAATAGTTAATACATATACTTGAGTACAGTTTAGGAAAATATTTAAGTTGAATTCATCCCTTAAAACACCTTTAACTGTGCACAGTTTCGTTTTTCCGTATCCTGTACGTATAGTTTATCAGAAAAAGCAGTTTTGTTCTGACCTAGGCCATACGAGAAGCTCAGATCTGTCGATGTTGTAAGCTTACTGCTGCATGCAGCAGCTGCTGACGTAGGCTAGCATCTACGCGAATTTAAAGTCTGTGTAATTGTCAGATTTCATTTTATTATGAAAAATTAAAAAGAACTGCCGTAAATGTTCGCATACATAGGCAACCTAGCAGAACTCTTGAAGTGTCAATTTTTTACAACGAATACTTAATTGAAGCTTCCCACTGGCTCGTCTGGAGATGGCTGATGAGCACACATAGGCTAGCTGCCTAAGCCTACGGGGCGGCATTGGCTGGTGGCAAATACTGTATAAGCGTTAAAACTAAAAAGCTTTAAATATTGTATAACGTTAAAACGTCACTTTTAACAGTCAACGAATTAACCATGTGATGTTTGAACAGTCATCATCATCATCATCATCATTTATTTGCCAGCAAAAGCATAACATAGTGCACAAAGTTGACACAAACATACAGTTGGCAAGACATACCAGGCTCATAGAGCACTTACGGTAGCCTTCCTAAGGTAAATACACAAACACGAGAGTAGCACGGCAAGTGAAACAAGTTAAAATCAAATCAAATCATAAAATCAAATCATAAAATCAATAAAAACACACAAAAATAGCAGCAGTTTGCACAAACACTGACATTACCGGACCTGTCGCAGTTTCGTTTTTAGCGGACATTGTGAACTTGCAGTATACTCGACCGCCAAGCGCACTAGAGATTTCTTCGAAATGATAGTGCGCTATATAAATGTTCACTTATTATTATT
>Ga0209367_1007721_pt1 | contig 14782 bp, 5 predicted proteins | sample WorMetLIZISLAND2_FD_187412 | JGI IMG/M metagenome (GOLD analysis project Ga0209367, IMG submission 187412) | Marine gutless worms symbiont microbial communities from Max Planck institute for Marine Microbiology, Germany - Olavius geniculatus... ... | reverse complement strand
GAAAGTCCGGGGTAAAATTAAATGACACTGTTAAATTCGCCATCCCCGAAAACCATACCGTAAAACCAAAAATTGTGACTCTATCTTATACACAGCCAAAGTTATGACCGTTTAAAGAATTGTTTAATTTTCCCCATAGGCGCCATTGTATTTTTTTCGATTTTTGCGAATAAATACGTTAAATATTAATTTCAAATTTTTTAACCCCCAAAAGGCACATCCTTGCGCGAGACCGCGTCGTTGGAGCCATCGCGCGCAAAAATCCGCCGAAGGTTCTCACCTGTAGGTGAGTTTCTGTAAAAGAGGTATATGGACAGCTACAAAAATTTTTGCGTATATTTCACCCATTTGCCGGGAAGCCCCCCTTGGAGGGATTTACGTGAAATTTTGCGTGAGAGGTCATCTCGCCGACGTAATCAACCATGCCAAATTTTATCTCAATCGGGTCAGGGGTTTTGATTCTGTGGGGGGTCGAATTTTTGGCTTTCCCATAAGAAAGAGAAGTCACCGTTAAGACAGGGCTTGAACTACCGTTCAGCCTGTGATGGACAATTCCAACGTCCTTATAGCCAAAATGACTACGCCTATAATTAATGGCGAATTATCAATACCGGTACCCCAGTTAGCATTTACAAGCACCGCAGTAGGTCTAATTTGGCAAAAAGCAGAATTTCACCCAATATCTCGTTCGCATTAGCTAATTTTGCCAAGTGGTAGCAGAAAATGTGCTCTGGCTGCAGCTTTGACGCTCAAATCCCCCTTCCTCTGGAAGTCAGGGACCCCATAGAACATTTTGTCACTGAATTCCATAAAACTTGGTACAACTGACAAATAGCATTCAAATGCGTCGAACGGTTTAAGCAGGGTGCACCAGTGTAGACCTAATAGACGACAGACGGACCACGCTACCAAGAAATGTGTCGCTATAGGCTACTCGGAATAGCTTGTGCTTGCGCTGCAAAACGATATTTTGCCTAACAATACAAAATGCGTATCAGTACAAACAGTTTAAAATTTGACAGAGGCCAGCGTTTGAACAAAACGGTAATGAATGAAATGCAGCCGAGTACATGGCATGCCATGTTACACAAAAAAGCCTAGACCATTGCACATTTGGCCAAAAATGCCCAGAAACACAGGCGACCCCCGAGAACTCAGATCTAGTGAAAAAACGCCAGACGTGGTAACGGTGGACGTAGACAGAGCCGGACAGACGTTCAATCAATGAGATCTGATTGCTTCACTGCAGCCGTGCACTGCAGCGGGCACTGTCACTGCGGCAGAGCGACGGCGCCAGGCCAGCAGCAGCAGCAGCGATCGATCTTTATGCTAATGTCTCTTCGCAGACAAGACCACACACATAGGCCTACCAGTGTTAATTTCGTTTTTGTTCAGTTTCAGTTTTAGTTGTGAAGTATTTTCATTTCGCTTTTCGTCTTTATCAGGCAAGCCAAAAACGTGACGCATTTTTTAACTGAGTCAAAATAAACTACAAACCGCCGGATATTTTTTTATAGATGAGTCTACTGGTTGAACACTTTCTAACATTTTGCTATTATTACTCGCAGACTGAATGCGCTTGAATTTGTTTGAAAGCATTTTCGTGATATTTTTTAAACCACAGTGTTTCTATACACATATTGTAGATGAAATTACGATTTATTCGAGTAAAAACAGAACTAGTCAACACTGTTAGTCGAAAATCGAATCATTTCATGTAGATAATACGTAAAACCAACAATTGCAAATATACTGCATCTAACAAAAAACGAAACTCAAATACCAAAAAAGTGCCACTTTATTGGCGAATATCTTGTTATTTTTTGTGGATTTTTTAGTTACACGAAAAAAAACAAAATAAAATTAATTGCGGCAGTGACTCTGTGATTATCACTCTTCGGCATAAACAATTAAACATACTTTAATAATCTAAGTTGTAAGCCTATGCTTAACGAGCATTACATCGTCACGTGAAGAACAACTAGAGCATTTTTGCAGTGAAATTTTTTTATTCGTTTCTGTCTGAAAGTTTTTTGTGTCTGTTTGCAATTTTTTTATTTTCTGGTTTTGGATTTAGTTGTCGTTAACGAATTCTTTATTTTTTCTTATTAAAGATTTTTAAAATATTTATTTACCGTAATAATAGTGGCAGGAGAGCAAAAGTCAGGATTTTGAGAACAGACTTAACTAAATTTTATTTTTTATTAACGTTAACTGATTTTTGTTTTCGTCTTCGCGGCGGAAATCGCACTGCTTTACACTCCGCCACACACACATACACACACTCAGCGAGTGTCTCCGTGCTGCTGCCACTGCTGTTGCTCTTGGATTACTGTAACGTGCTTCAGCACCAGTCGTAGCCGGAGTCTTCTCTCTCACTCTGCTGTAGCTCTACGTCGTCGTCGTTATCTTCAGCTGTGCTTCGCTCGGCGCAACGACGACGCGTGACGTCACCGGTGTCGTAGTTGCGCGCGTGACATGAGAGCTAGCTGTAGCTGCTGTAGTAGTGCCGGTAGTCTAGGCATCTCCAGTAGTCAAGATGAAACATGGCGGCGGAGGATGTCGCCGCTGTGCCGCCGCAGAGCCCGCTCAGCGATGACGTCGAACTAGAAGAGTTTTTCGGTCGGACTCGAACCCAGCAACAGAAACAGCAGCCAGTTGTTCCTGCGCTCATTCTACGCAAAGACTCGACCAGCGCTGGCGCTGCTGTAACTGCTGCCGGTGACGTCACAAACGACTGTGACGATGACGCTGACGCATCAGCTGATGGTACTGGGCTCAGACTGCACACTCCGGCACCAATCGCGTTGTTCGAAGTGCTGTCCGACGTAGACGAGAGCGACATGGATGACGTCACCTCACTGGACGCTCAGAGCAGAGACGCGAACTTTGACCTAACGGCGGCGGGGTCAGGGGTCAAAGGTCACGCTGCAGCAGCTGATAATTATAATAATTACGATGATAACGCAAAGCTCGTGCAGGCTAACGGCACTGTGATGGAGACGACACACCACGTCGACGTCGATGACGTCATCGAGTCACGTGACGAGCACCTGGTGCCCGGCATTACTGATGTTCCTACGCTGGTGTTCGAAGACATTGATGCCGACAAGCCGAATCAGATGAGCTCGCCGGAAGAGTGTCCGGAGATTGTCAACAATGATAACGATAATGACGTGCAGCAGCAGATGTGGCAGTGGACTGCTGACCAGGATCAAGGTAAGGCGTAAAAAGATCCCGATGCTTCCGGTTGCCGTCCGTCCCCAAAAAGAACCTTCGTCGCTACAATTTTTATTGGGTTCTCAGAAAAATATCGGTGCAGTTTTTTGTTTGCTTCCAACGTTTTGCGTCAACAGAAGTACAAAAAAACTGTTTGCATTTAGTCTGTTACGCCGCAGTACTGTTACTTTATTTCTCGCGGGGACTAATTCAATGCGTCGCTTTGTTTTTATGAGCTGTTGTGCAATATAACTCAAAATGTGTTGTAAATAAATAAATCAATTAACTACTCTCCCATCGTCTACATTTTTCTCCATGGGACTGCAGCTGGAAGCACAGCAATTTTTACCTCTAAGGAAAAATGAGACCGCCTAGCTATATGCATGTACATGCATGTCTTATTATCGCGGTTTTCTCTAGAATCACAAAATTTGGAAAAGAAGTGGCCGTAGCCTACTATCAATCAAGATGCCGAAAGCGTTGAGGGAGAGAAATAGGAATGTTTTTCCCCTGGCAGGGACCCCTATCAACCAACTAGGGATCTGGGGAGAGCGTCAACATATAATTAGCTCTGTCATCGGGGTTCGGCGGATCAAGCCAGGGCTGAAAACGAGTTTCGATGCATTTTCAGCTTTAGAAACGCACTTGGTGCGTGCGAAGCAATTTGAATTTTGTGACATTTCGAATTTCGCAAATGGCCCGCGTACCGCTGTTGTTGCAAACAGTGATACTGACTTTCTAAAATCATTTGGCTTTGACTTTGACTTCGACTTTTGACTTTGACTTAGCGACGTTTATTGATGTATAGTTTTAGTGTTAGTTTTTTTAGCAGTCAAGTTTATATTGTATAGTTGTAGTTAACTGATATGTTATAGTTTTTTTTGTGTAACTCTTAACATATTTTTACATGATTTACTTTCAGTTTATTAAATCATTTATTACTTTGAATACATTTAAATTCCATAAAAATTGTGCACGCGACATTTAACACTGCTGTTCATCATTACTAATCAAGTCAGAAGTCAAGTAGATCAACATCCGCTGACTAATACGCCACTGACAGACTGACTAACTAAACCATGCTTATGGAGATATTGTTATCGGTCAGTTTTCATACAATTTAATTTTATACAATTTTGAATTTTGTGCAACTTTGACACTTTAAAGAAGTTAACAAGTCAATCAACACAGTAATATTGATACCGCTTGGCTACTGTGTAGGCCTAAGTCAGAACAAACTGCGCTTTTTGAATAAATCTATTGGCTCAGGCTTAAACTGCGTTTCACTTCCTCAAAGGTCTGACATGCTGAATAGTCAAAGTCCAAATCAAATGAGCTAAAATTCTTTTGACTTTGACTTTGACTTTAACTTTGACTTAGGTCAAATATCACTGCAACACGAAGTCACGAAATGCCGGTAAATCGTATCACTTACAAAATAAGTGTTGGTAGGCTACCGTGATACCGTACGGCAACAATTAAGCACTAGTCCCAAGCATTGAATGGGAAATAAAGACTGCTCCACAGGGACGATGCAAGACTAGAAGGGCCGCAGCTTAAAGCGCAAAAGACCGAAAATCGACGGGATTCTCCAAGAGAGGTTACACCGCCAGCTAACGGGCTTAGAGTCGAACGCTGTAAGTTCCCCACGTACGTTGGTTAGGGATGAATGCAACCCAGACTGCTCGAAGGCTTTTTAATATTGCACATACTTAGATATACTAACTTGTAATATGATGGCAATAATTTGATAAATACAAAAAAACCTAGCTATCACTAAGGAAAACGCGCTACAGTTTATACAGTTTCTGTTGCAGTACTGACCTTCAAGGTCATCCAAGGTCAATGATTTTTTATGTTATTTGAAAGCCAATATGTGACTTTTTAATAGTGATCAATAGTAAACTAAGCCCTATCTCGCACAGTTTAGCCACAATACATTCGTGACAGACAGACGGACAGACGTACGACAACCATGCCATAAGCTCCACCGTTACTTATAAGTACGATCGGCTAAAAATGCATGTTGATTTAGTACGAAATTTCACAAAACTATAAGTCGCTCGTGAGAGTGCATATCTCCGCCAACGTAGAAGTTTTCACAGAAGGGCGCCACCGTTCCTGCCGGTTGTGTATGAACACAAACACACGGACCGACGGACACACAGACACACACACGGAAACACAGAACGACCACTCTCCCAATCTCCTCCAATGTTCACTTCGTTCCATTGGCGGAGATAATGAGCTAAATAATACACAATCAAAAGCTTAAATGTCTGATTTATTTAACAAAGAAGCTTCAAGGGTGTAATATAGAACCGGGAGACATTTGGTAGGCCTATGTGTATTCTGACTTAGTCAATTGTTTAAGAATGCAGTTTTTTTTCGTATGCTATTCTGCAATGTTTGTCATCATAATAAGCTAGTAAATCGAAAATCGAAATAGGCCTTGGCCTACAAAATCTGATACACACTTGTGTTTTATCCGCAATGCTGTAATTTTGTATCTAAATATTCCAAATTAGGCTTACTGTCATTTTTATCCTGGCGGTTTAAAGATTATCAAAATATTTTCAAACCGTTGCGAAAATGAAAAATAATTTTTAAACGCGCTTTTATGAAAAAAAAACGTTTGTAATCGCTTATTAGGCCGATAACATTACTATTGTGTGTTTCAGAGGCTGGCTGGGTCACGTTTGACGAGATACGCGCTGACGATGATCAGACCGTTCCATCCAGTTACCAGCAGCCGGAGGATGAAGACCAGGAACAAGAAGCGAAAGAAGAAGATGACGAGATGGAGAAAAATGGCAGAGCGGAAAGACCGCCGTCGTCAGTTTCCGCCGCCGCGTCATCAGCAGCGGAGCTTCAGCAGCAGTCACAGAAAACTCGCGACGAGATCGCCATGGAACAAGCACTTGCCAAGTACAGCGCCCAGCTCGAGCTAGGTAACTTTGTCTTCTTGTGACACGCTGTATCTCTGCTGAGCAGTGGCGGTGACAGCTATCCGCTCGATCTTGGGGCAGCAGAATTTTGTTGATGCGAGTTGTCAAAAGCGTTAAATTAAGTCATGTCTGGGGAAACAGATGTAAAAACGTTCCAGAAAAAAAATGTTTAAAAACTTCTAATAAAAACGTTAGCCCAAATCAGTTCAACCTTTTGCCTAATGTCTAATGGTGTAGGCCTATGGAAGCAGTTACTGAAACTACAGAGAGAGATAAAAAGAACTGTATTCAATTTTAATTCAACAGTGGTGCCACAAGACCAAGTATCACCAGATATCACAGTATCACAATAATTGCTTATTATTTCGTTTCTGTGGTTTTATAAATGCTTCTCATAGTTCTGGGTGGAATTTTCAGTGAACGTTTTTAAATTATAAAAACGCTGAGAAAATAAAAAAAACGCTAAAACGTAAGAACGCGGAAGGAATAAAAAACGTTAAGACGTTTATAACTTCTATGGTCTGGGGAGTGTCGTAAGTTCTCATAAACTCCCCCAGCGACAACTAGGTCTGAGGGGACGGAGCTTCGGTCTCTAGGAACAGTTCAATTCTGCAGTACAGTGAATACAGCCTGCTTAATATATTGACATGCAGAGTAAGTAAGTAATAGACCTAAGCTTATTATCACATACCTAACATACAATAGGCTTTATGACGATACTGCTGCGTGCATTTTTATTTCCTTTTTAGCTCAAGTCGGGCTGGAATTTGTACACCGTTTTTCCACAAAAAAAACTGTGTCAGTGTTATTTTCTTAACTCCGTTAAACATGGCCCGATTTCAGTATTTTATGGCGTACACCATCTATAAAGAAATTTGACATACTCAACTGTAGTTTGCCCCCTCACTTTAATGCTGTTGATACACTACATTAAGAAATGCACAAGTCGTAGTTTGGCCGTTTACAGGAATTAAGTCATATTAGGCAGGGCAGCGCGTGCATCGGCTCAGCAAATCATGGTGAGACCACAAAATCATTAAAAATCTGTTACGTATTTACCATTAGGCCTATTCGTGTTCAAGATCTCGGCCGTCGACGAAGTGAAACAACGTATCAACAGCAACTGAACCGCTCAGAGTCACATGGTTATTGTACGTGCTGCTGGCGAGTGACGTCAGCATCTACGCCGTTGCGTTCGTGTTGATCAAAGCCTACATTTTGAGCACATGTTGTAGCAAAGTTGGTGTGATGCGACACGTGTAAATTTTTTTCAGATACGATAACTGCCAGTTGTGTTGTCGCTATTTAGTTAATCACTTCTGAGCCGACGCATGTGCTACACAGTATGAAGTCATTGTTGTAAACGACCGATCGAACGACGACTACGACTTCTGCATTTCACAAGGTAGTGTAGCAACAGTATTAAGGTGAGGTGCGCTAACCTGTCATTTTCCGTCGTTTATTTCAAGGTTTATTTGATTGAGTTAGCTGTATTGGCGCGTGTGACGTTTACTGCAGATGCGATGGAAGAAGACGACGACGCTCCATTCCACGACAAGAAGAAATCGAAAATAAAACTCCCCTTCTCGACCAAGAAAATCATAAAAAACGTCAAAGAGAAGACCAGCGGCAAGGACAAGTCTACGAGCAAAGAGCCGCCATCAGACGTAAAACAACCGCCGCTGCCTGCATTAAATCAGGAGCCAGTCGCCAGGGTGCAGCACTATCAGCCGAGTCCCGAGGTCCAGGCCAAGATGGCCGACTCGGAGGAGTGGAAGGCGTTCCAGGCGATGCAGGAGCGCATCAGTCAGATGGTGAGCCAAACGTCAGAAAAAGTGTCGCAGATGGAACAGGGCTTTGAGGATGAACTGAGTAAACTGAGCGCCGCCGCCAGCCAATCAGCTTCACCGTGGGCGGTGCCAGGAGTCGACGGCACCGTGACGTCGCCACCCACTGTTAAGTCTCCCTCGGCTGGTGGATTTGACAAAGACGATCAAAAAAGCGCGTCTTGGGTGGGCTTTGAAGACACGTTTGACGCCGGCACCGCCGCTGAGACAGCATCCAATGATGATGACGTCACAGCAGCAGCAGCTGCTGAGCCTTCTGGCAGTCAACAGGTAGAAAGCAGTCAGCCACAGGCAAACAGCTGCGACGAGCAAGTATCATTCGACGACGTGATGCCGCCGCCGCCTCCCCCAGCTGTCAGTGACGTCATCAGCCGGCACTCGGAGGAGTCGCAACAACAACGTTCAGTTGCCGCTGAGAACGACGACGTTGCCATAGTAACAAACGTCGCCGCCACCGATACTGTTAGAGAATTATCAATGTCTGCCGCTGAAGCCGAAGGACCCAGGACAGAGCCAGTGCCGACAACCACGAGCCCAGAGAGCCGTGGGGAGAAGGAGCGGCAGCCCACTGAAGTAGCAGTAGAAGAAACATCAACAACAGGCACGGTCGATCCTTTCGACGTCAGCAATGTTGTCACGGCCATGAAATCAGACAAGCCGATATTCGAGGTACTCAGCACCGAGGATCGGGAAAGAGGAGGAGGAGGAAGCAAACAGGAAATGCCCAACAGAAAAACGGTAGAAGAACGTCGCGAGAGGGACCGCCAACTAACGGCGGCGATGATAGGAGCTGACGGTAGCGAGGCCAGATCAAGGCCACGACCTCGTCCGCAAGCCGCCGTCAAGTCTGCCAACCCGTTCAAGATCACTCTGGCCGCTACGAGCATTGAGCCGGCTGATGACGAGGCTGTTGATGACGGGTACGATGTAAACGATGCGTATACAACTGCGACGACGACGTTCTCTGCCGCAAACCCGTTCGCGCGTGCGGCCGACTTGGACGAGTCTGAAACGACAGCAGCGACCCTCGACAGCGGCATCTGGGACCCGTTCAGCGACGCAGACGCCACCACCTTCACCGCTACGTTCGACTTTGACGAACAACAGCCGGACGAGTCGACCAAGGCTCGCGACAAAGAGACCGACAGCCAGTCGTCTAAGAGTTCTTTCGAAGAGCCCGAGGAAACGCTTGAACCGCTCGATCCATTCTACCCGCCCTGGGATGGCAAGGGCGGCTGGAGCATGTTCCTGAGAACACCGCTGAAGAAGAAGCTGACTCAGAACCGGGCGTGGAAACCGGTGTTTGTGAGGCTGTGCGAGGACAAAGACGCGGCGCGAGTTCGCGTCTACACGAGCGAGAACGAGTCGACCTGTCTGCATGAGATGACGCTCGGGATCACGTTCGCCCTGCGTCAGATGCAGCTGCAGCAGTTCGACCAGTACACCAAGTGTCACACGGTCAAGCTGCAGCACGTCTTCTACGTCGAGAAACTGGCGCTCAAGAGCGACCGCATCGCGCCGACCCTGCGCGATGTGACCAAGGTGCGCGATCTCAAAGGACTCAAGGACCTGGTACATAAACCGAAAACGACGATGCTGCTGTCGCACTCGCCGCAAGCAACCGAGTCGCTCAAGTTCGGAACGCTTGACCTGGTGGCGTACAAGCAGTTCATTCGCGCCATCGAGGACACGCTGTTCGTCCAAAAGGCGCCTCAGCGCGGCAAGATGGCAACGTCGTACACAAAGGACGAGATCAGAGTGGACCTGTTCGATGAGTATTACGCCGACATCGACTACACCGGCCACATCAGCTACCACAAGGCTCGCGTACGACTGTTCTGCATCACATTCCTCACCGGCAACCCTGTCGTCGAGATAGGCATCAACGACAAGAAGCGACGAGGCAACGAGATCGTGGGCCGAGCCGACATCATTCCCATCAAGACCGAGGACTGGATCAGATACGAGGACGTGGAACTGCACGACATCGTCGACAAAGACGAGTACGAGAAGACGCGACTCATCAAGTTCCGACCGCCGGACGCCAGTCGCTTCGAGGTGATGCGGTTCAGAGTGCGACCTCGAGCGAACGTCGAGCTGCCGCTCCAGATCGGCGTCCAGATGTCGGTGATGGATCGTCGAATCGAAATCCGCGCCGACGTCATGATTCCCGGCTACTTCAGCACGAGTCGGCGTGCCTCGCAGGTCGCCTGCGAGAACATCCAGATCCGCTTTCCCATTCCCGAGACGCTCGTCTACATGTTCCGCGTCGAGAAGCGATTCCGATACGGATCGGTCCACTCGTCGAAGAAGAAGCCGGGACGGATAAAAGGCCTGGAGCGTCTGACGATGTTTGCTACCGGTGGAAGCAGCGGCAGTGGTAGCGGCGGCGGCGCCAACGCAGTGCCGACCACTACGCCAATCGTACTTCAGGCGTCGTCGGGACTAGCCAAGTATGAACACTTGCACCGTGCCGTCGTCTGGAGGATCAGCCGTCTGCCTGAACGCAACCAAGGTCTGTCCGCATGCATGCCACGTATAGGCTACATCGTTACTCTGAAAACAAGCCACCGAATGTTTGTCATTAATTTGCAGACTAATTTTCGACATTCTTTCAACAACCCACACACTCAACAGGTTCGGATAATGAACTACCCATAGACCTATTCATCCGACATTCGTGCATTTGCACCTTTTTTGTTCACTAATAGACTAGGTTACTAAGATATCGAAGTCGCTTATTATTGGTTGACTTAATATGAGCCTCAGGTGGTCTACTTTAAATAGATGTACTTACGTTGAGAGTAGTTATAGACGTAACGTGTGTATCGTTGCTAATTGCAGGTGCGTACAAGACTCATCTGTTCGTGCTGAAGCTGGAGCTGGGTCCGCACGACACTCCACCGACGGACTACGCCAAGCACATCCACGTCGAGTACACTCTGAGCAACAGTCTCGTCTCGCGGGCTCAGGTGCGCAGCGTCTCGCTATCCGGCCAGTACTACGAAGAACCGCCCGACCGCTGGGTCAGGCACGTGGCGCGCTACGAGTACTCGGTCGAGGTGGAGTTCACTGACCAGCTGCGTGCGCCGACGCAGACCGAGGCACCTGACCTGGACGACATCTTCAGCGCCTCGGCGTCACGACGTCACTATGACGACGACGACTCAGCGTCCGCCGGCGGCGCCACCCCGGGAAGCGCCACAGCCAGCGGCAGCGAATCAACGGCCGACGAGAGCAGTGACTCATCCGACTCGGATTAGTCATTTGTTCACTCCCTCTATCACTATCCAGTAAACTCAGCCTACTTACTACTACTAGGCCCCCCTACCCTACTATACGCCCGTGACCTGTACTAGGGATGCGCTCCTCCCGACAACTTTCCACTATTGTTTTTGACATTTACGCCGTGGTTAGCCTACACGTAAAACACATAACAATTGCAAAACATTCCTGCAACTGCAACAGTATCATCTTACAAGAAATTTATGACGGAGACAGAGACAACTAGGCGTACATTTCTGTTGAACTAAAAACCGGTGAGGGGTGATCGTGATATACTGTTCATTTCACGTTTGCGCATCTCTAGACCTCGAAGATTATGCTGCTGATAATAGAGTAGTTGGTTGTATTACAAAAAGTAGGCCTATTCGTACTGTTATACACAATAGGCTACATTAGCAGATTGCAGCTAGCGGTACTAATGCTCATGTAGGCTAGTACTACTCTATAGCAGTCGTCTCAATCTACACGGTGTTTCATAAAACAACCCTTTTTTCTTTCTTTCATAATTTACTCAAATGATTATCAATTTACATAAAATATTAATAATATGTACCAGTTGTAGCTGAAGAAATACTAACTCAAAATATTTCAACAAAATATGACAGTTGATTAAATATTCTTTGCTAGTCGTGACGTAAAGCTGATGTCATAATGTGTCACGGGTACAATCTTGCTAGTCTTAACTGGTGCTGTCAGTTGCTACCCTGCTTCGATGGTGAACTTAATCTGGTTTGCTGATGAAAAATTTTCATCGTGTCAGCACTAAGCGACATGGCGACATGAAATCAGGCGTCTAGCGATCCAAAAACTCAACCTTCTCGCAAGCTCGATGTGCTAGTGCACTGTCTTGCTCGAACATGCAAAAGTCCAACTATCCCCACAGACGCGTAAATGCGATTGCTTTGCACGCTTTTTGTGGCTGCAACTGCAAACTTCAACAATTTGAATAAACCAGGTTTATCACCGTCGGAGCAGGGTAGCAACTGACAGCACCAGTTGAGACTAGCAAGCTTGTATCCGTGACACATTATGACGTCAGCATTACATCACGACTAGCAAAGAATGTTTAATCAACTGTCATATTTTGTTGAAATATTTTGAATTAGTATTTCTTCAGCTACAACTGGTTGAAATCTCATGTAAATTGATCATCATTTGAGTAAATTATGAAAGAAAGAAAAGGGGGTTGTTTTTTATGAAACACCGTGTATTTTAGTATAAGTATTCAACTTAGAGATGAAAATGGGCTGAAACCGTTGGCAAATTCAGGGGGTTTTGCGCCCGCCATCTCCTCCTTTAAAAGTAAAAAATAACGCTTACATTTCTCCAAAATAGGGAATTTCCTGCTCCAAATTTGTAGTCTCGGAAGAAAGTTTTTTCTGACAAGCTAAAAAAATGCTCCCTCGCCCCGTTTACACTGGTATAATATTTACATTGAGTCTTTATTTTGAACTATAATTAGGATTAGATGGCAATTTACTACTTTTTTCTTGGTCCGGTGACATGGTGTCTTAACACTGAGTCTATCTCTCTGTGTTGGCATACTGCTGTCGTCTGCTACAGTTTATAATAAGTAGCACCAAATAACATAAGCAGGCCTAATTAATAAAAACGGCGTATGCAGGCAGTGGGCCTATAGTACGAGTGTACAGGGCGGGCCAAAAAGTAAGCTATTGTACTTTTTCCGTATATTTGCTATATATTGACCAATTTTCACAATTTTTTTCACCAGTGGATCCTGGAAGAAATTCGCTACTCAGCGGCTTGCACACCACGCCTATTATGTCGCTAAACTATTTTGTAAAATATAAATATCCAAAAACGTACAATATCTACAGATGGTAATAAGGTCGAGTGGTACATTTTTTAAGTATTTACATAAGTAAAATGTTAAATATAAATTATATTAAGTGCAAAAAGGTTTATGTGTGGCTACGGAGTAAGTTTTCATCTTTCAAAAAATAGTGCACAGCTTGTATGGCCGCAAAATTGAAACACGTTGCTCTGTATGCTCATGCAGCTATCTAAGCAAGATTGCAGCCATCAACCAGCATTACTGTACATTAAAAATTAGTGCACAGTGAACTGCTTAAATTATTTGAAAAAATGTTTAATATGTCCTCCAACGTTTTTGACATTTATTACAACTCATATTTTAACATTTAACTTAAATACTTCAAAAATTTACCATTAGACCTCCTGTCCATCTGTAGATATTGTATGTTTTCGGATATTTATTTTTTACAAGGTAGTGTAGCGACATAACAAGTGTGGTGTGCATGCCGCTGAGTAGCAAATTTCTTACAGAGTCCACTGGCGAAAAAATTGTGAAAATTGATCAATATTTAGCGAAGACGTGGACAAAGTGCAATAGCTTGCTTTTTTGGCCCACCCTGTATATAGCACACAGCAATGACTAGCCCATAGGGCCTCAACGCCTACAGCGTATTACGTATATTGTATTACAAGCTTACGTATGAATGTACCGTGGAGTTAGGCCTATAATATATACCGACTATGGCAGACTGTACCAGTTAGACAAGTAGCCTTACATGTTACGTTACGTTATGTCTCATGCGTAGTGGAATACTGTAGCAAGTCGTTGTTATAGTCTGCAACTTGTTGCTTGCAAGTTACCAGTGTATCAGCGCTATAATGTTGTGTCTATACTCTATAGCCTAGATACGGTATGCTATCGTTGTACCGACGTCGAGATTGTATGCAAGTTACTAAGGGCACTGTCACACCTCCCACGAATGACCTGCCACTGTGCGAAGTGATTAAACCGCGGCCGCTCTTGACCTCTGCAAAACGATTACGGCTTTTTCAAGCCTTTTCGTTTACGAATTAAAAGACCGTAATGGACGGATGGACAGACGGAGAGCGGGTTAAAAGACCCATAAGCCTAACGCGGTCTATTAGCACAGACGCGCAATAGCACGTTTTACTAAACTGACAACAGACCAACCGCTACAGCCGCTGAAATTTGGAAAAAGTGTCCCCAATTATTCTTCGGGGCCCCACATTTGGGACGTACGTTCAAAAACTGCACACATTTCCGGTCAGTCACGTGGCAACGTTTCACGGCGATCAGCCGAGGGAGCGCGTATAGCAAGCCAAGCAAATTTTATTCGTCCCGAAAAACAACGCTGGTTCCACTTTTCCAGTCATGCCTACGCCGACGTTTCCGGTCCGGGTGAGTGTCACTGGGTGATGGCCGGGTACGTGAGGGTGACTGTGGATTTGCCCCAGAAGAAAATTGTTCATTGTTCACATAATCCATAATGTAGGCTAAGCTTATACACTGAAGTTGTTGTCATGCGTCTAAAACAGCATCATGTATTGTACAGTCTACACGATGTACGTTTAATCACAGCAGCTTAATTGTCGAGTGGCTTCAACCAGGGGCGCCCATCACCCCTCTCAGCGCCAGGAAGCAACCTTCCCCCAAGTTGTACCAACTTCTCCCCGGCTTCTCTCCCC
>Ga0209367_1007720_pt1 | contig 14783 bp, 9 predicted proteins | sample WorMetLIZISLAND2_FD_187412 | JGI IMG/M metagenome (GOLD analysis project Ga0209367, IMG submission 187412) | Marine gutless worms symbiont microbial communities from Max Planck institute for Marine Microbiology, Germany - Olavius geniculatus... ... | reverse complement strand
AAATATTGATTTTAAGCGATTTTTTGGCGATTTTTGGCTGCAAAAGAGTGAATTGCGACGAAATGGATGGAGATAGACTACGATTACCTGCGAACAGGAACTGCTATAGGCTTTCGCGCGTCTCATAAGCTTTGCTCAAATTACTTGTGTCTATGCCTACTGTATTTTTCAATGTCCTTTTTTGACAGGGGCGTCATATAGGGGGTTGGCGGGTCTACAGGCCCCAGAGATTTATGATTTTAATATTTTTCCTGTAAATTTTACATTTGAAACAATGCTACAAATACGCTGCAAGACCAATACAGCACATCTTACAAAGATCAAATACACTAATAAAACTCACGACGAGAAACAAACATAGCATAGACACGGCAAGATTTAATGAAAACTTGCCATTTCCTCAAAAAAACATTAATGTAGTTAGACAAATTTATTGTTTTGAAAATTTTTCAAACGTTCTAAGGAACGGTTTTGATAGTAGCCGAACTTGTTTTCATTCTACCTGTAGAGTATATCGTTGAAGTCAGTCAAGTCAAATCGGTAATATTTGAGGAAAAGAATTCGTAAAACTAGCTAACTACTACTACAAGTGTGTGTCCTTGTGTTCAGGGGAGAAGGAGATAGACAGTTGTGCTGAGAACAATGGCGGCTGTCATCACGAATGTCGTCATTCGCCGTCTGGACCCGTCTGTACTTGTCATCATGGTTTCCGTCTACTCACTGACCAGAAATCTTGTGAAGGTATGACTAATACCCCATTTACACGATCGAGCAAGCATCGAGCTGGCTTGTCCAGCTAACATATAGCAGCTCGTCGAGCCAGCTTGATCGTGTAAACGGGGTATAAGACTACACATGTGTGGTCTGGTCGTGTCTCTTCAACGTAGTTGCTCTACGCCGGGCCCGGTTAGTGCTTGGATGGGTGACTGCCTGCGGGCACTTAAACAATTTCGGCAAGTAATCAACAACTCAACTCAGCTTTTCACCTCTCTGGGGTAGATAAATCGAGTACCAGATGTGGGTCTGCCTGGCTATGGTTAAGGCGGAACGCGTTCACCTGTGTCCAGTGGCAGGTAACACTCTGTGATTTTATATGGCAGGTGACGCTCCGTAGCTGTGAGATCGGTTCTTGTGAAGAGCTACAGCCACCCATGTTTACACAGTCAGCTCTTTGCCATATTTGCCAGGCTACCTGGTCGCTTGATAAAAAGTCGACTTTGATATACAGGGTGTGCCAAAAAATGACCCAACTTGTTTTTGTCAGAATATCATCAAATCTGAACCAAATTTGATAATTTTTGGCATACAGATAGCCAAGACGATAGAAATATGTAAGGTACACTCATTGTCCACCTCACGTAGTTTATGACAATGCACTACCGTGTAAAACGCAGATGCTCCAAATTGTTGCATAATGCTCAGTTGTTATGTATGTAAAGTTTTAACAACTTAATTAAGCACACAATAAACTAAAATGTGATTTATTTAGCAAAATTATAATTTTCCTAACAGCTTGCTTCCAAATTATTAGAACTTATGCCCAAAGTGTATACAATGCCTTAGACGTGACGCCACGGCTGACAGCAGCGTTAGCGATCAACTGATCAAAATCAGGCTCGTCTAGAGCCACAGCAGTACCCGGGGAAACATTTTTGTGGGGCCCCTCTTGGGAAAAAATTCTTGATTTTTTAAATGGTGCATTCTAGTGTACTTTATATTTTTGAGCGACGGCGGGGCCCCCAAATGCCCTCTTACCTCACCTTCTCGACGGGCCTGATCAAAATGCACAGCACTCATTTATGGATAAAATGTGTTTTGAGCTCATCAATCAGTTATTTTGTTGTCTGCTACTTTCAGCGTAAAATATTTAATACCACAAAATTATTGCATCGCATGGCATTTTCTGTCAAAATGATAATAAAAAAAGTAAGCAATCTGATACTGATAATCACCGTGTAATGTAACAATTCGGAGCATCTGCGTTTTACATGGTAGTGCGTTGACATAAACTATGTGAGGTAGACAATGAGTGTACCTTACATCTTTCTATCGTGGCTAACTGTATGCCAAAAATTATCATATTTGGTAGAGATTTGACGAAGTTTTGACAAAAACAAGTTGGTCATTTTTTGGCACACCATGTACACCGAGTACTAGAAATGCATCCCGGACTCAGGATGCTTCGAGACCTTGGTGTTTATCTTCTTGTTGCCGATATTGACTTTACAAATGCAGTTGTAATGTTGATGTCAACGTCAGTATTAAATTTACGTATAATTGCAACATCACGAATTTTTTTTGTTGCGTTAATGATCCACTCTGACGTGCATGTGGTGAGGAGGAAGAAACCTACCTTCCACTTTTGGGAACATGCCCTGCTCGAATCCAGGATAGATATTCCATCTTTGGATCTCATCTACTAGAGGAAGAAGAACTAAGTAAGGTTCAGCCAATATCCCTTATTCGGTTTGCAAGAACCACAAAGAGGCTAATGTGACTTTCGGTTATATTCGGGGCTGTGCATTGGGCCGAGCTGATACGGCCTCAGCGCTGGACAGGTGCATAACCTGTCCACTCCAAAAGTAAGGTAAGGTAAGGTAAGGTAAGTGCGCTGAGATCTCACCAGAAGTAGTATTTAAGCCGCACCTGAAGCTACTGCTGCAGAGCGACGAATCAAGGTGATTGTCCGGCGACGAGTTCAAAGCCTAAAAGTAGCCGTGCCGGTGTCTTTTTTGACACCGGCAGCTTGTATCGCCTAACGCTGCCTTGCAGACCTCGACCTCCGCACGGCATTGATGCTAACCAACGGAGGCTGGTAACTATAAACTCGCAGACTGAGACAAAGCGTCATAGCAGTCAACAAGAAACCCAGCTGTCGCTACTATAGCCGACCGTACTGGTTGCCAGTGACCTTCAAGGTCATCCAAGGTCAATGATTTTTATTTTATCTGAAAGGTAATATGCCACTTTCTATTAGTGATCAATAGCAACCTAGGCCCTATCTCGCACCGTTTAGCCACAATACATTCGTGACAGACGGACGACAGACGACAACCGTACCATAAACTGGACCGTTACGTATGTACGGTCGGCCAAATCTGGAACGCTCTGCCTTAGTCTGTTGTGCCAGGCAGCTCTTTAGCATTGTTTAAGCGCCGGCTGCATGACCAGTCACACTGCGTAATGACTGCACAACTCGTCCATGAGATGCCTCGGTTTGTGGCCCTGACGACTAATTTTTTTTTTCTTATTATTATTTATGGAACACGCCATATGGCAGCACAGTCAATCAATCACGCAATGCAGTAGGCCTACAATAAAAGCCAGAAGCAACATGCAAACAGAAAACGTCAAACTAACAAAATGCTTAAAACATTAATAAACACCAACGAGGAAAAGGAATGCCCTCGATCTTCTCAGTATGATCGTTGTTCTACATATGGCAGGTGACGCTCCGTATAATGCTGTGACTGTTAGACGTGGACGAGTGTTCGTCGGCACGCAGTCCGTGCGAGCAGCTGTGTATTAACGAGCCCGGTAGTTACAGGTGCGAGTGTCGCGAAGGCTTCACCGTCATGGCCGCTGATCGCAGGAGATGTGAAGGTGCGTGCGTGCGTAGTCTGTCAGTCGCGCATGCGCGTTCCGTTCGTTCATTTCCGCTCGTAACCTCGCCACATGGCACGATACTTCGTCTGCATGACTGTCTGCACGCTCCCACTCACACGTTTTCTGCACGTTTTGTTGCACGGCCGTTCTAGTATAAGCCGCAGTGCAGACCTTGCCCGTCCCTTCGTCTGTCTGTCTGTTCGTATGTTTCCTAGGAGCTCTTAACTCGAGAATGATAAAATGTAGAAAAACCGAAATTGGTATCAGAGTTCTTCTTAGCAGGAGTGACTGGTGTGTTAATTTTTTAGCTCAGATGGTAAAAGGTAGGGTTACGGTTAGGGTTAGAGTTACACAATGCAGTGTAGACGGTTGCACAATATGTCAGTACCACTGAAATATTTTCCCAGTTTTTTACATAGTTGCGTCCTATTTTCATCGTGTGTTCCAGACTCTAAAATGCGACATTTTCATTTTGCATGTAACCACGGCTTCGACGTTAGTGTTTATATTCGTAGTTTTAAACATTTTGGGCGTTTAACTGCAGTTAACTGCATACTTAACATATTACGTTTTGATGCCTGCGTTAGTGTAAAAAAGCTAATTATGTCCGGAGTCCATATTCTGTGTTGTTTGTTTACTATTGATGCTGGTATGTAAAATTATTACTTTTATTAGTTGTCGTGTTTGCCGCATGGTGTGCGATTTTAACATAGACTGTATCCGTCGTCTTTGCATTCATTGACATATTTAGCCAATATCGTTTTTTGGTGCGACTTGGCCTTCAATGTCTGCCTTATGTGTGATACTCACTGTGTATTTTACTTATCGTACATATGTCGGTCGTGTCATGGCTTTCGGCTGGAAATTACGTTAGGATAAATGCATCAAGTGTTAATATTTGACGTTATGTTAGCCTATAGCTTGCGGTATTCAGAGCAGCCAATTTAGATAGGTTTTAATTCATAACATTTTAACAATAAATTGTGGTTGAACGGTCTGGCTCGAGTGTATCTTCATTGCATTTTCTGCCAGTCTTTTTTTCACGAATCTGTTGTATCCAGATGTCGGAAATTGATCGACGGTAATGCTATATATAGGCTAACTGCGATAAACTTGGTGTTCGTTTACTACGGCGTATGGCAAGAAGTCGATGAAAACAGATTTGCATTGATAATACCGTCAGCTAAAATTAAATTCCGGGAGTCTGCACGCGTGGATAACTCTAAGCTCCGTTCTGTTTCTGAGCCTTTGAAAATGGGCCGGAGAAACGTCTGGGGGAATATTCGAGGGGAAATTTCCGTCCAGGGTTGAAACGTCCATGGGAGAAATGCTTGTTTGCTGCAAATTTAATGCAGTTTTGTAGCACATGCGTACAGGGTGCGGCAGAAAAAAGTAGCCCCCTAAAGTTTTTTGCTGTTTTCTCAGCAACCGTTTAGATTTGTTTACTAAATTGTTCTACGGCTAAGTGCCAAATAAAATTTGATTCCATTGAAAAATGACTAAGTTATAGATTTTTTAACATAACTGCTTACCGATTTTTCAGCGTGAAAAAATGTTCAAGCTACAACACGAGTTCAATAACATCGTTGAAACAAGTCAAACAACACAGTTAACTAATGATCAGATGCCAAAATTCCATTGTCACTGTGAATGTTCGAAGTGTCCACCGACAGCTCCAAGCTCCAACACAAGCCTACAGTCGCTTAATTTGACAAGTCTTTCACAGTCTTGTCGATCGGTCTTTGTGGTAGGTTGCTCCAGATAACCTGAAGCGATTCCTTGAGTTCCGCGATTGTTTTTGGCTTTGTTTTAAGCTTGCGGTAAGCTCCAACATCGCACACCACACGTGGTAGTCCACCGAGTTTGCATTCGGTGAATTTAGAGGCCACTGGTCTTTTCTGATGAAATCTGGACAGTTGGCCCACAGTCAGTTTCCTGCGCTGCGCGCTGTGTGTGCTGGTGCGCTGTCCTGCTGGAAGATGAATTCGGTGGGCTACCGGCGATTGCTTGAAAAGAACGACGATTTAGTGGTAATTTATAAACAAAATAAAATACCGTTTGTCAAAGCGTCACTGTGACGTCATCGGCAGTAACGTGGTAACCGGTTTTTGAAAATTAAGTAGCATTTTTAGCTTAAACATTTTTAGTGCTGAAAAATCGGTAGGCGGTGATGTTCAGAAGTCTATAATTTCGTCGTTTTCCAACAGAATCGTATTTCATTTAGCAGTTAGATGTAGAACGTTTTTATAAATGAACCTGTAAAATTCCATGTTAAAATTCCAAGCGGTTGCTGAGAAAACGGCAAAAAACTTTAAGGGGCTACTTTTTTTACCGCATCCTGTAGATAGAAATAAGTAATCGGTAAAACCGTCTAATGCCAAACTTGGCTACAATGATCATGGCAATAATGAGATGAGATGGCCATAATCAATGGCATTACATTTGATCTAATTTACTTTTACCTTTGGCTTATTAGTATACACTGAATAATTGGATTACCGACCAAGCACATCTTAGACAGGTGTCTGATGTCGACGGAATATCCCTAAATGTCACGAACGTCATTTTATTTTAAGATTTCAACTTTATTACACAATGCGTGGTAGATCTCGTGCTGGCCAAATTTTGAAGCAAATCTGGGAAGGTCGTGTCAAGGTCAGTAGTAGTGACGGACCATCTCCTGAAGGACCTCGCTGTTGGTGGGGGAGTTTATGAGTTACGACACTGTACAGACCTACCCCCTTCGACCGTTCGTCGCTTTTGGCGATATAAATCCACAGAATTTGCTGGTTTTAGAACGGAGCGCTGTCGCCGCCAGTGGAGTCACACGTAGCTCCATGCATGGTTGGAAGTCAGCTTGGTGGTGTGACGGTTGGTAAACAGCGACAGGGTAAACCAACTCGGTATATAACCAACGCCAAGATCAACTCGGCGTTCTTTCTATACGCGGTAGGTAAATCGAGTGTACTGGCCTGTCTGGTTGGTGTTAAGGCGGGTCGCATTCACCTGTGTCAGGTGGCAGCTAACACTGTGTGATTTCATATGGCAGGTGGCGCTCCGTAGCTCTGTGAAGGGTTTCCTATTAAGAACTGTACACCGCTTTTATCTCTTTTGTTGTAGATGTGGACGAGTGTCGCGATAGCCACGGCGGCTGCGAGCATGAATGCGTCAATTCACAGGGCTCCTACCAGTGCGTCTGCCACGAGGGTTACACGCTCCGAGCAGATCGGCGCACCTGCGAACGAAGTAAGCTGCTTATACTTATTTACTTACTTACTTTAATTAGCACTAACTACTCTTCCGACTCAGCCTGGCCATCCCTCCGTGGGCAGGGGCAATGAGTACCAGCGAAGTCTGGGGCGTAAACACTAGCACACTGCACGATGCGCTCGTTGTGTATCTGTGATCTTGCAGTGTAAACTGGTGTCCGGCTGAAGGCTAAGGAAACGGAGATCAGCCCCCTTGCTTCACCCCATGGGTCATGTGGCTTGGGAAGGACTTTACGCTTTCTTACTCCTCCGCCGATCCCATCACACGCCCGGGATTCGGTCAGGCCTCTGCCCACACTATGGAGCATTGGCTACTTGAATGACTGTTTCTTTGGCCTTGCCACAAACTCAAATTGACATTTTTGGACGTTAAGATCTGTCACTGGACATTCTCTGCAGCCTACATCTCGGCGGGCGGGGGGAGGTCATCACGATGGCAGGGCGATGCACTCTGTTCTAAGGACCGTTCTGGCGTACGCGTCATCGTTCAAGTGCTTCCACATAAGACTCCAGGTAGAACACGCCGTCGATCACGGCCATTAAATAAGTAGGCTACGTTTCAACACGGTTTACATTGTATTATGTCTTCTCGTTACACTTACCTAATACGCTGTAGGTCGTGTTGGAACCTGGCGTGTGCAGGTTGTCCACGCGGTTATTTCGGCGTGAGATGTGAGTACTCGTGTGAGATGTGTGCGAACGGTGGCAGGTGTAACTCGCAGCAGACCGAGTGCGAGTGTATAGCCGGCTGGACTGGAGACACGTGCAACGAACCCTGTCCTCAGGTCACCAACTAGTCTTTTTTCTTCTTTCTTCATTTGCATCGAGCTTTGTTTGATCTCGTGTAAAATATAGGCCTAATATACATTTACAATACTCCTCGCTTTAGCTAAGAGTTGAAAAACAACATAAGTGTAACCAGAAAGTAGAGTTGGGAGAGTCGGTTTAAGGCCCGAAGGGCCGAAAATCGAGGCCAAAGACCGTTAGCCGGGGTATTATGGCGTGGGTGTTCTTGGGGAGGGGGGAGCGAGCCCCATCCACATGAACTAGGGAATCTGGAAGTAAGTACCCCAGCAGGTTTCGGGGCGGAACCCTGCCCCAAACGTTTCTTATGCTCCGCCAACGTAGTGGCTGGAGGCATTGTTTCTAAAGTGTTCGTGTGCGCATCCGTGCGTCCGTGCGTGCGTCCCGAACAAACATTGTTAGCACGATATCGTGGACATTTGTTGACGGAATTTGACCAAACTTTCACCATTAACGGACTAAGGGGCAAGGATGAAGACGTCAAATATTGAGGTCAAAAGGTCAAGGGTCAAGGTCACGGTGGCATCAAGTATGTTAGCGGAGGCATCATAGTCAACGGAGTCGTAACGACCATCTAGTTGATCACTGAAAACCCTGAAAATTTAGTTTAACTGCACAAATTTGTTAAGTTTGGGGAGCGGTTGTGGCACCACCTCCTTTCTCACCGCCTCCGGTTACGCCACTGGAATACAATTCACAGTGTGCCGCAGTTTAACATAACACTCTGTGTGAACTGAAGTAAAACGGGCAAAGTGTGGGCAGTGCTGTCAAAAGTACCCAACTTGAGTACTTGGTAAAAAGTACAAGTAACTGGCCAAAAAGTTACTCCGTTACAAAGGAAAAGTAACTCCCAAAAAAGTTACTCAAGTGAAAAGTAAAAAGTAGTGGTCTAAAAAAGTAAAAGTAAAAAGTATTTTTTTCTGGCAAAGACAACAGTTTTACACTGTTCAATATTCATATTCTTGTCTTCTTACGAACGTTATCTCAATAACACACCATGTTGATTAATGCACAAAAATAGATGTTCTTCAAATAAACTAGGCCTGTTGAAGTTCAAACGTTCATAAGTCTATTGGTAATGAAAATTAATAAGGAGACTAAAGCTGCACTATTAAAAGTCAACGGACAAAAACAGATGTTTCTAACTAAAGCAACAGACTCACTTAACTAACTCACTCTAACTAACTGACCCAGTGACTGCAAACTGACAAGGGACTACTCGCATACACTGCCTAGCAGCCGGCCCAGGAACGATCGCTGGTGATAACAACCGCTGTAGCCAGTGTCGACTTGACTGACTACCACCCTACTTTTTGCCCGGTCTTACAGACATGACTAAGAACGTCTCACTGCGCTGACTACTATTACGTGACTTCATTGTTTAAGCTTATTGTTACGTGTCCTTGTAGTCTTAGGACATAACGCCACGCTAAAGTTGATTCGTCCTTCATCATTATCATCATCATCATCACCCCGCCGTGCAGGCATGCATGGTTCACTGCATTTACCACTACCACGGCCAGTGCTGGCGTGACCAGACGCTGCATCTTGCGCTGCAGGGGCCCCGCACCACAATTCATGCAGCACTGCAGTCTATTCATCAGCTCACAGACGGTATCAGCCGCTGACAAATGGACACCCTTTGGTTTCAGGTTGCGATTTCCTGGTATAATGACCCATTAGCGTTTATGACCGAGTCATATTTTTTTTACTTGTAACGCAGGTATTTGAAAATGTAACGAAATAAAAGTACAAGTAAGCGATCAAACAGTTACTCCGTTACAAGTAAAAGTACTTGATATTATGATTACTTCGTTACAAGTAAAAAGTAATACTTTTTACTTTTTACTTGTAACGGAAGTATTTTCACTTCGTTACCTAACAGCACTGAGTGTGGGGTGCATGTTGAATGCTGTAGGGTCGGTATGGAGTCGGGTGTAATCGCATCTGTGAGTGTCAGAACGGAGGAACGTGCGACCCTGCGACTGGCGACTGTCGCTGTCCGCCAGGAGTCCGCGGTCAGCTTTGTGAAGACGGATGTCCTGCAGGTCCGTCCGTCTGTCTGTCTGTTTCCTTATTCCATGCTGCATGCCATTAGCACTATGTCTGCAGTGGTAATTGTTCGTCTGGAGTTTGTGGTCAGCATGTCCAGCAGGTCGCTTTGTTACTGCTGTAGTTCCCGTAAACACTGAAAACGTCATGTAAAGTCCTTCCAAAGCCATTGAAGGCCGTACATTTGTTTACATGGCACGTTCGCGAACTCAGTTTCGTTCCCATGTTTTCCAGTCCCGTTCAGCGTCCCGTATGCACGAGTCGTAAAGGCGTAAATAGGCCTAGACTCTCGACATAAATCTTTCTGATCAGCGGCCTTGTGACACGTCAGTTGCCTTCTTTCGATTCTCTAAATTTTACCCTGTTGGAAACTTTATTCTTGTCAGATAACTTTTTTCCAGAAATACAAAATTTGTGGCTGAAACTCTTGAAATTTTGACGAAATTTAGGAGCAAAGTTGAAATTTTGAGCTCATCTACAATCTCTTCTTTCAGAAATGTGCAGTTGTTTGTCAAAAAAACCTGCAATTTCCTGCTCCTTGTACTTTTTTGATCGACAACGTTGCTAGCTATTATAGTAGTTAAAAACATTAATTTGCAAATAAAAAACATAAAAACATTTTTTCACTTTTATAAAAACACGTAAAAAACCTACATAAAAATATTAAACTACATTTGGCAGAAATTAGCACAATAACGTGTTAAAAACAAAACCTACAATTTGTCAAGAGTAAATACCGACATGTACTGAATGTTATTATGTAACAGTGATTATGGTATAGATCTAAAACAGGGCTAAACGCAATTTGCCCATGAGGAATGCATCATATTTGTAATTTAGTACGTTTATGTTTTAATAAGAACAAAAACGCAACATTAAAAATAGGACAAAAACATTCTAAAAAATAAAAAAAACTTTAAAAACTTTAAAAAACATAAAAAACATGTTTTTTTAAACTTTAATAGAAAAACATAAACAAATGTTTTTACATCTATGCTAACTACAATCACGAAGCAATGATGATGATGCTGACGCAGGTTACTACACTCTGACGTGTGATGAGCCGTGTCCACAGCGCTGTCCGTCTAACCGCTGCGATCGCACCTACGGCCACTGCATCTGCGTTGAACCGGGAGTGTTCGGTCCCGCCTGTGATCGACCTTGTCCGCAGTTCATGTACGGCATCAACTGTGAGAGTCACTGCCGCTGCCAGCAGGAGTTTTCCACCGGATGCGATCCGAGGGTAAATAACTTCAACTTGCCGTCATCTTATATCATCTTTACTAGATACCGCACTGCTGGAGTGGTTAAGCGAGTCCGCAGTACGAGCTTATACCACTCCAGACAGTGCGGTATCGTAATTACACCACGCTCGGATTGCATAGACTACTCCGTCATTTGCTCAATGTCGCACGACTGCAGCCAAAAATTGTGAAAACGGTAGCGGTGCAAGCTAAGCGTGGTGTAATATTTTTTTCTGCATGTATTGCACATTCCATTCCTATACTTAAGCCTAAACTACACTCAACATGATATGCTACTGTTTCAACATCTTTCGACTTGCAGGCGTGCGCCATAAAGCAAAAGGCGCCGTAGTCCATGCGATCTGAGGGTGGTTTACTTCAAATGCAATACAGTACTGACTGTCTGGAGTGGTATAAGCTCGTACTGCGTACTCACTTACTCACCCCAGCAGTGCCGCAGTATCTAGTACACTCGCACACGATTTTTTCTCGCTCAAATCCCACTACTGCGATTCGTTATGGATTTGTTGAACGACAAGTCATGCAACAAGCTGTATACAATATTTTGACGTGTCAAGATGATGTGGATTTCGCTTCAATATGTCGTGAATGTCTTGTGCAAGAAATCCACAATAAAATGAAGTGGAGTTGAATCTTCAGTCTAGAATAGCCGATTCCCCTAATTCTCAGTTTGCTGAGATTTTTATTTTGAGTTTCTCGTGTCGCAGGTCATAACACAAAGAAGCTCTCAAACACTATCTTATCAAGATTTCCTCGGACGTCACTGTCACGTTATCTCTGTTGGCATCCGTCCAGAAGACGGAGGTTTTCACCCCTGGACATTTACATTTTGGACGTTTTCCTCTGAGACATTTTCCCGCATGTTTTTGCAGACTCAGGCTGCAACGCGACATATAGAATACATAGGACTACACAAATAAAAATCAGTCAGACGTCATTCTTCTTTGCACGCGTCAATGTATTTTACACACGAAGCTTTATTCACCATAAAACATGCTAGAAACAAATAATAAATGCAAATAATAAAAAACACAACTTAAGTAAACTTAACTAACAAAATAATCAAGTCCATTTTTAAGTTCATGCACGGCGTACAGAATACATCAAACTGTCAGAGTTGTCAAAACTGGTTAAAAATTTATGTGTCCGCTTAGCCATTATATCAGACACTGAATCAAAATTAAAATAACACTGACACTCTTCAGTTACAGATTTCGACCTAATATGAAACATTCTGACAAAGCAGCTGTTTGCAACAAACTGCAATGAAGCGATATGTGACTTAGAGTCTGTTGTTGCAGACTGGCGAGTGTCGGTGCCAGCCCGGTTACCAAGGCAACCAGTGCGAGCATCGCTGTGACGACGGTTACTATGGCGACGGATGTCGTCATCGATGTCGCTGTCGACGCCATGAGAAGTGCGACTTCGTGACGGGCGCGTGCACCAGCAACTGTCCGCCGGGCTGGATAGGCGACGACTGTAGTCAGGGTACCTGTATCGTCACTACTACATGTACTTGGTCTGCTTTCCCTAGGTAGTGCAGAAGCAGACGTTAGGTGAAGAGGGAAATTGAGCAGTCGTTTCATGGCAAGTTTTTTTCAGGAATACTTGTACGAAAAACTATTAACATCTGTCGATCCGTCTTCAAGTTACGGTCGAAAATGTCGGAGATGTTTTTTGAGACACTGTGTACATCATCACCACACCATCGTCGTTTAATTCGCCAATGGAGGAACGAATAACATCACAGTGATACAGCAATGCTGCAGGAACAATCGGGCAAAAACTGCTCGCTTACAGCTGCCATAAATAGTAAAACTAAAGTCATCATGGCGCATAAGAGGTTAATTTGACATTATGTGCTATATAAATTCTCGTGTTACGCTATTTTCCTTCTCGAATGACCTGGCTCTATGGCTAATTTTCTGTAGATTTAATATTTTGTTTCAATTATTTCCGTGTTTATCAATTAATCTTCAAGGCACGATGGTTGGCGGTTGTAGAATGTCCTCACGGTCGGTACGGTGACAACTGTGCGTACGAATGCCGTTGTTCGGGACAGCCGTGCAACACGGAGACAGGAGAGTGCATGTGCGGTGCCGGTAGAACTGAAGACGACTGCAGTCAACGTCAGTATACACGTATAAGTCAGCTAATTGATCACTCGGCCAGGTTAAACTACAGCGTGTGGCCAAAAGTGTGTCATAATGGCGGCGGCGCGAATGCTCGATTCGTTTTTTGCTAGTTAAATTTAAACATCGTAAACAACATTATTTCAACAAAAGTGCTTACCTGACGTTTCAGAATTTTGTTATAAATTCTTTGTGCACAATAACAGAACGAATTCGTCGCAGAATGAATGCATAAAGCTGATGAATGGGGGTTTAATAAACTTTGCTTCAGATTGTTAGAGTAGACTTGATAGGGTTCTGTCGAGGGTTAATAGCTGACAATTCCTTCTGCACATGCGATTTTATGACTTTCCACATATTTTCGATAATGTTTTTGTCCAGTGATTGTGCTGACCACATAAAACTCAAAATATGATTTTTTCTATTTTCCACAGATGAGTAAATACTGATAGATGTACAGGGGCTATCACCCTCTAAAAGAAGTGTTTTCCAGCAAAATGTTTGCACACACCTGGTCACAAATTTGCATCGAGTGCATTCACATAGTTACAGCACTCAATATTTCTGTCAGTTGGTACAAGAGTACCCACTCTTTCGTAGCAAATACAATTCCAGAACATGGTGATAAATTTCGACTGTTGCTGCCTCTCAAGACATTCAAGATTCCAGACTTCGTGTAGCCTTCTCCAAACGTAGCCTTGACTTTTCTGTCATGTCCTATTACTATCTGAGTTTCATCTATAAATTCAACTGATCTCCAGTTATCTGCTTTCCAGCTCAGCTTCTGTCTACACCAAAACACATGGCGAGGTTAATTCACCCTGCTTGTTACAGTTTGTTTTCCAAATTTTCCGTCTGGTTAAACCACAGGAACGCAAACAACGTCGTATCGTACGTGGTGATAATCGTTGAGTCAGTATATCCTTTGCATAGTTCATAATTTCAGCCGATGTCTTTTTTCTGTGCGCTTTAACATGATGAATTGTTCTCCAATCGCTCCTTCAATTAGATTCGGTGATCTGTCAGTTTAAAACCACTTTTCTTCGCTTTGTCAACATTTCCATCGCTTCAGAAACTTCCGTACACAAGCCTGTCTTACGTTTAATGTATTCGAAATGAATCCTTGGTTAGAATTACTATTACCTAATTTTATAATAATTTTCTTTTGCTGCCTTGTCAATTCTTTGCCTGCCGTATCCACCGCACTTCAATCGCTTCGTTGGTCAGTGTGTCATACCCGATGTTTGACTCGGTTTTGAGTGAGTTTTAACACGAACGTTTATTATAGTGTTGTTTCTACAGAGGAACATCGTCATAGCAAATTTCTGAATTTACGTTTCACCGCCATCTTGTGACTACCGCATACCCAACGACCATGATTCTACCAAAATCGCTTATTCAGTGACACGTGACCTGGAAATCCGGTTCCATCGTAAAGTACCAGTACAAGTACGTATACAGGGTGGTCCAGAAAAAAAACCACACAATGTTTATGGCACCATTATTTTCCAACTTTACAATACAATACTATACAATGGAAAATTTGCACTCAAAAACTGACAAACACACTGTCAGTTTAATCTAGCACATAAACTAAAAAGAACTGAAATGTTTAAAAGAAAAATGAAATGAGAGATACTGAGAATAGAAATAGT
>Ga0209367_1007719_pt1 | contig 14783 bp, 7 predicted proteins | sample WorMetLIZISLAND2_FD_187412 | JGI IMG/M metagenome (GOLD analysis project Ga0209367, IMG submission 187412) | Marine gutless worms symbiont microbial communities from Max Planck institute for Marine Microbiology, Germany - Olavius geniculatus... ... | reverse complement strand
TTGCCGAGATGGCTTGTCAAGGCAATCGTTCTGTAGTTGCTGCATTCCATAGCACTGCCTCCAACGTTGCATGAATATAATCAGAATGCCGGCAGCATGGCTGCTGAATAAGGTTCAAACGTAGAAGAATTCATACAAAATGCAGCTGGAATGCTTAAAATGTACTTCAACAATACTTGGACTGTCCAGAATGTATCAAGAATACAACCGGACTACTTCCCGATCGACTATAAAATGTTGTCGAATCTAGCAGCACTTTCGTCAGTTGTCTAACTTGTCTTAACACAACTGCTATGAACTACGTAGACGATGATGCGTGTTTCAGATTGTTGTCCTCTAGCTAGATCTGCTTTAAAGATGCAAAAGAAGCTCATCATCATCATTCCTGGCAAGCACCACTAAGAGTGCGTAGCGCCGAACATAGACACTAGACATCAATCTCCAGAGTGGACGGTTCTGAGCCAGGTCAACTGCGTCGTCCATATTGAGGTCGCTGGATTTCAGATCCTGCTGAATGGTTTTCATCCATGTGCTGCGAGGACGTTTCAGTGTTCTCGTCCAGTTTCCTGCGGGGGAAGCTGTTAAGATCCGTTTTGCATCTGTTTCATCAGGCATTCGTGCAATGTGTCCGAAAGAAGCTAGGAAAAGAAAAAGGATGAGAAGACGCAAAATATATCAGACCCATCTGTGGCTGAAACAGAAGAGGAGAAGACTGTATGGAGATGACGCCCAATTCGGAGGAGCTCCAAATCAAAGACCCACAATCCTCCTTCAGGATGGAGCCTGCCATGTATGATGAGTTGGTGCAAAGATAGAAAAACACAATACTAACATGAGGAAGACATTTTGATTCTCTTTTGAATGCGACCTGAATGTTTCGCATGCTGTTCGAATGCTGTACGACTCTTTAGAATGCAGTAAGAATGCAGCTGGAATACACTTCATGTGCCGTTGCATATTTTTCCACTTCGAATGCACATCGAAAGTTTTGAACACGCACAGAACATTCCGACCGGTCGCAAGAATGTGCCCGAATGTTTGTAGTGCACACGAAATTCCGACAGAATGTTTGGAATGCACTTTGACTGTCCAAGAATGCACAACTAATGCTGATTCGGATGGCATTCTGGCTCATTCCAAGTCTCGTGTGACAAGGGTTATAGAGACAACTCACAGTTCTGATCAGAGTCCTCGATGAGAATTCGAAGCTTCTGAACACACAGCTACACAGAAACAGACAGACAGACATGCACACCGGTACATACAGACAGATATGCACTGACAAAATATACATACAGACATAAACACACCGCTACACAAAAGTGGCAGTGAGCGACTGAGCAAAAAGTTCTGATGACAAGCTACATTTCGTTCTTCTAACCGTCAACTCCTCAGAGTAGATGGAACAGTGCAAAATGCTAGACTGCTGCATTAGCTGAGGAGCTGCTATGCTGCACACGTGTAAAAACAGCCAGCTGCTAACAACCGAACAGCAAACGGCATTTCGCTTCATTCAACCACAAAACATCTGCAAGAATGTCTCACACTCTGAAATATCTCTCAGCAAACTTTTCTATGTGGTTACATGCAAAATAAAACACTAATCAGCTGTAACGGAGCATATCCGTAGATGTACGTGTAATCTGTGCTTCACACGTAGCTATGACAGCATTACATTGCAGCCTCTGACACACAGTGAGCAGGCAGCAGAAGTGAACGTGGTGAAAAGAGCAGCATCATCAACATACCAAACAAAACCCAACAGACAGACAGACAGACAAAGAGTCACACGATGCTAGCTGCATCACCGACGTGCATTATTGCTATTAGAGCTGTCACAATTGACGCATTAACTAACGCGTTAATGTGTTCATAAATTAACGCGCTTTAAAAAAATTAACGCACATACGTAAATTCATGTTAATTTACTAAATTTTGTGAAGCAAAAGTTGAAATATTCCGTTAAACTGCGGTTATTTGACAATCGAATGAATTCGAGTAACTGAACTGTAGTTTTTGTTCCATCACTACTGTAAATAAATAATTATTTCGATTTTCGATGACATGCTAATAGATTTCTATGCTACTTATGACGTCAGTTATTGTTGATTATACGTTTAAAAATGTGTTTCTAACTTTCTATATTAGACAGGCAGGGCCCCTCAAACGTCGCGAGGCCTGTGATAACTTATCCCACACTCTCCCTCTCGACGGGACTGGGTGCATTAATTTATGCGTTAATTAATGCATTAAAAAAAATTAACGCCTTGAGAGCTCTAATTGTTATACATGTATCTCGATGCAAATTACCTGCATGCGAATGGTCCAAATCGCATCACTTGACATTAACAAATACACACTGTTGCCCGTGCAATGTTGCCCGCACGACCAAGCAGCACAGAAGTCATCAAATGATTTTTATTTAAATGATTTTTGTTCAAATCCTTTGTTGTTGTTTTGATGTACAGGGTGCGCCAAAAATTTTTACCCCCCTGAGGTTTTCTGATAATTTTTCTGAAACGGCAGAGATTTTTTAAACAAAATTTTACACGCCTATTGTCCATTCAGATTTACGTTAAGCTGCAAAATTTTATTCAGTTATCTCCAACTTTGACAAAGTTATGCCGTGTTAAGCGCGACCACCCACCGAATTTTTACATTTCACAACACAACACGTCCATCATGAGTTTTACTAACTGACGATAAACAACAGGACCAATAGCCACCAAATTCACCCGACCTCAACCCACTTGACTTCCATGTGTGGGGCGCAATGCTTCAGGCATTTCACAAACTACACCCAAAGCCAAAAACCATTCCAGAGCTAAAAAGTGTGTTGCAGCAGGTCTGGGACGACTTGCCACAGACAACGATCAATAAAGCTATCAGCAACTTTCGCAAACGTCTGAACTCATGCGTTTCGGCCGGTGGCCGACATTTTGAGCATACGATGTTAACTGAACTGTGTGCTGGTTCATAAATTGTCAATTATTTCTGTTTTAAACCTGTTGTTTATCGTAAGTTAGTAAAACACGTGATGGACGTGTTGTGAAATGTAAAAATTCGGTGGGTGGTCGCGCTTAATATGGCATAACTTTGTCAAAGTTGGAGATAACTGAATAAAATTTTGCAGGTTAGCGTAAATCTGAATGGATAATAGGCGGCTAAAATTTTGTTTAAAAATTCTCAGCCGTTTCAGAAAAAACTATCAGAAAACCTCAGGGGGCAAAATTTTTTGGCGCACCCTGTATAACACAGTGACTGGCATCATCGATCACCAAAAAATTTTATCCCCTCCATTCGTAAAATGTTGCCCCCGATCTTTGATCTCAACGTAACATTTTATGAACTGTGGGAATAAAATTTGCAATGATGAGTGAGTGAGTAGGGTTTAACATCCCACCCGACACAGTATAGGTCATTTCAGCGACAGCCTTAGCGGGCAAAATTGCACGTACACATAATAACAAAACAAAAAGTTTAACCTTTACAGAAGGTTTAACCTTTATAAAACACGAAACACAAAAAAAATGACAGAAACACAAAATTGTAAGAACCGCCGATTATAATTGTGCATAGGCTATTTATCGAAAATGACAGTTCTAATAATCTTCCCTGTTATCCTCCAGACAGTCATCAATCTCATAATGCAGTCTATTGAGGACGGAGGGGCAATGATGATGTTGATGCCTGTTACTATTTGTATATTGCTACGCAGTCCATAAGCTCACAGTCATTTCATCATTCCATGGCAGCAGCGGCAGCACTAGTAGTATTAGCAGAAGCAACAACAGTAGCAGCTGTAATTACGGCTCTGCAAACTTCTGGTGCTGGCTCCATGTCTTCGACCCCTCAGCCAGACAACAGATAACACTGCGAGACGACAAACGCGGGGCTAGCAAATTGTGCGCTGTGCCTGTTTATGTCATAGGTTTCGCTGGTACTCACAGCACCTATCCAAGCAGTGGCAGCCAAGCTAAGTCGACTCAGGCGGATGGTTTACCTACCACCCATCCATTTACTAAAAGGGATGTCAGACGAACGACAAAGTCAGCCGACTTTTGTGGGCGTGGTTGAGTTGCCTGGCAAAATCAGTGAACCATGACACACGGCCGATATTTTCGTCTGCTACTTCGTACGATATCAGCTAGCACAACAGCCGAATGCAGATCGCAAAATAATACTTGCATCACTTTTTTCTGCATCTAACGAACGAAAATAATAACAAACACAATAAATAACTAAAATAAATATTCATCTTCCGTTGTAAGCAATCACCATCGCAACATAAACAAAATTTGTTGTCCGATATACGAAAAGTCGGCCGACAAAATCGTCGAAGATAGAACATGCTCTATCTTGGCCGACAAAATCGGGCAATTTTTGCATGACACACAACAGTCCGGCGATTTTGTCGGCAAATAAAATCGGCCAATTTTGTCGTTCATCTGACATCCCCTTAACCAGCCTAGCATTGATTAACTTCTTAAAGCAAAACCAACATGGTCAACCGTCATACCAATCCACCACCAGCAGCTAGTATAGCAGCTGCATGCAAAATGCCCGGAAACTTTCGCAATGCAAACATATTTGACAATTTTCAGCCAATCCGTGAAAATATTGCAAGATGCACAGAGTTAGTAAAGCAAAGTGCCCACATCCCAGTGGAACAACAAAGCACTTGCATCATAGAGATTACAGACAGAGAGCATAGATAAGTGACAGAGCAGTCTGAGTGGTGTACCTGGATGGAAGCAGAATGATTGTCGATGCCTGAAGATATAGAAATAAGAACTGTAAGTAAGTAACAACAACACAGCAGCCCGTTAGTTGCTGCCGTTGTCACTGCTGGCTAAGGGTTTTGGAAAACAGTTTTTCAAAGTTTGGTTCAGTTTAAGTTTTCAAAATAACCTCATGTTGGGTTTTTTTCGGTTCAGAATTAGCATGAATCTGTTTTGTCAAACTCGTGACCCCAAAATCTTTGAAGCCCCGTATCTCCGTACCCATGCAAGATAGGCGCATGGTCATCATTGACCACCAATAGGAAAGTGCCCAGGCCGAGTCCGATGGTCACGTGACCCCAAAAGGTCAAGGTCGTGACCCCAATATCTTTGGGGCCCCATATCTCCGTAATTGTGCAAGATAGATGCATGATTTCAATAGACCGCCAATAGGAAACCACATATGCCGAGTCCAATGGTCACATGACTGATGACGTCAAGTGACCCCAAAAGGTCAAACTCGTAACCCCAAAATTTTTGAAGCTCCGTATCTCCGTATCTGTGCAAGATAGATTCATGGTCATCTCTGACCACTACTAGGAAAGTGCTCTAGACGAGTCCGATGGTCACGTTCCGATGACGTCACGTGACCCCTAAAGATCAAAATCGTGACCCTCAAAATATTTAAGGTTCAGTGTCTTCATGCCTGTGTAAAGCAGATGGTTTATAATTGACCATCAACATAAAAACTTTGTTATTGTAATAAAACAGCAAATATAAATAAAAAGGTGATATTATTCAGCAGCACATTGACAGTTAGACGATGTGATGGTGACTGGTGAGTGATATCGCCTTTTTATGATTTTTGCTGTTTTCAATGTGTCACTCATTGCATATCGCCGTTAACAAGTGTATGAACTGATGTTTTGTACATTTATTAGTAGTAGTAGTACAGCTATAGTAACTCACTTAACGATAATCACGACTCATGAGAAATGAACAAAAAATGATAGTGACTTTTGCAAGCTTTTCACAACTGCGATTGTTGCTTAGACCTTTCTATCTGGCTATATAGAAAGAACAGACTAAATCTATAAGAAAATACATTAGTTCATGCTTGCAATTATGATTTTTGCTGCTTTGTATCGGTTCTTACCACTCTAACATCCACTTACTGTGATGCGTTTCATGCATTTTGAACAATATAACCACATTTACATCCAAATATTATAGTAAACTACTACTGCAGTAGCAGATATCACAAACAACATGTACAACATAGGCCGATGAAAGCTTCTTTAAACTAACACTGAAATTTTTTCCACATCTTGAAACAGTTAAAAGAACCTTTCATTAGTCTACAATAAACCGTTGCTACACATACGTATAATAGTTATAGTTTAGTTCAGTTCTTCCGTCGCCTGTTCCTACCTAGCATTATTATAGTGAACAATGATTTTCAATATGATTCAAACTAGAGCTGTCACAATTGATGCGTTAATTAACGCGTTAATGCGTTAATAAATTAACGCGCGTTAAAAAAATTAATGTGCTTTAAAAAATTAATGCACATACGTAAATTTATGTTAATTTACTAAATTTTGTGAAGCAAAAGTTGAAATATTCCGTTAAACTGCAGTTATTTGACAATCGAATGAATTCGAGTAACTGAACTGTAGTTTTCGTTCCATCACTACTGTAAATAAATAATTATTTCGATTTTCGATGACATGCTAATAGATTTCTATGCTACCTATGACGTCAGTTATTGTTGATTATACATTTAAAAATGTGTTTCTAACTCTACATTAGACAGGTAGGGCCCCTCAAACGTCGCGAGGCCTGTGATAACTTATCCCCCTACTCTCCCTCTCGACGGGACTGGGTGCGTTAATTTACGCGTTAATTAATGCATTAAAAAAATTAACGCCTTGAGAGCTCTAATTCAAACACAGCAGTGAAATTATGACATAAGTAAAATGAGAAACAAACCTGCAATGACCGTGTTAATACATTCATACAATAGGGACATCGCTGATGTGCTGCAACAACAACAACAACAACAACTACAACAACTACACATAACAGTATCATCACTGCTCTTGTGGATGACGTCAAATGCAAAAAAACTGTTTTGGGTGACTTCACAAAAGCTGCCGAACTATAGTTTGCTTTGGCAGATTTAACGAAAATTTGGTACTTTGATTGCCAATAGATTGTTGACGTAGAATTTTGCCAGAATCAGATGTAGTTTGATGGAGTTACGCAAATGTACAATAAATGACAAGTTTATTAACATAACGCTATATTGGTAACAGAAAAATTTTGTTATAAATATTCAACAATTAATAACTTTGTTTGAAAACATTCGGCATGATTGGACTCGAGTGCGGTGTCACGTTCTTTATTATAAAAGGAGTAACGTATATACATCTAAACACAAAAAAATAAAACTAGAAAACAAAAAGTCCACCGTAATATATGACATTTCTATTGCACGATGTCTAGGGGGTTACTTTTCTCCAAACACAGCGTAGTACTACAGTAGTAGTGATGCTGTTGTAGTCGTTGTAGTTGTAGTATAGTTCGGTGTACCTGTGAATGAGATTGGTCAGAGGTTCGATCAGTTTCTTGCCAAGTCGTGGTTCTAGTGGTGTCAGTGCACCAAACTGTCACCAACACAACAACAACAACACTGTGCTAATGTTACGCTAGCATCCACTGCAGTCACTTGGCAGATGCATGCACCCCGGTCTCGTCTGTCGTCGGCAGGTGGCAGCTGCGGTCGGCAAACAGCGGGACACACGTCGTGCCGCGCACAAGGACCACGATCGGTCGGAGGGACTTTGCCGTGGCTGGCCCGGCCACTTGGAACAGCTTCCCCGTCGACCTGCGGACTTCATCACTGTCCAGAGATACATTTGTGAAAAAACTCAAAACTCATTTATTTGGCTGCGAGTGCTCTTGAGGTATTCTCTAATTGGGCGCTACACAAATTAACATATTCATTCATTCATTCACTAATTTACCTAATGTCTGAGTTCATTTACTGACTTAGACTTTCACTGAGCCAATTCGCTGAGCTAAAGTTCGGTGTAAATACATATTTTAACCCAAAATCAGTGTGGACACCAATTTATGGTTTTTTGATCTTCTTGTTTGCGAGTTAAGTGCCCATATGGAACAGAGAGACAGGCGAACGGATAAATGAACGAGCAAAACGTTTAATATGACCCATTAGAACGACCAGCCGCATAACAACACTTTCTAGCCAAGCCGTAGCATAACCGCAGAGCAGTGTTTTTCAGGAGGAGGTTCGGCCAATCGCCAGAAGAGAAAATAACATGAAAAACTGAACAAGATCAGACATTCAATAAAGTGCAGTTTAAACTCAGTAAACAATTTTAGGACTTTTTAAGTTGTAACGTTGGGAATGTTCGGAATTCAGAAGACATGCAGCTCAGAAATGTTGTGTTTCACCAAGTAAACTTTCAACCATCACAATGTCACGCCGTAAAGAGACCCTCACAGGCCATAAGATGCAACGCAAATGTCCATAACTGCAGTGGTTCATGAATCATCATGTTGACACTTGACAGCAAAAACAAGAAATTTGAGCTAATGCTCACGAGACGCACGAAAGCCTATAGCAGTTCCTCTTCGCAAACTGTCAGTCTGTCTCCAGCCTTTTCGTCGCAGTTCATTCTTGGATTTTGTGCTGCAGCAGAAGATCGCAAAAATTAATAACAAGCAGCATGTCTGTACCTATTTGCAATCGTTTTCATGCTACACCAGATAGTTGCGGTAAAATAACCACTTTTAGGAAGGGCAGCCGTCTTTGACGCCCGCCTGCGCCGGGCTTCACGGACAGACGGACGGACGGACGGACGGACGCCCAGACGATAGCGTGTAAAAACCTAGCGACAATGGTGAAAATGATACTGCCTTCACTTCCACCAGCAAAAAACAAACTGGCGAGAAGTAAGTGACAAAATGCAAGTAAGTAAGACCGACCGACCCACCAATTTGATAATCTTGATAAGGACCCAGTTGTTAGTGGAGCTTGTCATCAGCTTAAAGAACAGTGGAGCCAGAGACAAGTAGTTCTTGGGATTCTTACGTGCCAGCTCACAGATCACGTTCACTGCTGCCGACTGTACACCTACGCCACCACAACATAGTCCTTCACACCAACAGTTCTCTGCTACCACAAACTTGCATGCACTTCAAATACAAGGGAATCAGAGGGTTAAGACAGAGGATAAAGGGAAATGCAGAAAATAGAGACAACAAGACTGCCACAGGACAACATTAATGCTAACGAACCGTCAGCCAAAATATGCTTCAATTAAATGCTAAGTATTGGCCTATAGTATACTGGACCATTTTCCACCCAGACCACGGTTAAGCCCAAATTCCATTATGCCGACTTTCGCTGAAACTTCCCCGCGGGGAAAGTCGCGGACACAAACCACGAAAGTCCGTGACACAAATCATGAAAGTCGGCGACGTGATTTGTGTTGCGGACTTTCATGATTTGTGTCTGCGACACGTCTGCGACTTTGTCGGGAACTTGTCCCGGACTTTGTCACAAAGTCGGCGTAATGGAATTTGGGCTTTAGGCTGCGTTCACATAGACATGAGTCCGGGTTTCCGCTTACAGCCAGTAAAAGCTTCATTCGTACAAGTGGAGCATTCAAGGTCACTTGTAAAAGCGAATAAATAAACACCTGTCAGCTATATTGAATTGAATCGAATCGAGGAAATGCTTCGCGAAAAACAGCAATATTTCATCACATCGCTAATAATTTTACCAACCACGCATCTCTTACGATGAATAATTTTACAATGACATCAGTTCTGGCGTCAAATATGTGCCACAGCTTTTGTACATTAGATTATTGTCATTTATGGATAGTTTATGCCGCACGGATTGGATAAAAACATGACCTGCACAGAAACTACTCATACGAGTGAAATTTACAGGTAAGCCGTACTCGTATGCATGTGAATGGCCGACACTGAAATACACGCAAACTCGTACAGTGCCGGACTCGTACTGGTACTCGTGTTTATGTGAATGCAGCCTTACTCCAGAACACATTACTTCAGCTTAGTTGCTTTCCGTAACTAACTGCCTGATGATGATGATGATGATGAAGGACGAATTAACTTTAGCGTGGCGTTAAGTCCTAAGACTACAAGGACACGTAACAATAAGCCTAAACAGTGAAGTCACGTAATAGTAGTCAGCGCAATGAGACGTTGTTAGTCATGACTGTAAGACCAGGCAAAAAGTTCGGTTTTCAGTCTGCTGCGGAAAACTTGCAACGACGAAGACGACCGGACCGACTCCGGCAGACTGTTCCAGACCGATGCAGCAGTCACTGGAAAGGTGCGGTCGCCAACGGTAGAACGCACAGTGCGTGGAACAACAAAAACAGCAGCATCATTGGTGCATGATGCTATGGCATCGTCTAGTATCTGGTCAATGTACGCCAGACTCAGTTAGTACCTGGGTCCAGGTCTTCATACAGACCTGGGTCTGGATCTTCTAGCTTCTCCTTGAGTCTTGGAAAAGCTGGGCGCAGTGCATCGGGAAACTTGAGGAAAACTTTGAACATGATGAGGACAGCTTTCTTTCGCAGGTACGGCCGAGTAGACGTCATCTGTGCACCATAGATACAACAAATAATGTAGACAGATAAATACAATATCTTCCTCCATCCCTAAGGTAAACTAAAAGAATCTTGAAGAACTATTATTAGAACTAACTCTGCCTATTATCCTGCTAAGAGATTTCAATGCCCACAATGTTAACTGCAGTTGTTTTAATAACGACAGCAAATGCAAGATCATTAAAGATCTCTTACGTCAACACAATCCATCTATTATGGTGGCGTGGTTGGTGGTGTAGTGTAGTTGGTAACGCGTTTCGGCTGAAACAAGGTTACTCTACGCCGGGCCTGGTTAGTACTGCGATGGGTGACTGCCTGCGGGCAGGTAAACCATCTCGGTGCGAAGCCTCCCAGCTAGGTCGACTCAGCCTTCTACCCTCCAAGGGACGATAAAATGAGTAGTAACTCATTTACATGAGTTATGAGTTACGGAAGGTGGGGACCTTGGTACAGCTGACTGGAGTTGCCTAGCCGGCTGCTGCGCCAGCCTGTGTCTGCAGGCTGCACACGGTGGCCGTGCGGCAGGCGGCTTTGGTTAGTGACGAAAACGCATTAGAGGCGTATTTGCGATGATGCGCTATACAAATTGACGACCTTTACCTTTTTTTATGAATGATGGTTCCATGCCCTATCTCAATCCAGCATGTGGTGCAAAATCTGCAATAGATCTCAGTACAAACAAAAATGCTGAGAAAAAGCCCCAGAAAAAGACAAAAAGAGAAAGAGACACACTGAGAGAGAGACAGATAAACAGACCAAGGTCATAATGTCGTTGGCAAGGTCACGAGCTAAGTCCGGCGAGACAAAACAAGCCAAGCCGTTGAGCGCTACTCCAGCATCATAGATGTTCTGACTGCTTAAGTCCTATATACACACAGAGGACAACACACACGATTAAAGAATGGTTACACCGATCTACAGCACGCACAGCTAACGAAGGCAGTTACATATGCAACGACAGACAGACAGACAGATAGACAAGCCGGTAGCCTTAAGAACTGGCAACACAATGCTCTATACCAGGTACTTCTGCGGACAAGTCTCTATATCTCGTCGACGATTGCAACTTGGTCAGCGACGACACTCGGCAACTACGTTCAGCCGCCTCCCTCACTTGTACTGTACCGAGGACAAGGACACGGCTTGCTGAGAGATCGCTCGCAGTCGGCAGACTAGTCTGGAACAGTTTGCCGGCTGCACTGCTAGCCGTAGAGGACTACGAACAGTTCAAAGCGCAACTAAAGACACATTTGTTTGACTGATTGAAACTGCGGCGCCTAGTGACTTCTGCTTTTAGGCCCCGCCGTGTATAAATCCGCTTTATTATTATAAGGTCAGCTGACATACACTTACCACTTTCATGTTTGTAAGCTACTGACCACTGGAGAGACAGCCACACTTCACAACTTCACGCTAGGATACCCACGACCAATCAATGACTGCAGGCTGCTAAACAAAGTTATTCTGCATAGACTTCGTCGCCATTAAATGTCAAGTTAGTATGTCTTGTTATCCACAACTGAAATAACCGAAAACGTAATCTTCGTTTTTGTGGACTTGCTATACAACATGTTGTAACAACATGTTGTACAAGTGAAGCTTGGGCATCGAACTGTTGTGCACGACGGGCGTTAGCCAATGTCAACAATGCTGCAAATTACTCAGGTCAGGTCAGGTAGTCGCGTAGTTGTTGGAACGTAGCGTCGCTCTTCCGCCGTGACCACGCCTGACAGCCAGCTTCCACTGATCAGCAGGTGGGCGGTTTTGTCTCTTCGGAGCTGGTCTATCCACCTGCCACGTGGACGACCAGAACGACGTTTCCATGTAGGGTCTGGAAGGCGTCCCTGAAACAACCTGACGCAACTGTGGAGTGCCTTGTGAGCTGGTACTTTGTCGCCGAGCCTCGCTAGGTGTCCGAAGATGGCTGAGCGACGACAACAGATGGTGGTAGATAGGGAAGGGAGACCAGTGCAGATTACTGAGACAGTATAAGCATATAAATGGCGTCAGTCAAGGACATCCACTTGGACGTTAGGTGGCCACAGCTATCGACTCATTGGCAACATGACGATTCACACACGTCTCTCGTCAACCAGCCAGGAACCGGGGCATTAAAGACTGCACAATGAAGGACACAAAATGTCGCACGATCTGTAGTTTGAACAGACACATAGATTGAGATGCTTGACAAAATGGAACTAAACGATTCCAGTGATGGCGTAATGATGGCACATCGCCAGTCAACACACGGCATCAAAGATGTTCCTCTTATACAATAGAACGCATGCGTGACGTGTCAGACAGCATAGACAAACAGCTTTGTGCTTCGCAAACTGTCCAGAACATGCTACTACCACTCAGCCGCAAAGACGACTTAAACACTGCACTTTTATCAACTTCTAGAATCTCAGGACTAACATTTATGGAGTATATTTAACATAGTCATGCGACTGTGTGATTTGCTTTTAACTGACATAATGGGTGCATCAGAAGTGTGTGAATAATAATAACAACAAAGCAGACGTGTAATGCCCAAACTTTGAAGCCAAACTTATTTCAACATTTTTTATGCTCCTAAGGCAATGTTCTGGCTCTTTTTTGCAATAAACTAAACTAGCACAGCAGCAGCAGCTGTGAGTAACCTTTCTGATCATGTTGGTCGTAAGCATCAGAACGTCGGTGCCTTCATGAAAGCTCTGAGATGCGGCCAGGTAACCAATCCTCTGTCGCAGCCAAACGCACATACAGTGAGTCCGCATAGGCCGTAATGCAAATTTTTAAAAAATTGGAGTAAAATTGGGGAAGGAGTTATCAGATTTTTATCCCAAACAAACTCGATCTTACTTTTCGGGCCCCAAATCACTGCGCAAAATTTCATCAAAATCGAATAAAAAATGCGGCTGTAGGAGTGTTTACAGACAGACTGACAGAATGACAGACAGATGCAAGTGATTTTATAATCTGTCCCATGCTATGTTATTGCAATGGGACAGATAATTATATGCCATGTTGCTTTCAAGGTTTATTTCCCCTTTAACTTTTCTGATCGAGATTAACGTGTTAACTGCTACACTAAGCCACCACTATGCTGCTATTGTACTATTTAAACCAGGTGCAGGAACGGAATGTCTCATTGGCAAAACTAACAAGAGGATGTGGCCGTTGAGGGGCTGCCCGCTATGGGGCCGTCCTTGCAGTTGAGTACATGTGTGCTGTTTTGGGGCTTTCTAGGCCTGTGCAAGGTGGTAAGGGATCCTTACGCCACCTGACAAATATCAAGTTGATCGGACAACAGGCGGAGAAGTTATGAGGATTTTTCGCCAACAACGCAATTAGCTGCCGTGACCTTGACCTCTGACCCCTTGACCTTGAAATTGGTCCATGGGGTGCTGGTGTCCCAGGGACCCTTCCTAACAAGTTTGGTATTCGTAGGCCTTTTCATTTCCCCTCTAGGTGGAGGCACGGGACAGACAGACAGGATCAACACATGATGGGGCCTCTTTCTAAGAAGGACGGCCCCATAATAATATCATTACCTATTCACAGTTCACACCAGATGAGCAGAAATTTGGGTGAACTACAGATGTAACTTACAACTAGTGCTGTAATTACCACTGCTAGAGATACAACTAACTACAACTATGACAACAACAACAACTACTACTACTACTACTATTACTACTACTGCTGCTACAGCCACTGCTGCTACTGGAAGACAAGTGAGTATTCAGCGGTGAAGCACCTTGTGTGTGAACTTTGAAGAGCTCATAACTTCAATGATGTTGAATGCTGCCCAACTCACATCATAGCCAAGCATCTGCAGCTACAAGCACACAGACAACAGATACAGAGACAGACACACATATGTATGTACAATGTGCGTGGCGCCGCAACGTGGTAGCCGCGTTTCCCGCATGTCCGATGAATTTATATGAATGCTGCGGCCGTACGCATTTCTGCTTGCTGAAAGTATGACTGCGTTCTAGCCTGTGGTTTCCGGAATACGAAGATTCATGTTGTTTTCCAGTTTGCCGAGCCCTCGTGGAATATTTCGCCTGGAAAACGTGCTTCGTGCTCAAGCCTAGCTAGACTGTTGGCCGTGGCCATGTTCCGTGTGTCCTACATGTTCAGCCATGTGTGACCGTTACTTGCGGTTTTATTTGTGGACCCTGAGGTTTTTTTACTTAGGCCACGTTAAAAAATCGTAACGTAATGTAATACACACACGCAAACTAAGCTGTCGATCTGAAGGATCCCTCTACTGTCAATGTGTTCTGCTGTGGGTGTATAATCCAATCGTGAATTGACACGAGTGGCCGCAGATGTCACATGTCCAGACACCTGGGTTCGTTGATATGCTTGCCTTACATGGTTTACCTCTAGC
>Ga0209367_1007717_pt1 | contig 14786 bp, 7 predicted proteins | sample WorMetLIZISLAND2_FD_187412 | JGI IMG/M metagenome (GOLD analysis project Ga0209367, IMG submission 187412) | Marine gutless worms symbiont microbial communities from Max Planck institute for Marine Microbiology, Germany - Olavius geniculatus... ... | reverse complement strand
TAAAAAATTAAAAAAAAAAAATAATAATAATAATAATAATAACACAATTTATAAGGTGTCACAAAACATCGTAAGATAAAACAAGGGCGCCTGACAAAACGTGTAAAATTAATGCAATAATATCAGTAACTGAAATGCTAAAACGTAATGTCAGGAAACGATATTTGAAACAAGTGTTCCTTTATTGGCCGCTATCTACAGTGTCTTCATTACAGCTGATGTCGATAAAGTCATATACTGGATAGGCCTATACCAAGTTGTTTGAAGTTACTTTGTACTTTTTACTTCAAAAGTAACTGTTTGGTCCTGTACTTTTTACACTCAAGTTACTTTTTTATCCAGTACTTTTACTTGTTACTTAAGTAACTTTTTCACAGTTTTCTTGTACTTTTACTTAAATAAATTTTTTGAGTACTTTTTACATCACTGGTTATAGGCTCAGTGCCTTTCTGAAAGCAATATTATGAGGGACGTTCAATAAATTTTAAAACTGTTTTTCTCAGTAAGCACCGAGTGATGGTTGAACACCAAAATTTTTATGAAGTTGTAGGACCACTACTGTACATCACTTACTTGTGGTATCATTAGACATCATTATCATTAAAATATAGGCACTGATGTCTGGCATACTCAGAGAATAACCATGAAATTTTTTAGTCACAGAAGACCTAGCAAGTGTTGAAATTTATTGTAAATTATCTGTAGTATTTAGCAGCAACATTTTGTTACTTTTGAAAGTATTTGAATAGTTTGCCCGCTTTTCCAGCAGTCATCAGTCATTTAGTGACGATCTCCATGTTGGAGCACTGCATATGGCAATAACAGTAAGCTGCAGGCAAAGCATTTTTTGGTTTACTTGGAGAGTTGTTTTTGCAGACTTTCTGCTTGAAAGACATACTGTGAATGCAGAATATTACTGTGCATTTTTGTTTGATTGATCACAATTAACAATTTGCAACAATCGACCAGGTTTGCTGCAGAAAGATGTCATTCTTCAAAATGACAGTGCACCACCATGCGATAGGTCCATTGGACAGTTGAGAAAATTGAAGAGATGGGCTAAGAACTGCTATAGCATTTGTCATACAGCCCAGACTTAGATCCAAATATTTTCCATTTGTTTGGATCACAGAACTAATCACTTGGAGACATTAAGTTCAAGAAGGAGGAAGATGTTTAACAGCATTGTGTTTGGGAATTTCTGCATGGTGCCAATAAAAACTTAATGTTACAGATTCCAGCCAACTTTTAGAACAACGGGAACATTGCAGTGAACTGCAGGGAGAATATGTTGAAAGGTAACATAACTGTCAGAATTGTGTGATTCACTGTGTTTATATTAAGGATGTAGTCCTGGAATTTGTTGAATGCCCCTTGTAGTTTGCCGTCTTGGTGTTGAACTGATAGTTATATGTGACTGCTATGATATAGGTCTAGATGGCACACTGTATGACTACTTTGGAGGAGAGAGAGATCTGTTAAAGCATCATGTCTGTTTTGTCGGGGATCCTGCAGCAAGAATACAGGAGGATTATCTCCGCATTCTGCGATACTTTAGGTATTGTCGGTGTCGGAGTTAAGGTATTCTCTGCATTTCGTGTTTTTTAAATGTTCTGTTACTGTTATAAGTTCACAGCATCATTTTAGCAACACAGCTTATATGTACACTGTGTCTGGTAAAAAAACTGACCCTCTAGACATCGTGCAATAAAAATGTCAAATCTGAATGGATTTGAATGAAGTTTTGTATGTACACTTAATCCCCAATAAATTTCTGAAACGACTGCCAAATTTCATTGAAAAATATACTTTTTTACCAAAATTAATAATTATTGAATATGAATAACAAAATATTTCTGTTACCATACCAATATGGTTTTACATTTCCCATGTGTACATTTGCATAACTTTAACAAACAACATATGATTTTGGCAAAATTTTTCATTGACAGTGCAACATCTATTGGTAGTCAAACTGCCAAGTTTTAGTTAAATCTATTTTCGCAGACAATAGTTACACTGGCTTTTGTGAGGTTGCCTCAAAACATGAAGTGTCCAGTATTAGGCAACCGTTTGTTTAATCCTGACAGTGTCCACGGCTTGCTTGGAAATTCCGCAATAAACATTTTAGCACCAAACCCTTTCTTTTGTCTCAACAGTTTAATTAAAACACGATCGTCTGCAGAAAACACCATTTTGTCATTGTTTAGGGGCCTGCTTTATTTTGATTGCATCAACAAATGCCACTTCCGCTTGAGCGACTGCAGTTTGTAACACCATATTGGTAATGAAGATATTTTGTTATCGATATTCGCTGTTTAATAATTTTAGCAAGAAATAATATTTTTCAACAAAATTTACTAATCGCTTCAGGAATTTATTGGGACTAAGTGTACAAAACTTTGTTGATATTTGTTCAGATTTGACATGTTTATTGCTCGATGTCTAGGGGATCAGTTTTTTACTGGACACAGTGTAGTTGCTCCATGATTGCTACGTAGTTGATTAAACTGCATACTGCAGCTTTTCTTATTTAAACAGTTTGTCATTTAGCATCTTCTAATCTTGTATAATGTTTAATGCACCATAAAAGTACATATATTTGATCATTTTTTTTTCAATTAGACATTTTTTCCAATCCATGTACTTAGACTAGATCTCCAAAATGTGAACTTGGGATTGTTTTATTGAACTTTTCTCTTACAGGCTACGTGACGTTTGTGTTTTGGTATTAATGATTCTGTTAATGTGTGCATAGATTCTATGGACGGATTGCTAAGAAGCCTTATGAACATGACAGTGTAACTTTGAAAGCCATTCGAGAAAATGCCAATGGATTGGCTGGTTAGTAAATTTTCAGCCAGGCTCAGAATTTTTAGTAATTGTTTTATTGTACAGTTTACCTCCACCACATTTTAAGAAATCTGTTTAGGAACACAATGAGAAGTTGAGAACCTTTCTACTGCATTTCTTATTTTCTTAGAGATTACTAAGATAGATAGAACCCTGGCAAAAGCAGTTTCAATGATGCCTTTGGTTGCAGAATGTTGCTTGTGTAGGAATTTCTGGAGAGCGGATCTGGGTCGAAGTGAAAAAGATTGCTACCGGAAGACATGCTGACAGCATGTTTGATGTTATGGCGGAATTGGGAGTCACCAATTATATCGGTTGGCGTGTGAAAATATTTGTACTACATGTATTTTCTTACAGCACATATTATATATGCAGCATTAGGATGTAGATGACATTTTAACAAGAAACGCTTTACAGTGGACATTCTGCCCTGTAAACTATACTTCATCATTATCCAGGTCCAGTAAAAGTTCTATGTGAAATTTTTCAGCACATATGAGGCTCTTTTGTTTTAAACTGAACTAATTGAGTACCATACATACGCATTAGTTGCAAAATTTACGACAAAATCAGGCCCAAAAAAATTGGGGGGCAACTTATCCCCAGATCATAAAATAAATTTTTTCAGCCATGCAACAATGCGTTTCACGTTTTTGCAACTTGACTCAGCAGCTGTGCCACTTTCATTTTATGCAGAAAGTTTGCTGCTGACGGCCGTAAGCCTTTATTGCATATTTATGAAGTGTAAACTTGCCACTGCACTTAGAAGTCTACTCAAGTCAGATGATAAAGCTGATAAAGCTCTGAAATCTGCTCTCGTCTTTGCGTATCGTGCTCATCTGTGCAAGAAAATGCAGTGATGGGAACAAGGCACCAACTCTCAAGACCAGGGCATTTAATGCATTCTTGTATTTTTTAATATTTTTAATATGTCCATCGTAAACCAAAACTGAAAACCAAAACCATTATGAAGTTGTACTGCCACTATTGTACATCACTTACCATGGTCTCATTTATGACGTCACGTTGTGACGTCATTATTATTATTAAGATATAAATGATGGGCGTTGATGTTTGCTTAGAGAATTAGGTTAGACAATAATCATAAAATTTTCTAGTCGCAGAAGGTGTAGAAAGTGCTGAAATTTATTTTAGATTATTTGTAGTAATTAGCAGTGACACTTTATCACGTTTGAAAGTATTTGAATAGTTTGCCCACTTTGTGGCAATCATTAGTCAATTAGTGATGATGTCAGTGTTGGAGCACTGCTTATGGCAAAAACGGTCAGCTGCAGACAAAGCATTTTTTGGTTTACTTAAAGAGTTGTTCTTGCAGACTTTTTTGCTCGAAAGACATACTGTGAATGAACAATATTACCAGGCATTATTGTCCAATTGATTACGACTAGTGATTGCAATCCCAGGATTGAATTCTCAATCCCGGGATTCGGGATTGAGAAATTCGTAATCTGGGGATCCCATTTTGAGATTAGGCTAACAAACTGGTCATCATTTTGGTATCCCCAATTGACTTATTTCATGCATAGGATGATGTGTAGGCCCCTACGGAAGGTATGTCCGAACTGTACGGAGTGACGATGACTATCAAAATGCAAATTACAGTACGCAGCACAAAGTAGTACTCTGGCGCTCTATTATTTGACATGCTTAAAAAGTACAATTTTAACACATTTTTGTAATCCTGGGATTGGGACGCTGCCAATCTTGGGATTCGGGATTGGCGAAAACGGCCGGGATTCGGGATCCCGGGATTGCAATCTCTAATTACGACCAGCAATTCGCAGCAATTGACCAGGTTTGCTGCAGAACAGTGTCGTTCTTTAAAATGGCAGTGCCCCATCGTGCAATTGGCCCATTAGACAGTTAAGAAAATTGAAAAGATGGGCTGGGAACTGCTACAGCATTTGCCAGACAGTCCAGATTTAGCTCCAAGTATTTCTTTATTTGTTTGGACCACAGAGCGAATCACTTGGAGACATTAAGTTTAAAAACGATGAAGATGTTCTACAGCATTTTGTCCAAAAATTTCTACAGATGCTAATAAAAAACTTAATGCTACGGGTTCCAGCCGACTTGTAGAACATTGGGAACATTGCAGTGAACTGCAGGGAGAATATGTTCGGTAGTAACATAACTGTCAGAAATGTGCGATTTACTGTCGTTGTATTAAGGACGTAGTCCTGGAACTTATTGAATGCCCCTCATACACTGAGAAGAAATGATGACACGTTGCCAAACAGGCACAACGGTGGACAACACAGTGTCAGTGAGAAAGATAAAGAATATGTCAAACAGAAGGAATTCTTGGAAAATTTTTAGCTGAAGCTTATTCTGTTGATAGTAATACAGTTTGTGTTATAATTATTATTTGGCAGGTTTTCCAGCAGAGATGAACATACATGAGATCAGAAGGGTTTATCAGACGTGTTCTGATCTCGACCTTCAGCCAATGACTGTTATGGCTGCACTGCTTCGCACAGAAGATCAGGTCTTCATATTTACGTCTTATTTGTTGGTGACATTGTTGGTCGCATCAATGAAGTTAGTCTGCGTCAAGATTGGTTTCTACTGTGATGCGTGACCATTAAAGCCCAAATTCCATTACGCTGACTTCGCAACTTTCACCAAAACTTTCCCACTGGGAAAGTCGCGGACACAAATCGTGAAAGTCCGTGACACAGATCATGTTGTCAATTTTCATGATTTGCGTCTGCGACAAAGTCCGTGGACTTTGTCACCGACTTTCCCCATATATTGCAACGGACTAAATTCCATTAGAGCGACACAAACGGGTTTGTCGTGGACTTGTCATGGACTTGTCATGGACTTTGTCGCAAACATCTCGACATGTCGAGATGGTTTGTGTTTGCGACTTTTATGATTTTTTTCGGCGACTTTCACCGAAACTTTATGATTTCATGATTTGTCACCGTCTGAGTCACGTCTTTCATGATAGGTGTCCGCAACTTTCCCCACGGGAAAGTTTCGGTGAAAGTTAGGAGTACTGGAATTTGGGCCTTACCGCATTTACAACTTCACTTTTTTGCCAAATTACTTCAGTGCATGTTTTCCATCAGTGTAATTTCGCAAAGTGTTATGTAGACTAAAGCACATTTAGTAATGTATTTGCAGTTTGCAGTTGTCTTTACTCTTTAGTGGTTTAGCACTGTTGTTTGGTTGGCAGGAAGATTATCCATTGTGTAAAATGTCTTTCTGAGTGAGATCAACAACGTTCACTTTTGGAAAACTAGCCTAGTTTGAGGCAACTCTGCAGTAAGTGGCCAGTAAAATAACTGAAAAGTTATTACAGTTTTTAATAGACACTGTTGTTAGTGCTATCATTAACTTCACTGACATGGTCTTGGAATTAACAAAGTTGCTAGATTGACACAGGACAGTGGGTAGACTGTATTCATCGTATCACCAACCTTTTTAGAGGACGGCACGTGGCCTGCAGATGTTGGACCTGATGATGGTTATTACAGATAACATAGAATGGTATAAAAATTTAATATAAATGAAAAACATATAAAAATTGATTTAAATCACAAAAATCTGACTCAAGTGAAAATAGATTATTTTTTTTTATTTTTACCAGTAGAATTACGATTTTTCTTAACCCTGGTTGTAGATAGACACTGCTACTGATGCAGGTTTTGGCACTGCACAGTCGTGCGAAAATGTCTAATGAAGAGAAGGAGCTCGGATTCTTCATCATAAGTCATCGCGATGACGATTTCGGTGCCGAGCCGTTCGAACTTTGTCGTGATCTCATCTGTGACTCTTCCGACAACCCGACAAGAAGAAAGCGACACGTCTGTGAACTTCTCAAGTATCTGGACTTGCGGCCGACACTGGAAAAAGTTGTTGACTGGAATCCACCGAGGTTTCCAGTGCGTGGAGATCAGGTGTTGCTGGCCGGCGTGCCGAAAGGACCCTCGGTGGGCAAGGTGCTTGCTTTCCTGCAGCAGAAGTGGAAGGAAAGCCGGTACGAGCTGGATGCTGAAGAACTGCTGAAGTTTATTGAAGAGGCAAAGCGAAGCTGCTGATTTCAGTGAAGACAGTAAATAGTAGAGTAGATAACAATTTGCATACATTGAAACTTTGTGACTTACCATTTTGAAATTGGCAAAAGCTAAAAGTTGATAAATTTAGCAAAATTTTCAAAATTTGTCACATTTCTTTTTGGCAGGTCTCTAATAAACTGAACTTTGAAATTTGTAAAAGTTCTTGAATTTTAAAATTGTTTTTTGAGCTTTGTTTTGAATTTTCAATCTAGATGTGGCCGTTTTGATACAGTGCCAGGGTGTGACGGACGGACGAACAGACAGACGTGCTAAGATGCGCGTAAAAAAAATGGAACGTGGCCAGGGTTATGTGACCTTTAATTTTTGCTTTATTTTTTTATATTTTTTGGATGAACCACAATGACCATTGTTTCATCAGTGAACCAGATAAAGTTCATCATCAAACATTAGCATATGGGTTGACACAATATGTTCAGTAAGAAATAGCGAGTGTGTACTAGAAATCTATCTTATTTGAGTGTAGCATTTTAGCCGACCATACTGACGTAATGATACGATCGTCCTCTGTCTGTCGTCCGTACGTCCGTCCGTCACAGGTGTATTGTGGCTAAGCAGTGAGTCGTATGAAAGTAAGTTATTCCCAAAATAAAGAGTGCCCTTTTTACGGTTCACAGTGTAGACTGAACTGACAACCTGGCTGCCAGTTGTCCAGTGCAAATCATCTATCATACCATATATCATACTTATTATTACAACTGCCAATACAGAACATAGATTAAATTACAACAAGGCTCAGTGGCCACTCACGGGGTGCAGAAACTAGAAACAGTAGCAGCATGCAACATACGTGATTTATTCGGTAAAATCCTCAACAAACGACGGCTAAAATCTCCAAACAGTGACGAACCGGTCAACGTGTGACATTAGCGTACGGATTGCTGACAAGAACAGATTATCGACAACAGCAATGACCATGTAACAACACTATTACCAACGTGATTGATAACAGCTTAACTCTGCATGCAAATTAATGCATTCCGTTACTATCAGTGGCCCTGCGGCGAGGGGAGGGGGCAAGCGCCCATCCTAAATTTCTGGCTGTCAAAAAATCGTCTGAAAACTTTCGTCCAAAAATGCACAACTAGGGGCTAAAAACCCAAGTTTGGGGAAAATTTTGAAGCAAAATTGAACTTTGAGCATCCGTAATCTCCTACGTCAGAAATTTGCAGGGTCTGTCCAGAAACTGCACTTTTCTACAACAACTATGTTTCAACACAGGATGCCGCTGCGTACTCCACTAGGGGCCTACCGTGCATAGCAACTTAGCAAGTGAAGATGTCGGCCCACTGCTGATATGATATGCAGCCATCCAAATGCACAAATCTGACCTTAACTTTTGACTTTTGGAGATGAAATTTGATTACCAGTTATGGCCGATTCACACCTACAACTTTAGTTGAGTCTCGTCGGCGTCGTTGGTGTGAACTGGCCATTTCACCTCCTTTTGACGAATGTATGCATAAATTTTCGTTTCCGATTTTGGCTCCCATACAGGATGCACAGACGGGCGGACAGACGGACAAGACCCGTAATGTGGCCAATCGCATGATAACTGCATGAAAAGCTCAACTTCTCGCAACATACAGGGTGAGCGGAAAAGTAAGCATTCATCATGTTGACATATATGGTGGAATTGTTATATTGCAGATTTACTGCCAAGTGTCAAACAAACAGCTGAAAGTTGGGCAACGTTCACTAACGTCAATACACCAATCAATCTTCGAGTCAATCAATCAAACAAACACACATCTCCAAATGTCGCTAATGAATTAGAGATGCATATACTCTCGAGTAAACAAAACTTGTTGGCATATCGTTCTAGGCCACCCTCTATATCTATACCACCGGCACTCTACTGTATGCACAACATGACTGGTACCTAATTGCTGCAATCTCAAAACACCGGTGCTCAGATGGCAGATTAGTTGCAGTAAATGATTAGCTCATATATACACAATGGGCCAAACAACAAGCAGTCAGTTATGTACAACGTGTACGTTGGCAGACAGACAGATATTCCAGTCCTTGTAATAATATCAGAGCGGTTATTATGCCAGATTTTCCATGAATACATTATCAATATGATTATTAGTCATACAAAGATATAACAAAATAACAGTAGTAGTACTAGTATTAGTAGTAAACACAAAATCGTACACATCAAATAGGGACAGTTTCCAATTGGTAGCAGCTATTTTCAAAAATATTACAGATTTCACTAATTCAGCTTTTGCATCAAATTGTAATATGAATGCTTTCAAATTCTAAGCATTTAAACAGCGGTATTTAAGCAGCACAGATAGTAGTTAATGGACAGTGAGAACAAAAGGAGACAACAAGGTCTGGTCCATGAGAAAATATTGCCACAATGACAGAAGCTTGTTCTCCATAATGTAACAACATATTGAACTCACCAGCCTGCCAGTTGGCTAATAACAGTGCAGAAAACTAATGATTGCTTTTCTCAGATATGATTATAATGATCATATATACAAAATACAGCATTGGCAAGAATTATATTCAGCTACAACCCAGCTTCACAAATAAATACGATTCAGTCAATAATAGTAACAAAAACGATAATAATACTGCTATTATTATGTTCTTGCTATCAGTTTGACCACAATTTTCCGACTCATCTTACACGTCCAAGCTCACACATTTTCATTTTGCACAAAAATAATTTTGCATCCCAAAGATAATCATACACACATGAATTAAAACTACAAATTATCTGGTATAAAATATTATCTAGTACACACAAGCAAGACAGATGATATTAACACGTGATAATAGCTTGACATTCCTACATATTAATAAAAGTTAACTGAAATGTGTCAGCATAAATTATGCACAAACAAACAGACAATGCCATAATCTCCATGTGATTGCCATTTTTTTTTCGATCACACAACAATTAAATTATACCCCAATGATTTGATTTTGCCAAATTTTTGAAATCAAATTTAATTGACAAAATTACTTCTAACTTGAATAATTTTTATCAATTAAAGTCTCGCTGCTATGAAACAAAAACAATTAGCTGCACCAGCGAAAGATGGCTGGCAAACATTTCTAATGAAAAATCTTAACAATGGTGCTTTAAAATTCAGATGACAGCAAAAGTAAAAAAATTACAACAAAATAATAAAAAGCTTAATCCTGTCAAATTTAACGAATTCGTCCTATCTAGCTGACGAAATGGTGAACACACAAAAAAATGCCACAATAAAAACTGATAAAATTAGTGACAACAAACAAAGTGGCAGGAAAATTACAAAAAAACTCAGAACAAGAAAACTTCACCAGAGTGCGTTATTTAGCAAGGCGAACCATGCCATACTGGGCACAGTGCCGACATCTGGCAAACCGTTATCAGCCAGTTTCCGATAAAAAGTGAAAAAGCATGAGTTCGAATCACTTCCAAACATAACGAATTACGGTTATCCCAAGGAATACTCTTCCAAAGCACCAAAAAACCATATATTGTCACATTTCTTCATGATTTTGCATGCCAAAAATTATTAAAGTCAGCCAATGTTTCACAGGCTTATTCCAAAAATAACACCGACAAAGTTTTTTTGAAACAGAGTGGATGAGACACAGCAAAAGATTTAAAACAGAATCTCCAACATAGACCACTGACGAGCATAAGCAGCCCACCCACAATCATGGGTAATACACCAAGCAAAGATGGCGGAGAAACAACGAGCAGCAGAAAAAAAAACAAAACCACCAGATATTACACTATCACGAAATTGCCTCAAATAATTCTGGTACATATTTACACGCACTGACAGATAGTCAGCAAGCACAATAACGAGACGTCAGATTTGTAGCAAATGATGGACAACTCAGCCAGGCTGGCATGATCACGCGAATTAATATACATTATAACCTCAGATGCAAACTGTAATGCCACTCAAAAAATGCGGAACAACGAAAGAAAGGGCGTCAGCAATCAGCACGGTAAACTGCTAAACGAAAACAATCAATAACAAATAAACACAACCTTAACATGACTGCAATTTATTCTGAGCCACGTAACGATGAAATCAGTAATTTAAAAATAATCATCATTTAAACAGTTAAGCAAGAAGTAGAATGGATGGGGTTTAACCTCCTTGGCGGTATGAATTTGGACAGAGTTTCTGTCTGAAAGCGGTACATAGGCTATATCTGCCTTGGCGAGTTCACCGCGACATTCGGATAATGACATTTAAATGTACACTTCAGCGTTCGACTGTATAATCCCACTGGACAGTCACATGCACCGGCAGTGCAGCCGTGCTTATGGCAGGTGTCAATCGATGTATATAGCTGGATGCGCTGCAACTTGTGATGTTGATATATTAGCTGAACACAGCTGACACCTAGCAATCGGATGGAAGAGAAGAAGGATTTTATCATTTGCAACTGACCACTGACTGTGACTAATTGACAGCACAACAGACATCGTCCGCTGACGGTTCTGGACATGCGCTAATGACTGGCACACCGTCACCCCGCAGCACAGATAGGAGGGAGACCGCTATAGCTGCGTTCCGAGTCTCACTCGGGGTTACCGCTTTCGGTACATGATTACCGCCCCGAATAACGTTCGGGATTACCGCTGAGGAGGTTAAGAACAAATGCAATCAGGAGTCGGGTTCAGTGACTAAGTGCCTGCCTCCAAAAACAACTTTCTTAACAGGTTGTTTAACATACCAATGTACAAATACATGATTACTGAACTGTAAGAATTTGGTACAGGTATTTGAAAATATTGACGTTTATCTAAACCAAACTCACAGTGCACATGTTTTTTTGCCAAAACCAATAATGGCCTTAATGTGCCTTAAAATACTACAGACACAGTGGCCATGCCCATGACTAGGCACAGCCAACGAGACAAAATATTCACATTCTTCAACAATAGCACTGTGCACCACAATATCTCAAATCTAATATCACAAATCCACTGCAGAACATCATTAGCAGCAAAGTCACATACTCGTATATGCAGACATTACTACGAATATACAGTCGCTAATTTGCATAATCAGCAAGCTGTGATGAAATACTATACACGTACAAAGAACAGAAAAATGGCAAAGCAGATGTTAAAAATCAAAAACTGTGTAAAGCAAATAACCGGAAGGAAAAAACATCTTTGATCTTCAGATATAGTCATTTCAGCACATTTTCAAATAAACTGCCAAGTCTTCTAAAGCAGCTAAAAATTCAAACTGTGCAAGGTAGTGCATCAACAGATTTAAGGTGATGAGGTCAGATAATAACACTAACAAATTCTAAACACGTCAACACAACAATAGTACATTTTTCTGCCTGAAATATTGCACTTAAGGCAAATAATTGATTTCACAGCTTTCTCTGCACAGAATGCACACATAAAAGAATAATCAAAATCGAACAGTGTCTGCCAGTCATCGCGGAAAAGCTGCATGCTTTTTTGACCAGCAATGTAAATGGACATAATGGTTAATAGTTTACACACAAATACACAGCATCTGATCACCTGTAATTGTCATAACACAGAAAACGAGTATTTTGGTATAACACAGAATAAATATGAGTATAAGTTGGCAAATTCTGGCAATTCTGTGCCATGAGTGAGTGAGTAGGGTTTAATGTCCCACCCGACACAATATAGGTCATTTCGGGGACGGTCTATTCAGGCAAACTTGCACATAAACATGATAATAGAACAAAAAGTTTAAACTTTACATTAATGAAACACAAAGTTTAACGTTTACAGAAACACAAAACACAAAAACGAGCTGAACCTAAACCTAAAATTGTAAGAATTCTCCATATAAATGTGCATATGTGAAAGCAATGGCAGGGTTCTAATAATCTTGTTATCCCTGTTATCCTCCAGACAGTCATTAATGTCAAAATGCTGTCTACTGGAGGACAGGGGTGGTGCACTTGACTTAACTGCTCATCTGGTATGAAGGTCTAAAGTGCAACAATACGTGAAGTTATTACTTCACACTAACAAACAGTACAAGCACAAACTGGACGGCTCAAACAATACTGCTTGATAGAGCACAACATTTCATTTACAGGCACTTCTTCTACTTCCCGCAAAATTCTCAAAACAGCAAGTGTCAAAGATATTTAATTATCAGCCTGACAAAAAGCTGTGAGTAAAATGCTGTAGAATAACTTTATCACTCAGTAACGTGATTCACACAAGTTTGTAAGCAAATGTTAAAAAGCCTTTTTAAAATCAAGACTTGTGACGAAAATCTTGAAAAAAATGTCGTTTACAATAATTGTGACACAAACTCAGACAAAGATTCAAATTCTTGAAACAATTACCTATAAATAGTTGCTTCATTTAGAAAGAAAATCTTTGATAAAATCGTCGAAACTTCTGCAAATTATGCGTCAGACTGCTCAACTTTGCAGACAGTTTATGTTCAGTTCTGTTAGCAAATTACGGACAAATCGAGACATCTTGCAAACTCACAACTGCTAAAAAGTTACATGATTAGATAACTTGTGAATGAATAAAAACTGCCAAAAGTTACGCAGACACATTATTACTCAATCTGGTTTTATCTTTCTAGTCCGTCAACAAATTAAAGTCATTCTCATGTGTACATAAATGCAATAATGAATAACAAATCTCCAGAAAGTAGCCACGATCAGACTACATCGAGACTGTCAGCGTGGACAAGCAGGTGTTCGTGGGAGATTGCAGCCAGTTCCTTGAGGAACTCTCGAAACACGATGGCACAGTAGACGGCGTTCTTGGTCCGGACTTCCAGGGTTGGTGCCGGGGACGTCGTCCTATTGGTCGGCGTGGAAGTGGGACTGGACTGTGATTGGTTGATGTAAAGCACACCTCGCTGGTTGTCGAGGACCGTAAGACGAGACGACGGCCGTCGAAACAAGTCTGACAAAGACTTCTTTTTTTCACCTGCAATCAAAGGGTTAAAGCTGTCTATGGCTTTTTATAGGAAACCCATCACAGAGCTACAAACTGTCACCTGACATATGGAATCATGCAGTGTTACCCGGCATGGGTGAATGTGCCATGGCTTAACCCAAGCCAGTCAGGCCAGCACTTGATTTACCTACCCCAGATGGATGGAAGGCTGAGCTTACCAACTTCCCAAGCTTCGTAACAAGCTCTCATTTGCCAGATGATGTCACCAGTCTGTTCTCACTTTAAAAATGGAGAGGAAACAGCTGACCAGTTGCTTCTCTTCTGACGAATATGGACAGCGGAACGTCAGTGGCACTTTGCTGACTTCACTGACATATCAAATGCGTTCCAAAACAGTGACAATCTGGTAGAATTGTTCATCTCTGGGGCATCTGCCCCTGCCCCTATATAGGCTCCAGCAAACTAGTAGCCAAGTCCGACCGTTGGGTAAGGTCATTGCTTGAGAGTTGACCATTACAGATAGTAACCAACTTTCAGTACTATCACAGATTATCATCATTTATTACTAGAGCTGTCACAAGTGAGGCGTTAATTAACGCATTGATGCGTTAATAAATTAACGCGCTTTAAAAAAATTAACGCAAATACGTAAACTTATGTTAATTTACTAAATTTTGTGAAGCAAAAGTTGAAATATTCCGTTAAACTGCGGTTATTTGACAATCGAATGAATTCGAGTAACTAAACTCTAGTTTTCGTTCCATCACGACTGTAAATAAATAATTATTTCAATTTTCGATGACATGCTAATAGATTTCTATGCTACCTATGACGTCAGTTATTGTTGATTATACATTTAAAAATGTGTTTCTAACTTTCTATATTAGACAGGCAGAGCCCCTCAAACGTCGCGAGGCCTGTGA
>Ga0209367_1007716_pt1 | contig 14787 bp, 10 predicted proteins | sample WorMetLIZISLAND2_FD_187412 | JGI IMG/M metagenome (GOLD analysis project Ga0209367, IMG submission 187412) | Marine gutless worms symbiont microbial communities from Max Planck institute for Marine Microbiology, Germany - Olavius geniculatus... ... | reverse complement strand
CCACCAGGACGACAGGGCACCGTACCCCAATCACTACCGGTTCTAGACGGTAGGGCGAAGAAGGTCAACTCGTCTCCTGTAGAGGTACCGCCGCCGCTGGCGCCTCGTCGGCCGTCCATGCCGGAGGTGGCCGGCTTCAGGACGGCCACTCTGCCGCAGCCCAGCCACCGTCTCACCGGTGATGACTCGAACCTGCTGAATAGACGAGTTCCACTGCCGCCATCGAAGACCAGCAGTAACGCCAGGAGCACTTTCACTTACTGAAGCAGGGCCGGATAAAAATCCGACGCTTCCGGTTGCCGTACGCAGTGGCTTCTATTCCTATGCTTGGTGGGCGCGGCTTGCGCCCAGTGAAAAAGGGGGGGGGGAGTTTTGATAAGGTTGTAGATCAAACCCTCTCTATTTTTACTTCCCCTATTTTTTACTGGGCACACTACACCCTTAACAAAACTTTCTCCCTAGAGGGGAAAGAAGCCCAAAATGGAGGGGAAAACTTGAGTCAGAAGTTGTTCGACCTCAGCCCCAAAACTGGGGGGAGTTGCGCCCGATTTTGATTTCAGATTTGGGGGGATAGAAGCCACTGGCCGTACGTACGCGTCCGTAGAAAAGAAACATGCATCCTACCGAGATATTTTATTGGATCCTTTGAGCATGTCAGTGCAGATTCTATAGTGTGTTTTCAAAGTTTTACTGAAAAAACTGTTTGCTTCTGGTCTGTAATACGTGGAATATCAAGTTAATGGTTAATGATTAAAGGCAGTCCATAGCTCTTATGGAAAACCCATTGCTGAGCTACGGATCGTCACCTGCGGTATGGAAAGACCCGGCACAGTAGTTCTCATAGGTACAATTTTTTTCATAAATAATTTTTGTTCATATTTCAGTTTTTTCGGTGAGTTGTGTAATATTACGTGACACGTCATGATAAAAAATAAAAGTAAATATATTCCGGCTCCCATCTTTACCTTTTTATCGGCTGCAACTGGAAATGCGGACATTTCATTAGGCCTGACCATAGCAACTGCGGACAATGAACTCATTAATTGAGTGAATAATAGGGTGTTTACACTATCCAGCAAACGTCCAGCAAACTTCAAGCAAACTTCCAGCAAATGTATTCAAAATACACGTGAATTGCTGCTGGACGTTTGCTGGATCGTGTAAACACCCATAAGTGATTTGCTAACAACTTATTTATGGTCGTATCGTAGTCTTACACCCCGTTTACACGATCAAGCAAACATCGAGCAATCGTTGAACAAACATCCAGCAAATGCATACAAAATCACATAGCTAAATTGATTAAATTGATTAAACTGCTTGCATAGGTTCACGACATGTGCTGTAATTGCTCGATGCTTGCTCGATGATTGCTTGATCGTGTAAACGGGGTATAACTTTTGTCTACATCTTCGCCAAATATTAGCCAATTTCATATTTTTGCTTGGGCACTCAGTGGCGGATTCAAGAGGGGGCAGGAGGGGGCGGCCGCCTCCTTCCTATTGACCGGATGCATCTTAAAACAAGTGAAATTTTTGCATGAAAATGCATTATTTTTGCCTAAAATTTTCAAAAAATTTTGGGGGAGGGCATATAGCCCCCTCCCCAGACCCTTCTTCCCTTTCGCCTTCTATTCCAAATTTCTGGATCCGCCGCTGCAGACACTCCATAAAAAATTTGCAGTAAAGCGATATTAATTATGCCACCACACCTTAACTGTGTTGCAACACTACCTTGTGAAAGATAAAACTTTGGACATTACTGCAATCGTAAGAAACATTTATGCAAAACTTCTGTTTAGGTTTAGATAAATTTTATGTTTATAAACAAACGCAGATGACGTTAGGCATATTGTACGCCTAAATAATATTTTTTTTGAATCCAGCGACCATTGCAGAATGCCCGTAGTAGTGTATGGTCCTGACGTCATAAAATGCTATTAAACGATGGAGACAAGGCATTGATTAAGGACGTACACAAGTTCAAAGAACGTGGTTCATGGAAAATATTGACTACAACAACGACGACGACGATGACGTCGACTCTATATAACGCCGTCAGCCACTCCCACTGCCAGCGTCACCGCAGATGCTGCAACAGCTACTCAACAGCCTGCTATGTGTGAGGTCTGCCTCGTCGCACCGCGCTCTGGAGTATGGCTCTCGTCCTCTGTGGACACTCTCGTTCTGTTCCAGTTGTGCGAAAGCTGTGGCACTGTGATGGCAGACATGCTCAATGGCTGCTCCATCTGTAGAACACCGATCGAACGCGTGTGTTCGTGTGAATAGACACAGAACTTTCCGTACAACGTTACGAATTTAGGCCTAGGCCTACTTCATTCTCATTAGGTTTTTAAAACATAATTTGATTTTCTAGTAGGGCCTACCCGGTATGGTTTAACGCGTATATGACCTACCTTTTGGCAGTTATATTAAAGCTTATATCATCATCGGCATCATCATGTGTCATTTGATGTTGCTGTAAGCCTACAAAATAATACTTACATCGTCACTTAAAAATTGACATGGTCATGCATTTGACAGGTGCTGTGCTTTTAGTCGCCCATGCATGCACTCGCCCTGTTATCACGCCAGATATGAGGTTAGCTGCATAAACGCTTAATGTTTCTGCTCCCGCATTTCGATTATACGTTGCAGCGCAGTGGACTAACGTTTCATATGCAGTTTCGATATCGCGGTAGTATCTAGCAATGGTATCGAGTATTGCGGTATCTCTATCGTGGTTCGAATTCCATGTATCGCACAGCACTATTACAAACCACAACCACAAAGAAAAAATTAAATATTCTTTCTTTTTTCTGTTTCCGGTTGTTGTTTATGTGGTCGAATTTACCATTAAAGTAACTGTTTTCGCTTTTTGTCGAATTACATTTAACTATGTGATTGATAATTTATACAGTAAATGGTGTTATGTTATTTGACTTGTTATTGTTGATATTTGATGAATGTATAGTGATTATAGTGGTCACTAAAACATCACGAATACGTATAACACGTTGTAACACCAGAGACTCGGGTGACTTAGTACGTCATAAGACGGGCCATAGTAGATACTAGACTTCTGGCGAAAGCCTGTCACGATTCGTTATCACTTTTGCTTGTTTTTGTTGGTTTTATTCATTTTAGTGATCGCCGATCTGAACGTATAATTATCGTTGTTTTAAAAACTGACGTAAATGGCTACTGAAAATTTGTGAAGTGAAAACGTGAGGTTGCGGAAATTGAAATGTATGTATTTTTTTGTGTTGCAGATGCGTGGTCAGGGTGTAAGTGTAAAAGACGTCAATCAGCACGAGTTCGTCAAAGCTTTTGCTGCATTTCTTAAAAAGTGAGAATTATTTTGTTTACTTGAGATACTGATTATTGTTAAAATTTATTTGCTTATGCTGGAGAAACCACAAGTTTGTAAATGTTTGCATGTATATCAGAAGAGTTGCTTTTAGAAAAGTTCTGTTGGTTGATGTCCATGTTTTGCATGTTTCTGCTTGAATGATGCGGACAATAAATACCATCTATATGTTTAACTTTTTTCTCGTACATCTTTGTCTATGTGATGTGAAAAAGATAACGGATGCTGTATACCCACACTTAAAGTAGTGAGCTGGGTTTAGAAGCAGATGAATTGTTTTATGTCCCATTGTCCACTGTTTGTAGTGTAGATAATGCAGGGTGCGGCAGAAAAAAGTGGACCTCTGAATTGTTTTGCCGTTTTCTCAGCAAACGTTTGGGATTTTAGTATGAAATTTTACAGCTTTATTTGCTGAAATCTTCTACATCTAACTGCTAAGTAAAGTATGATTCTGTTGAAAAACGAAGAAGTTATAGACTTTTTAACATGACTTTTTAGCATTCAAAAATGTTATGCTAAAAATGCTATGTAATTTTCAAAAACTGGTTACGCGTTACTGCCAATGACATCACAGTGACGTTTTGATAAACAGCAATTTATATTGTTTATAAATTATCACTAAATTGTCGTTCCTTTAAAGCAATCGCTGGCTGCCCACCGGATTCATCTTCCAGCAGGACAGCATGTCAGCACACACAGCGCACAACACAGCGCAGCACAGAACTGGCTGTGGGCCAGCTGTCCAGATATCATCACAAAAGACCAATGGCCTCCATATTCCTTGAATATAAACCCAATGGACTATCACGTATGGGGTGCAATGATAGAGGCTTACTGCATGTTTAAAACAAAGCTGAAAACAAGTGCTGAACTCCAGGTAGCGCTTCAGGTTATCTGGGGCAACCTGCCACAGGGACCGATTGACAAGGCTGTAAAAGATTTCTCAAACAAGGCAAGTGGAGGCTGGTGTTGTAGCTTGGAGCTGGTGGTGAACACTTTTAACATTTGCAGTGACAATGGAATTCTGGCATTTGATCATTATTTGACTGTGTTGTTTCAAAGATGTTAGCCGGAACATTTTTGAATTCTGAAAAATCTGTAGGCAGTCATGTTAAAAAGTCTGTAACTTCGTCGTTTTTCAACAGAATCAAATTCTACTTGGCAGTTAGATGTATAATGTAAATAAATCTGTAAAATTTTAAATTAAAATTCCAAAGCGTTGCCGAGAAAACAACGTAAAACTTTGGGTGTCCACTTTTTTGCCGCACCCTGTAAACATGATGCAAGATGCCTGACTGAGCTGATGATTGTAGATCGGGCAAGCTGAGGGTGCCAGAATGGTCTGACATTGTCAAGCTGGGCATCCACAAAGAACTGTCCCCCTACGATGAAGACTGGTTCTACACCCGAGCAGGTTTCTTCATGTGTTATTTTTAGCATTTTGCTGCAATAATGAGTGAATGCAGGCTTCACTGCTCGTTTGCATGGGTTGCAGTGTGATTTTAGTTTCACTTTTTATTTTTGTTATCATTTTTACTGTCTAATCGTGTTTCAGTTTCGTTTCCGTTTTGAAGGGTTTTTTCGTTTCAGTTTCAGACTGACTTTTCATTTCAGCTTTATGCATTTCCGTTTTCGTTTTTACCTGATTTGATCCAGCTAATCAGAAACGTAGTATAATACATGAGCAAATAAAGTGCGTAGGCCTGTAATACTTCTCTTCGTGTCTGGAAGTGAACTGCGATGACAACTTGTTTGAAGCAACTTTGAAGTTGAATGTCTTACTTTGTGCTTTCAGTCAATAATTTTGAATGCAAATTATGCAGATGAATGAAATAGGTCACTTTGTTTCCTGACAGTTGGCGATCATAGAATTCGTTGCTCATGCCATCCACAGCGTTGCATTATACCATGAAATGAAAGATAATTCCCATAAGCTGTCGTGTTTACGTCCACAGTCACGTTCCTTGTTACGTCTGTATGCTTGGCAACAAGGCAGTGAAAACTTCAGATGGTGTTTGCAGTCATCAGCTGTTGTAAGGTGCTGGTGGTAGTGGTCAAATGATGACCTTCAGCATCAGCATCAGCATCTGTTGATCCCTATTAATTGTAGGCCTATTTTTCCTGCAGCGAGTGAACGACAGTATCTATCGAGGATGGATAAAGCACAAACAGTTGGACCAAATAATTTTGCCAGCTTTTGATGCAGTCATCAAGATACTGCGCTGCCGTGTTGCGCTTCTTGTGATTCACCAGTCATTTATGCCACTCTGGTCATGCCAGTGTCATTTAGATCTGTTCCACATCTTCCAGACTCCAGTGACGTGCTGGTGGCGGCCTCTGTGTGCGCCCAAAACCACTCTTCAGACTGCAGTGCTCGCTCGCTCACTCACTGCAGTCATTAACACTATACTGACAACAAGAATGGCAGACGGTGATACGTCTGGTGTTAAATACACTGGCAGATGATCAAATATTCCAGTCGCCTGTCAACCAAAGTTACTCGCCAACTTTAAACACGTTGGCGATTCATTTCAGTTTCTGTTTTTGACTTCTGTTTCCATTTATTATCATTTTGGACTTTTTATTACTGTTTCGTTTTCAAATGTTGTTTTCGTTGTCATTAACGGAATCTGTTTAAATACGTTTTTGTGCGTTTCCGTTAACGTAAAATACACTGATGGTTAGGCTTGGCATCAGAATGTTGAAGTGCTACAAGTTGCTGAAATTGTTGTTTCGCGTACTTACTAATTCTACTGTCAAAATATAAAAAGATGCTACATGTTTTTTGACTACCTCCATTTGCCGTGGACAGTTTTTCCAATATCTCTAAAAAGCTTAGGAAGCACTGGCTGTTTACTGCTGATGAAAGTGATGGCAGTATTGTATTCGTCATAGAGGCTCTGCTAATGCAATAACTCATGACAGTGTACCTCGACTAATTTAAGTTGACAACCTCTAGAAGCCTATTGAATATCAGGGTCATACGTCAAAGCCTGCATAGTTCAAGGTCACGTGTTTTTTGTGTACCAGACATTGCTTGTGCCAGTCCGCCTGGATTCCCAAAAGGGCAGTACCTAACTTTATGCAAGGCTTGTTGATCTTGTTACTTGTTTTTAATAGCATGTCAGATTACTGCAGTTTGTGGCATGTGAATGATTTACTTACTTATTGTGGTTGTTGCTGCAGCATCCGTAGCTCGTCACTTGTACATCAGGTCACCATGCGGAGTGAAAGGTCTGGTCAAGATCTACGGTGGCCGACAGAACAATGGGACTTGCCCCTCACACTTCTGTGGTGGGTCCAGCTCCGTCGCTAGGAAAGCCCTGCAAGCTCTGGAACACCTCAAGATTGTTGAGAAAGATCCAAATGGGTGCGATATTCTAATGCTCGTCTTTTCAAATGTCGCCTGAAGAGCTCAGCTATTTCCTAAAGCTTGTTAACGTTACCATCCTGTTGTTAGCTCTTGTATGTTTGCTGGAAATGGCACTATACACTGTCTCCCCCAAAAAAACTTGTCCATGTTTTCACCAAATATTGGCCAATTTTCATAGCGTGACCACTCAGATTCAGTGAGTTTCTCGCTGACGTTGTGCGCTTTATAAATTAAATTTACTTACTTACTTACTTACTTAAAAAATTAAATTAAACCTGGAAATGTCAGGGATTTCAGTAAAAATCAGGGAAATGTCATCGAAAGAAGTCTCGTTAGGCAAAATTGCCAAAAACTTTCCTCAAAAATTGAGTCAACAGGCTTCTTGATGTGATTCTATGCCAATTACTTTTATGCTTTTTTTGCCGAATGTTGCTTGCACACGTTTTAGTTTCTAATATTTGTATTTATATTTTAACTAGAAATTTGGCAGGGAATTACATAGTGTCCAGAATGGTTTTAAAATTCTTTCACCAGCATGTTCTGTGGACAATTTGCAATAAGATCATTATTAAATCACAGTAACCTCCACACTTGTCTGGCGTCTATCGGTCTATTTGTATATAGCAGCATTCTCAGATATGAATGAAATCATGTGCTCATTTTTTCGTTATGCTGTGCCTCTATCCCATACCAAAAAAACTAAAGTTCAATATTAAAGTAATGAACTTGAAGAGGTAAAATTATAGGGTTGGAGGAAAAGTTGAAACAAAATTGAAACTGGTAGGTTTAAAAGGATAAAATTTAAAAATAACTCTGTCATTCTATGGTGTGTTGTAGTGGTCGTCGCATTTCATCGACCGGCCGTCGTGACCTGGACAGAATAGCAAGTCAGGTTGCAGGCAAGGGTCAACCGGCAGCCAAGTGAGCAGCATGAAAGTGAATCCAGAGGAACTTGTGTCTGTAGACTGACTGACTGTTCCGACTTAGTGTTGATTTATTGCTGCAAGAAAATCATACGCTCAGCGTGTTGTGTTTGATGCTTTGTTACTTGCAGTGTTGCATTCAGTGCCTGTCCGTTAACGGTCTAACTCAGTCATTTATTGAGCACAGTACTACACTGGTAGGCCTTAGAGACAAGCTGTGATCCGTCGCTTTTCATAGTTCAGTCCAATGATAATAATTTCATACAAAAAAGTGTAGCTTTATTGAGTACTACAGGGTGCAGCAAAAAAAAGTAGCCCCTAAAGTTTTTTGCCTTTTTCTCAGCAACCGCTAGGAATTTTAACATGGAATTTTACAGGTTTATTTACAGAAACATTTTACATCTGACTGCTAAGTGAAATATGATTCTGTTGAAAAACAACGAAATTATAGACTTCTGAACATGACCGTTTTCCGATTTTTCAGCATTAAAAAATGTTTAAGCTAAAAATGCTATTTAATTTTCAAAAACTGGTTATCACATTACTGCCGATGATGTCACAGTAACGCTTTGACAAACAGTAATTTATTTTGTTTATAAATTATCACTAAATTGTCGTTCTTTTCAAGCAATCGCTGGCTGCCCACCGGATTCATCTTCCAGCAGGACAGCGTGCAGCGCAGGAAACTGACTGCGGGCCAACTGTTCAGATTTCATCAGAAAAGACCAATGGCCTCTAAATTTGCCGAATGCAAACTTGGTGGACTATCACGTGTGGTGTGCAATGTTGGAGCTTACTGCAAGCTTAAAACAAAGCCAAAAACAATTGCGGAACTCAAGGAATTGCTTCAGGTTATCTGGAGCAACCTACCACAAGGACCGATCGACAAGACTGTGAAAGACTTCTCAAATTAAGCGACTGAATGCTTGTGTTGGAGCTTGGATCTGTCGGTGGACACTTCGAACATTCACAGTGACAATGGAATTTTGGCATCTGATCATTAGTTAACTGTGTTTTTTTGACTTGTTTCAACAATGTTATTAAACTGGTGTTGTAGCTTGAACATTTTTCACGCTGAAAAATCGGTAAGCGGTCATGTTAAAAATCTATAACTTCGTCATTTTTCAATGGAATCAAATTTTATTTGGCTTCTAGCCGTAGAACAATTTAGTAAATAAATCTGTAAATTTTAAAAATAAAATGCTAGATGGTTGCAGAGAAAACAGCGAAAAACTTTAGGGGGCTACTTTTTTCTGCCGCACCCTGTACAAAAAGTAGCAAAGTGCTCAATGCTCACTGAGCATGAATGGCTTGCTTGGTTTCACTTACTAGATGATGTAACATGCAACATAATTGACAATATGACAAATGACAATAGACACAATTTTCTTAACGCACTTGACATGTTTTACAATTAAATGGACATTACATATCTAATCAGGTTCAGCCAGCATGCTCGTTAATAAAAGAGTGCCTATCCAAATACAGTAACAACATTACAAATCCTAACACTGCTGAAGTGAACTGTGAATCAAACAATCCAACATAATTTAGGCCCAGTCCATACATATAAAACGGCAAGTGTTAAAATAATTAAGGCACCAAATCTTGTCATATTTACTATAAAGTTTTCAGAATACCTTAAGTAAGGATGTAAACATTATGTTCCTTTGGCCATTTTCAGTTAAACTCTGAATCTATACCTTATTTCTAACTTGATCCTTAACATGACCTGGGTTGAACGGCCAGTTAAACACAGCTGGTTTCTTCCTATTTTAGTTGCCATTTTTAAGCTAACCAACAGTTTATATTTATATTATTCGACAATGTTGAATGTTACTACATCACTCAATGCAGTCATAGACATCATGAATAGTACTGATCTAGGTTGGACAACTGGTTAACAACTACCGCCTCCAATACCGACAATGTTTGGCAATACAGGTATTTCTGTATTCAAGAATGGCAATATCGGTATTTCGTTCAATGATGCTATTAGTGAGAAAATCTTAATCTGACTGGCAGAAGTCGACAGGCAATAAGTAGCTGTAAACAATAACTATGTAGTGCATCTTTTATTACACGAATACTTGCCTATAGGCCTACATCCCTAATATAGTCATTCATGATTTGTCTGACGTTAAGCGTTGTAGAAGAAAGTGACTGACTGACCTAAGAAAACAATGTTTTAAGAGTGTAATCTCCCAGCGAGAAGCATAGTTGAAAGCAAAAAATCCCTCAGCTTCTAGGGCTACGGATGTTGCTTTGAAGGTCATTAAGTAGGCCTGGGTAATCAAACATAAGCTTATGACTGGCGCAAAGTGATTGCAACTCACTAGACTCGGTGACCCTGCTGCCCGCAGCCTCTAACTAGGTAAACATGGGTTAGTCGGGCAACACTGCAACTATTTTCAGCATCCCAACTGCCCACGTGTCCTTACCAGCGTGCAATGCAGTCTGCACTCTGAGTACAGTCTATGATGCACGGAGAGCGAAGGCCTATGTTGCACAGTGGCAGCGTCTACAGTCACCAGCTAACAAATGGTCACAGATTGCGCAGTGCATCATGCTGATAACTTCTAGTATTGCCGATACCAAAAACTACTGTATTGGACAATATTCTGTATACCGGTATTGGAGGCCTTATTAACAAAGAGATATTGGCTTTCACGTCCTGGCTGGAAAATCTAGGCTTTTTGGAAAAAGTTTATTACTTTTAACTGTTATAGGTTTTAGTGTACAAAAAAGATGGGTTGCAAATTTTAAGACTAGAGGAACATCCCAAACACCACTCTCCATGTCACATCGTTTTTAGCAGAGTGAATGACAGGACATCAGAACTGAATAAATCGTGATGAAAGTGTTAAATTAAAGTTGACCTATTACAAATTGCACAAGAAATTTTTAAAAAGTTGGCCCTTTTTGAGATTTCAGGTTATTAAAAAATACCCAAAAAGTATCACTTGTGTTTAACATGTTTTCCAGCCATTTCATATCAACATTATCAGTTTTTCACTAATGCCACTGCACTCTTTAAACAGTTAATAAACACCTACATAAAATATTATTCGCTGTCACTCTCAGAATCTGAAAGATCACTTTCAGTATCATCATCAGTTTCTTCTTGCAATTCCTCAATCATCATTGCTTCAAATGCCTTGTATTCTGCCTCCGTCATGCTACAGAACGATGTAGTAAAAGTACCATTATTCGTATCCACCAAATCAGCCAGACTTGGATTAGCAGATGAAATGACCGCCTGAAGGTTCATTTCTTTTGCTGCCATGTCATGCTTGTCAGGCATTTTGTACACGCCGGCACGTTCTACAAACCTGTGGCGTGTAATAATGCGAGCTAATTCGTGCTGAAAGACCTGACTTTGTGTGATTTCTTGCGACCGTATGCCCATTTTCATGTACAAGTAGTTTATCTTTCGGTTCGTCTCTTCCACTGGATCAGTAAGCAGGAGGGGATTTTTGACGATAAGCAACTGAGCTTCGGTCTTTGTAAACACTTTCAGCAGGTTGCTGTACCTGTTCATAATTGGCCGCGTGTCATTTGACAGCAGAAGCAATGGATTCCTTGCAATAATTTGCACCGTCTTGTAACGAGGCAGCTGCAAACTGTGGAGAAAAATGAGCATCTCGTTCAAATTGTCCCACGCAGTTCCGTGCAACAGTCCATCACAACCAACCAGCAGTGGTAAAAAATGCGGCTCCTTAAAGCCGCTCAACTGAAGAGCTGATATAGTTTCTTTCCACCTACCGATAGGAAATTTCAGTAAAACGGGGTTCTCCGATAACCCGCGTACAATATGATTCTTGTGATAGTGAAATGATAACAGCAATTTTATTATTTCTCTGCAACTCTGAACATCGGTGGCCGGTAGGAGATTTGTGTTGCAGAGTTCAGTCCAAGCATTGTCCACTTGTCTGTCAACGTACGACTGAGGAACTTCTGCAGCACGGCAACCGAATGTGGACACCAGTGTACGGGTACTGCCCGTATTCTTTGCAGTCGTGACTCTCCAGAACGGCGCACAGTTTTGATCAAATACTAAACTACGAAACTGAAAAGTCCGAGTGCATGTCACTCTGAACAAGCCAGGTATTTTCACTGCAAAAACTCTAAACATTGTTCAAGAAAAACAACACATGTACACCAAAGTATAGATAAAGTTGTAACGCGTTTTTCATGCCTAACGCGTTAGTGTTAGTTCATAGATATGTATTATTAATTAATTCATTCATTCATTTTATTTGACTCCACGGAGCTATTTAGACTTCCATGATTTGACTTAGGCAGCATGGCCCATAAAACATAAGAACATATACATGCACAAAACACAGAAACGCTAAGCTAAAAAAGAAGAAAAACATGAAAAAAGATGCATCTAACTGGCTGCACAACAGATAATTTATGCATGTCGACCCTATGCTTCAATAGTTTTAATAGTTTTAGCTAATAGTTTCAATTTCTGTTATCGGCAGGGCAGACAAAAAATTTGTAATATAGTAAATTTGTTTTCCGTGCTCTGGCATAGGCACAAAATTAGCGTATTTATGAACTAACGCGTTATCCATTCCATTCCACCAAAAAAGCAGTTTTTCACCTTCTTCGCGTTGTCTAATTCGTCCCTTGATTGCATCGATGCATCATGACGTCACAAAATTCTTTAGCATGGACTTCATGAATATTCATGTGAAATTGTGAATCGATGCAATCAATTGATGTATTAAACAACGCGATGCTTGCGAAAAATAGATATTCTATGCTTGTTTTTGTTTGTTTAATGTTTACAGTTTTTAAATAATTTCGTTATTTATCATGGATATGGAACGCAATTTGTTGAAGCGTGTGGTAAGTATCAATATGTTACCACTTTTTCTGGTTCTGGAACAGAGTTGGCAAACTCCCGGTGGGATATCGCACCAACGTGAGCGCAAACAAATTACACTGGTAAATGGTGACTGAACAACGATAAACCACTGGGCGACTTCACTTTTTAACTTAAGGCGCGTTGCACCAACGTCGTTCATGATCTCGGTTTAGCTGAACCTATATCAAATATTGAACCAAGTTCACGCGGTATTACGTTGCACCAAGTTGAACTTGGATCAGGTGATCCCGTTCAGTTGAACGGCCGTGGTTATACCATGGACCACTCTGATTGTTTAACCACGCTCGGCCTACGGGCCAACTATAGTGACGTCACAGTCACATGCAATGCTTACGAAACAATCCAGTACCGATTGGCAGTAATTTGTTCAAATTTTAAGCTTCCCTGAAGTTATCACACAATTTTTGCATTAACAGTTGCATACTAAAGATCTGAAAATACGCATTTTGTGTTCCAGTAGTTACTCATTAATTATTCTACGTCCGTTGTCAAGATATATGTTTATCGTAGCAATAGCGCATCGGCACTCTAGAATACTGTTTATTTATCCATTAATTAATTTATCCAGCAAATACACCTCAGAAAACTGATATAGCACAAATCTAGCATATCCAGATCACAAGTATAATTAAATTGGACGTCTTATAAATCCATACTAATGAGTTTTTGTTGCTGTGGTTAGGGTTCGTTCATGTGTTTACTGTAACAACGAAACATCGCCACGGAAAATGTGATTTATTCATCTGTTTGTCAATTTATCAAGTACAAAGAGAACACAACACGAATATAGTAGAAATCTAACATATCCAGATCATCAGTATAATTGCATTAAAAGTCTTATAATTCGATACGAGGAAGTTTTTTGGATGGGATAAGATTCGAATCAGACAATTTTTGCAGCAGTAGTGTGACGGAAAATATTTATTGGCTAGTGCGCATGCATAACCGCGAGTTGAACCGAGATCAAAATTTGGTTGGTGGTCAGATGGCAGTTCAGAATTGAATGGAGATCAGTACTTGAACCGCTTTGGTGCAACGCAATTTACGGCTGAACTAGGATCAAATTCAGACTTGACCCGGGTTCAAAGTTGAATGACATTGGTGTAATGCACCCTTAGACTTTTGCTGAGCCTAAAGCTAAAGCTGAACACTAAGGTCTGTACTTAGACCACAGTTCAACTAAACTTTGGTCTAAGTCATAAGCCTAATGACTTAGACCAAAACGATTAAAAAAGGCGGAAAAACAGGTAAACCTAACAGGAAATAAATCAACCAGTTACGCTTGGACTTGCTTATTTAATTGCGCTGCACACGCAAATGACGTAATTACGTTGCATCTGACGTCATTGCATATTCATTATGGCATTTATCTGTGGTACCAGACTGCTGTAATTTACTAAACTACCCATACGTATTAATAGTCGCCATGTTTTCGCTCAGCTAATGTCAAAAATTGAATTGGATTCAGGCTCAGCGAAATTTAAGCCTTAAAGACTAAAGCTATCTCTTCCATGCAAATCGAACCGACTTTAGCCAGGTTAGTTCGGCCCAACTTTGGTCTAAGTAGGTACGTTTAGGTGCAGCGAAATCAATTCACTTTTTACGCGCGAAAGCAGAATGCTTCGCGCGTCTTTGCCATCGTCTGGGCGTCCGTCCGTCCTTCCGTTCGTCCGTCTGTCCGTCCGTCACACTCGTGAGCTGTATCAAAACGGTGCAAGCTAGGATCATGAAATCTTCACCGTGGACTGCCCCAAGGTCTCTAGTTTATCGTGACAAAATTTCGTGCCACTAGGTGCAGGGGTTCCCCTCGAACGATGGCGTCGAAGAGGGGTACCCCCCTTAAAAAGACGTCATTTTGCTGTTATTGGCTCGAATAATGTGAAAACGGTTGCAGATAGGTACATACATGCTGCTTATCATAACAAGTACTGGTGACAGGCTTTTGGTATTTATCAACATCGATGACCTTGAACGACCTTGAACCTCTCAAAAAGGGGTTTTTAGTGAATTTTTCGCAATTTTTGGATGCAGCACACATTTCAACACTGAATTGCGACGAAATGGCTGGAGATAGACCAGGACAACCTGCATATGAAATTTTTAGCATTCAACGTGGATTTTAGCTGTCCAAGTCCCGACCCCCTAGGTTCAAGGAGGCCAGCGCAGGCGGGCGTCAAAGACAGCTACCCTCCTAAAAAGTGGTTATTTTACCGCAATTTTCT